>Ga0160430_100262_pt1 | contig 36816 bp, 36 predicted proteins | sample HID1971I_E0MG_FD_108274 | JGI IMG/M metagenome (GOLD analysis project Ga0160430, IMG submission 108274) | Enriched millipede-associated microbial communities from UW Madison campus, WI, USA - HID1971I_E0 MG | ecosystem: Host-associated > Arthropoda: Insects > Digestive system > Unclassified ...
CCCGTCGATGGCGTCGTGCTCGTCGGTGATGATCCAGTCGAGCTGGTCGTTCCCGCGGAGCTGGGAGAGGACCTGCTCGCCGACGTTGATGCGGATCGGGACGAGGTCGCTCTCGTATCCGGCGTCCGTGCTGGCGACGGCGATCTTCAGGTCCTTGGTGTTCGCGAACGGGTCCCAGCTGGCGATGACGTTGAACCAGGTGAACAGCGAGGGGATGACGACGAGACCGAAGACGACGATGCAGGCCATCACGTTCTGAGTCGCGTGACGCACGTCGCGGAGCGTCAGTTGCAGGATGTTCTTCACGCGCGGTGCTCCCCTTCTTCCGTCTGTCCCTCTTCGTCCGGTTCTTCCGGGTGCTCCGGGGTTTCCGGGGCTTCCGGTTCGTCCGGGGCTTCCGCCGACTCGGGCGCATCCGCCTCCTCCGGCGACGTCGTCTCTGCCCGTGACGTGGTCTCCGGCGCGGACTGGTCGTCGGATTCGGGCTCGGGCTCGGACTCGGGTTCGGGCTCGAACCATTCGGTGAGCAGCGCATCGGCGTCCGTCCCGGAGGCCGGGTCGTCCGGTTCCGCCGCGACGATCGTCGTGACGCGGGTGGTGGCCTCGGCGGCGACGGCGTCATCCGCCGTCGGGTCGTCGATGAGCAGCGGGCGCGTCGCCGCCTCCGTCTGCGAGGGGAGGGGACCGGACGCCTCCGACGACAGGACCGCATCGCGGCCCGCGCGGCCGGCGAGAGCGAGGCCGCGCAGGTCGGCGTCGTCGAGTGCGGCGATCTCCGCGCCGCTCTCGAAGCTGTGCTTGATGTACTCGATCGTCACGAGGAACCCGATGACGAGCAGGATCCAGAGGGTCCACAGGCCCAGCAGCAGCGCCTTCGATCCGGGCAGCGCCCAGGTGATCACGCCGAGTACGACGAGTCCCGCGACGCCCGTGAGCACCGTCGCCTTCAGCAGCACCGGGTACCGCCGCGTGAACAGCTCGGCGCGCTGAGCCAGGTCCGCGCGGTACTCGCCGCGGTTCGACAGGGCGCGGATCACATCGGTGAGCCGGTACCCGCGACCGACGACCTGCACCTTCTCGCCGATCAGCAGGTCGGTCGAGAGGACCTGGCGGTTGAAGAGCAGGTTGAAGTTCGCGAGCCGGCGCCGCAGCACGAGGCCGAGGAGGAACGCGAGCGCGACGAACACCGCCAGGGCACCCAGGAAGCGCCAGTAGTGGGCGCCGTAGAAGCCGCCGATCGTCTCGCGCAGGGCGTCGATGCCGTAGGAGAACGGGAGGAGCGGATAGATCGCGCGGAAGAATCCGGGCATCAGCTCGATGGGGTACAGCCCGGATGCGCCCGGGATCTGCATGATCACCAGGAGGATGCAGAGGCCGCGGCCCACGTGTCCGAACGCCACGCAGAGGGCGTAGATGATGCTCACGTAGGCGAGGGCGATGAGCACACCGGTGCCGACGAAGGCGAGTGCGCTGACGGTCTGCACGCCGATGATGAGGTTTCCGATGCACACGATCAGCGCCTGGCCGATGGCGAGCGTCGCGAAGAGGAAGAAGCGTCCGAGGTACGCCTCGCGCACCGTGACGCCCTCGACGTCCTCGGTGTCGACCTCGACCCGGAAGATCACCATGAGCACGAAGGCGCCGATCCACAGCGACAGGTTCGTGAAGAGCGCGGCCATCGCCGACCCGTAGGTGGCGACCGGGAACACGAGGTGCTCGTCGACCTCGACGGGCGAGGCGACGAACTGCGCGATCTGCGCGGGGTCCAGGTCGGTGAGGGTGCCGAGCAGGCCCCACTCGGATGCGGCGCTGAGCGCGACGACGTCGGTGCGCGACGAGCGCACGCCCTCCTCGATGCCGGCGAGATCGCTGTCGAAGCTCTGCAGGGACGACGAGGTGGCGACGAGCTGCGCGTCCAGCCCGGCCAGCAGTTGGTCGGCCTGCGCGAGCACGTCCTTCTGCGCCCCCAGTGCCGCCGAGAAGGAGCCGACGCTCGCCGACAGCTGCGACATCGCGGCGTTCAGCGAGGGAACGGTGCCGGTGAGGATGTCGCGCATCGCCGAGGAGGCGTCCCTCGTGTCCTGCATCGCCTTGTCGACCGCCTCCGCCGTCGCCTGGACGGAGCGGACCGTGTCGGATGCGCCGGCCTTGAGGTCGGTGAGGTCGGCGAGCAGCTGCTGGTCGGTGGCGTTGCGCTCCTGCAGGGAGGCGATGACCTCGCTCAGACGCTGCTTCGTCTCGTCGCTCAGATCGGTGTCGTCGAGCAGGGTCTGCAGACGGTCGACCGCGGCCTCGTTCGCCTCGAGCACCTTCGAGACGTCCTCGATCCCGGCGTCGATGCGCACACCGGCCTGTTCGAGGCTCTGGGTGAGACGGGTGATCGAGACGTTCGCCTTCGACGAGGCGTCGGCGAGCAGGGTGGTCCCCTTGAGGAAGGCGGTGGTGGCGCTGTCGGTGAAGGCGATCACCTCCTTCTGCGTCTCGGCGATGATCGACTGCGTCTGGACGAGCGACTTCTGCACGTCGCCGAGTGACCGGTCGACGTCGGCCAGCGTGTTCCGGGCGGAGGAGAGCGTGCCGCGCGACGAGGACAGGCCGTCCTGCACCTCGGCGAGGTTCCCCCGGGCCGAGGTCAGCGTCTCCGTCGCCTTGTCGAAGGCGTTGAGGGTGCTGTCCCTGGCGTTCAGCAGGCGCAGCTCGGTGGAGTCGCCGACGTCCTTGAGCGCGTTCGTCGCCGCGAGGGCCACCTGCTCCTTGAAGGCGCTGGTGATCTGCTTGTCGAGCTCGGAGGCGCCGACGTCGGTGATCTTCGGTGCGATCGCCCCGGCCTTCTCGTTCACGTAGTACTGCAGCGCGGGCTGCGTGAAGTCGCCGCTGGTGATGCTGAGCAGGTCTTCGCTGAACTGCGCGGGGATGACGATGGCGGCATAGATGTCGCCCGTCCTGACCGCCTCCTGTGCCTCGTCCTCGCCCATGAAGGTCCAGCCGAGCTGGTCGTTGTCCTGGAGCTGGTCGGTGACCTGATCGCCGATGTTGATGCGACCGGTGAGATCGGACGTGGCGCCGTGGTCGAGATCGACGACGGCCACGCGGATGTTCGCGGTGTTGGCGTAGGGGTCCCAGAACGCGTTGATGTTGAACCAGGCGTACAGGGCGGGGGTGATCAGCACCCCGATGATGATGATCCAGGCCTTGGGTACGCGGGAGAGTCTCTTGACGTCGCGCTTGTAGACTCTCCAGCTCTGTTTCACAGGACGAGTTTACACAATACGTGCACACCAACGTGCAAGTTAGCTGAGGGGAAGCGGATCTCCCTCCGTCGCGGGCGAGGCGATGCCGATCAGGCCCCGCAGCTCCGCGGCGGTGACGTCGGCGCCGAACGCGGGGTTCCCGGGCTGGAGCACCGCGCCGGTGGCGAGGGCGTCGAGGGGGAGGGCGTCGAAGCCGAGCCGATCGATCACGTCCGCGACCACCGCGACGTCGGCGGGTCGGTCTCCCGCGATCGCGATCGCCTTGCGCCCCTCGACGCCGGCGGGCCGGGATTCGTCTTCCAGGTCGTGATAGCCCATGTGGTTCAGGGCCTTCACGACGCGCGACTCGGGCAGGAACTCCTGCACCAGCTCGCTGGTCGAGGTGCGCGGATCGCTCAGGTCGTCGCGGATGCCGTCGGTCTCCCACCAGTAGTTCATGGCGTCGAGCACCAGCTTTCCGCGCAGCTGCTCGACCGGAAGCGTGCGGTACTTGCCGAGCGGGAGCGCGAGGATCACGGCATCCGCCCCGGCGGCGGCCTCCTCGGCGCGCACCGCGGTGGCCCCCGGCGCGAAGACGTCGATCGTGAGCGCGATGCGCTCCGGTGCCCCCGAGCCGGCGATGAGCACCCGGTATCCCGCGGCGAGGGCGAGGCGGGCGATGGTGGTGCCGACCTTCCCTGCGCCGAGGATGCCGATGGTCTCGATGGTCTCGATGGTCTCGATGGTCTCGATGGTGTCGTTCATGCGTGCCCTCCTCAGGCGTGGACGGCCTTGCCGTCCTTCGTGATCCGCGCGAGGCCGGGGTCGCCGATCGCGCCTTCACCCGGTTCCTCGGCGAGGAGCTCGCGCACGCGCGGGGCGACCTTCTCTCCGAAGAGGCGGATGCTGCGTTCGCGCACGTCCTTCGGCAGGTGCAGGAGGTCGTACTTCAGATCGAACCGGGACAGGTGGTTGAAGCGCACGGCTGCGGCGAGCTTCCGCGCGACCGTCTCGGGAGCGCCGACGTAGAGGGCTCCCGTGTCGACCTCCTCCTCGTAGCGCTCGAGCGTGGGCGGGTAGAAGCCGCGTTCCTTGCTCATCTGCGTCACGACCGGTTCCCAGTGCTTCCAGTGCACGTTCTTCGCCTCGTCGTCGGTGTCGGCGATCAGGCCGAGGGAGTGCTGCCCGATCGGGAGTTCCGGACGCCCGAACTGCTCCAGGGCACGCAGGTACAGGCGGGCGTGACCGGCGAAGCGCTCGGGGCGCCCGCCGATGATCGCCATCATCAGAGGCAGCCCGTGCTCGGCGGCGCGGATGACCGAGTCGGGGCTGCCGCCGATGCCGATCCAGGCCGGGATGCCGCCCTCCGGCATCCGCGGCTGCAGTCGCACGTTCTCGAGGGGGCTGCGGTAGGAGCCGCTCCAGGTGACGCGCTCCTCCCGCATGAGACGCAGGAACAGGTCGAGCTTCTCCTCGAAGATCTGCTCGTACTCGGCGATGTCGTACCCGAACAGCGGGAAGGACTCGATCGCCGACGCCCGGCCGAGGATGAGCTGCGCCCGTCCGTCGGAGAGTCCGTCGACCGTCGCGAACTCCTGGTAGAGCCGCACCGGATCCTGTGTCGACAGCACGGTCACCGAGGAGCCCAGTCCGATCGTCGAGGTGGCCTCTGCCGCAGCGGCCAGCACGACCGGCGTCGCGGAATCCATGTGACCCTCGCGATAGTGCTCGCCGATGCTGAACACGTCGAGCCCGACCGACTCGGCCAGCTGCGCCTCCTCGACGAGCAGCCGCAGCGTCTCGCCGTCCGACATCACGCGATCGCCGTCCGTCGCCAGCTCGCCGAAGGAGTTCAGCCCGAACTCGAGTTCCGTCATCTCCACCACGACCCTTCTGCACGTCCCGGTGTCTCCGGATTGACGTATCACCTCCATGCAACCGTACAATTGACATATCAATTCCCGGGAGGGCGAGATGACCGCAGAGCACCGCCGCAGCACGCCGACGCCCGATCAGCTGCGCGTCTGGCGGAGCTTCATCGAGACGTCGGAGACACTGCGGGCGCGCCTCGCCGCACAGCTGCAGGCCGAGTCGTCCCTGTCGTCCGGTGACTACCAGGTGCTCCTCGCCCTGAGCGAGGCCGAGGGGCACACGGCCCGGTCATCCGCGCTGGCGGCCATCATCGACTGGGAGCGCAGTCGTCTGTCGCACCACCTGGGGCGGATGGAGAAGCGCGGTCTGGTCCGACGCGTTCCGTGTGCGGACGGGGTGCACGGAGTGGACGTGCTCCTCACCGACGCCGGAGCCGAGGCCTTCCGTGCCGCGAACCTGCCGCACCTCCGCGCCATCCGCGCCCTGTTCGTCGACGCACTCTCCGCCGAGCAGCTCGCTCAGGTCGATGACATCACCACCGCCCTGCGGAATCACCTCGGACTCGATGCCGACGTCTGAGCCGGACCGCCCATTCCCCGCACGAGCGCCTGCGCGGATTCGGCGAGGGCGCGGGAGCTGTGCCGCCCCACGCCGGTCGCGTTGACGAACGCGTGGATGTGCCCCTCGACCAGCTGCGTCGTCGTCGGCACCCCGGCGCCCCGCAGCGCCTCCGCGTAGGCAAGTCCTTCATCGCGCAGCACGTCGAATCCGGAGAGGGCGACATGGGCCGGCGGATGCCCGTTCAGGTCGGCGAACAGGGGAGACGCGCGAGGGTCGGTCCTGTCCTCCGGGTTCGGCAGGTAGTGGTCGATGTACCAGTCCATCTGAGCGGCGGTGAGGAAGTAGCCGTCGGCGAAGAGCTCGTAGGAGCGGGTGCGGCGGGAGGCATCGGCGACGGGGAAGAACAGGAGCTGGAAGTCGGGGCGCCCCGACTCGTCCGCGATGGTCTCGGCGCACACCACGGCACTCAGGTTGCCACCCGCACTGTCGCCGGCGACGGCCACCGGGAGCTCGGGGGCGGTCCGCGCGCGGACCCAGCGGAACGCGTCGACCGCGTCGTGCACCGCTGCGGGGAAGGGGTGCTCGGGCGCGAGGCGATAGTCGACCGAGTAGATCTCCAGCCCCGTGCGCGCGGCCAGGAACCGGCAGACCGCATCGGTCGAGGTCAGCCCGCCGACGACCCAGCCCCCGCCGTGGAAGTAGGTCACGGCACCCCAGGGCCGCGTCCCGGCGGCGTGTTGGTAGCGACGGGCGCCGACCGACCCCGCGCGCGTGGGGATCCGCAGCTCCTCGACGATGTCGACGTGCTCCCGGTCTCCGAAGATCAGTGCTTCGGCGTCGACCTGCGCCCGCGCATCCGCCAGCGGCAACTCCTCGAAGCTCGATCCGGGCAAGCGTTGAGCAGGCGCAGTGCCATCTGCACCTCGGTGAGCAGCGACTGCCCGTCGATCTGCACGGGCTTGCCGGCGATCAGGCGCTGCGCGGGTTCGGGCAGGGCGCCGAGTGTCTTGATCACGAGCCGGATGATGCGCTGCTGCGCCGTGAGCGTCTCCGCCATGGCCGCCCTTTCGTCGTCGAGGAGGGGAACCGCCAGGATAGGGCTGCCTCTCGGGGGGATCCGGACGCGGGGCGTCCGTTGACCGGACATCATCGGACAGTCAAACTGTCCAGATGCCCACCCTGCCGAGTCCACCGGCGCCCTCGGCGACGATCAGCCCGCACGTCATCCGGTATCTCGTGCAGGAGGCGGAGCGTCGCGGCATCTCCCTGGAACGGCCGCTGCGCGAGGCGGGGCTGACGCCCGAGGTGCTGGACGCGCCGTCGCTGCGCGTGTCGTTCCGGCAGGGCAGCGCCGTGATCGACGCCGCCCTCCGGCTGTTCGACGATCCCGCCGCGGGGCTCGCCGTCGGCGGGGCGCAGCCCATCACCGCATCGGGAGTGCTGGGGCTGGGGATGATGAGCAGTCCGCGCGTCGTGGACGCCATCCACCTCGGCCTGCGGTTCCAGAACCTGGCGGGCTCCATGGTGCGGTGGTCGACGGCCGCGCGCGGCGACCAGCTGTCGGTCGTCGCCGAGGTGGCCGAGGGGGACGATCGCGTCGGTGCCTTCCTGATCGACGAGGGATTCGCGAACATCACGCGGATGGCGCGCGACGTGACCGGGAAGCGGTTCCACCCCGTCCGCGTCGAACTCGCCCGGCCGGCCCCCGCGGACGCCGCACGCCACGGCCGCTGGTTCGGATGTCCGGTCGAGTTCGGGGCGCACCGCAACGCCTGGACGCTGTCGGAGGACCAGTGGCGTCTGCCGAGCCCGTTCGCCGACGAGTGGACGCTGCGTGCCGCGCTCGCCCTGCTGGAGGAGGAGTCGGCGGGCGTGGTCGACCGCCAGGAGCTGGTGGCGGTCCTCGCCGCGCGTATCGATGCCGATCTGCCCGAGATCGCCCCGCTGGGCCGCCATGCGAGGGCACTGGCGCTGAGCGAGCGCACCCTGCGCCGCCGGCTCGCGGATGTGCAGGCCACGTACTCCGCTCTGGTGGACGACGTCCGCCGAGGGGCGGTGACCCGGATGCTCGCGCAGGGTGCGCTGCCGATCAGCGACGTGGCGGCCGCGGCCGGATACGGCGACGACCGCTCGCTGCGACGCGCCGCGCGCCGCTGGTTCGGATGCTCGCCCGCCGCGATGCGCGAAAGGCTCCAGAGCGGCCATTGAGGATGGCCGCTGGCGTCCGGTGAGCTGGCTCTCCGGGCCCGTGCCGCACCGCACCCGAATCGTAGGCTCACGGAATCCGCCGCACCATCCGACGGATCGCCCGCCTACGAAGGAGTCTGCGATGTCCTCGCCCATCTGCATCATCGGCGCCGGCCCCGCCGGTCTCGCCGTCGCCCGTGCCCTCACCGAGCGCGGTCTCGACTACGTGCATCTCGAACGACACAGCGGCGCCGGCGGAGCGTGGGACATCGACAACCCGGGCGGGCCGATGTACGACTCGGCGCACTTCATCTCCAGCCGGACCGTCTCGGGCTTCAGCGGGTACCCGATGCCCGACGACTATCCCGACTATCCCGGCCACGCCCAGATCCTGCAGTACCTGCGGGCCTTCGCCGACGCCTACGGGCTCACGGCACGCATCCGCTTCGACAGCGAGGTGACCGACATCGCCCGGGACGGAGCGCTCTGGCGCGTCACCACGGCGGCGGGGGACGAGTCCCTGCATCAGAGCGTGATCGTCTGCACCGGCGCGCAGTGGCATCCGAACATCCCCGAGGTGCCGGGCACCTTCGACGGCGAGGTCCGACACAGCCAGAGCTTCCGGTCGGCATCCGAGTTCGCGGGGAAGCGCGTGCTGATCGTCGGCGGGGGCAACTCCGCGTGCGACATCGCCTGCGACGCCGCTCGCACAGCGGAGTCCGCGAGCATCAGCATGCGGCGCGGCTACTGGTTCATCCCGAAGCACGTGTTCGGGGTTCCGAGCGACATCGTGGGCGGGAAGGGCTCGTTCCTGCCCAAGCGCCTCGAGCGGGCCGTGCTGCAGCCGCTGCTGCGTCTGCTCGTGGGCGACCCGACGCGCCTCGGCCTGCAGAAGCCCGATCACAAGCTGTTCGAGACGCACCCGGTGCTCAACTCCCAGCTCATGCACTACCTGCAGCACGGCGACATCACCGCCCGCCCCGGCATCCGCGACACCGCCGGCCGCACGGTCACCTTCACCGACGGCACGTCCGACGAGTTCGACCTCATCCTCCTCGCGACCGGCTACCGGCACCGCGTCCCCGTCGCGCAGGAGTACTTCGGCGACGAACAGCACCCCGATCTGTACCTGAACTTCGCCTCGCGGGAGCATGCGGGACTCTTCGGAGTGGGCTTCATCGAGACCAACAGCGGCGCCTACCAGCTGTTCGACCAGCAGGCGCACCTGATCGCGGCGTTCCTGGCGGACAGTGCGACCGGCAGCGGGGCGGCCCGTCGGTTCCAGGAGCGGATCCGCGCGGATCACCCCGACATGTCGAACGGTCTGCGCTTCGACTCGTCACCCCGGCACCGCGGCTACGTGGACTCCGACGCCTATGCGAAGTACCTGCGCACACTGTCGCGCGAGCTGGGATGGCCGCTGCAGTCACCGCCGTTCTCCGGAACCCCGGTCGGCGATCGCACGGCGGTGCGCGCATGAGCTTCGACTTCCGCGGCACGGTGATCGTCGTCACGGGCGGGGCCGGTGACATCGCCCGCGCGTTCAGTGCGCGGGCGGCCGCGGCCGGGGCCGTGCTCGCGCTCGTGGACCGGCGCGAGGGTGCCCTGCAGGCGGCGGTCGACCTGCTGCCGGGGGCTGGACACAGCACGCACCTCTGCGACCTGACCGACGAGAGCGCGGTGCGCGCCCTGGTCGACGACATCGGACGCGTCCACGGTCGCATCGACGTGTTGGTCAACAACATCGGCATGACGAACTCGGAGCGGTTCGATCAGCGCAGCGTCGACAGCATCCGGCAGGAGATCGAGGTGAACATGGTCTCGCCTCTCGTGCTCACCCGCCTGGCGGTGCCGCTGCTGCATCGGTCCGACGACCCCCGGGTGGCGACCACCGTGTCACTGGGCGGGATCTTCCCGCTGGGGGAGACGCCGATCTACACCGCGAGCAAGTTCGGACTCCGCGGCGCGATGCTGTCGATCGGCCTCGACCTGCGTGCCCGCGGCATCATCGCGGGGTCGGTGATGCCGTCGGCGACGGATACCCGGATGCTGCGGCAGGAGGCCATCGACGGCGGCAACTCCCTGCAGTTCCAGGATCCTCCGCAGCCGCCGGACGCGGTGGCCCGCGCCCTGGTCTCCCTGCTGGATCGCCCGCGGCTGGAGGTCTACCCGCGCCGCGGCGAATCCGTGCTGCTGCGCGTCGCGATGCTGTTCCCCAACGCCCTGCCCCGGCTGATGGCGCTGTTCCGTCGACGCGGCGAGCGGGGCCTGGCGACCTACCTGCGTCAGCTGGAGGATGCAGGACACATCGTGCGCCGCGACGGCGTGCCCGAACTGGTGGAGACCCCGTGACGAACACCGACACCCTGATCATCCGCAACCCCGGCGACGGCACCGAGATCGCCCGGATGCCGGTGACCTCGGCCGCCGAGGTCGCCCGCCACACCGCGGATGCGCTCGAGGTGCATCGCTCCGGCGTCTGGTCGGGTGCGTCGCCGCGGGAGCGCGCCGCCGCGCTGCTGCGCCTGGCCGAGCTGATGCAGCGCGACGCCGAGACGCTGGCCCGTCTCGACAGCGAGGATGCGGGCAAGCCGATCACGGAGTGCCGCGACAACGACGTGCCCGGCGCGATCGAGTCCATCCGCTGGTTCGCGGAGGCGCTCGACAAGCAGTACGGCCGGGTCTCGACGACCGCCGCCGACGTCCTGGCCTTCACCGAGCGCGAGCCGTACGGCGTGGTGGCGGCGATCCTGCCGTGGAACTATCCCCTCGCGATGGCGTGCTGGAAGATCGGTCCGGCGCTCGCCGCCGGGAACGCGCTGATCCTGAAACCGGCCGACGCGACGCCCCGCTCGACGCTTCATCTCGCCGGGCTCGCCGAGGAGGCCGGGCTCCCCCGCGGCGTGCTGCGTGTGCTTCCCGGTACCGGGGCGGAGACCGGGGCGGCGCTCGCCGCGGATCCGATCGTGGAGGCGATCTCGTTCACCGGATCGACGGCGACCGGACGGAAGATCCTCGCCGCGTCCGCGGCCACGAACCTCAAGCGGGTCAGCCTCGAGCTGGGCGGGAAGAGCCCGCAGGTGCTGATGGCCGATGCGCTCTCCTTCGGCGACCGGCTGATCGAGGGGCTCGTGGAGGCGGCGTTCCTCACGGCGGGGCAGAACTGCACGGCGGGTTCGCGGATCCTCGTGCACGAGTCGATCCATGACGACGTCGTCGAGCGGCTGAGCGCCGCCGCCTCGGCATTGCGGATCGGGTCACCGGCCGACGAGGCCACGCAGATCGGCCCGGTGATCGACGACGTCGCGGCGACCCGCATCCTGCGCGCGATCGACGAGGCGGTCGCCGCGGGTGCCCGCCTCGCGACCGGGGGCGTCGAGGTCGCCGTGGGGTCGGGTGGACGGTACATCGCCCCGACCGTGCTGACGGACCTTCCGGATGACGCCGCGATCCTGCGGACGGAGATCTTCGGGCCGGTGGTCACGGTGCAGCGCTTCGCCGCGCGGGACGAGGCCATCGCCCTCGCCAACGCCGTCGACTACGGGCTGGCCGCCTCGGTGTGGACCAGGGACCTGGACGACGCGCTCGCGCTCGCTCGCGGCATCCGTGCGGGTCTCGTCTCGGTCGGCGCCTACAGCGAGGGCGACATGACGGTGCCGTTCGGCGGATGGCGTCAATCGGGCTTCGGCGGGGTGGAGAAGTCCCTGCAGGCGTTCGCCCAGTGGAGCCGCGAGAAGACGATCTGGGTGCAGACCGCATAGGCGGAGACCACGCGGTCGGCCGTGCGAGCGATGCACCGGCCGACCGACGCCGGGCTCCCCCTACTCGAAGACCGGGGTGAGGAAGCGGCGCTCGTAGCGACGGATGCACTTCGTCGTGCGCGCGAACTCGAACGCGGCGATGCATTCGGGGTCGGTGCGCGACGCCGTCCGGTAGGCCTCGTACTCGGCCAGGGAGGGGAACGTGAACAGGGCGAACGCCTCGTCGCTGTCGCCCTCGCTCGGCATGAAGTAGCCGTGGTGGTCGCCGCCCAGCTTCTCCACCAGCCGGATCCAGGTCCGTCCGTACTCGGTGAACTCGTCGAGCTTGTCGGGGTCGATCTCGTAGCGCAGGTGAACGGTGATCATGCGGATGATCTTCCCAGATCAGCCCACCCGGCGGGGAACCCCGACACTACGCTGAGTCCCGTGACGAACTCTCGCGACATGGTCCTCATCCCCGGGGGAAGGTTCCTGATGGGGTCGGAGGACTTCTACCCCGATGAGCGGCCCGTGCACGAGCGGGAGGTCGCCTCTTTCTTCATCGACCGCTACGAGGTGACGAACGAGCAGTACGCCGAGTTCGTCGACGCGACCGGGTATGTGACGGTCGCCGAGCGTCAGCTCGACCCCGCGGCCTTCCCCGGCGCTGATCCTGCCGACCTCGTTCCGGGAGCGATGGTGTTCACCCCCACCGCCGGCCCCACCGACCTGGGCGACTGGCGCAACTGGTGGCGATGGCAGCCCGGAGCGTACTGGCGTCGTCCGTTCGGACCCGACTCGACGATCGACGATCGGCTGCGGCATCCGGTCGTGCACATCGCCTTCGAAGACGCCGTCGCCTACGCGGACTGGGTCGGGATGCGGCTGCCCACCGAAGCCGAGCACGAGTACGCCGCGCGCGGGGGAGTGGGGGGCGCGCCGTTCGCGTGGGGCGACGAGCCTTACCCGGACGGCATCGCCCAGGCGAACTCCTGGCTGGGGCGCTTCCCCTACGACAACCAGGGCGTGGGCGGCACGGCTCCCGTCGGCTCCTACCCGCCCAACGGCTACGGCCTGTACGACATGATCGCGAACGTGTGGGAGTGGACGACCGACTTCTACACGCCGCGGCACATCCGTCTCTCGGACACCCCGGTCGACGCCGGCAAGCGGACGAACCTCCTCGCTGCCGCCAGCGCCCAGGAGGGGTTCCCGGACATCCCGCGTCGCGTTCTCAAGGGCGGCTCGCACCTGTGCTCGCCGGACTACTGCCTGCGCTTCCGACCGGCCGCGCGCTCGCCGCAGGCCGAGGATACGGGCATGTCGCACATCGGATTCCGCCTCACCCGTTCCGAGTGAGGTGCCCCTGGGCGCACCCGTGAGGGAGTGCTTGGCTTCGACCGAGGGCGATCGCCCCCGTCTCACGCGTCGAAGCAAGGAGTCGGTATGTCCGAGAAGCCCAACATCCTCATCATCTGGGGCGACGACATCGGCATCGCGAACCTCAGCACGTACTCCGACGGCCTCATGGGCTATCGGACGCCGAACATCGACCGGATCGCCGACGAGGGCGTGAAGTTCACCGACTACTACGGCGAACAGAGCTGCACCGCGGGGCGCGCGGCCTTCATCACCGGCCAGAACCCGTACCGGACGGGGCTCACCAAGGTGGGCATGCCCGGCGCGAAGCTGGGGCTCCAGCCCGAGGACCCCACGATCGCCGATGCGCTCAAGCATCACGGCTACGCGACCGGGCAGTTCGGCAAGAACCACCTCGGCGACCGCGACGAGCATCTGCCGACCGCCCACGGCTTCGACGAGTTCTTCGGGAACCTGTACCACCTCAACGCGGAGGAGGAGCCCGAGCATCCGGACTACCCCACCGATGAGGAGTTCCCCGGGTTCAGTGAGAAGTTCCGTCCCCGCGGCGTCATCCACTCCTGGGCGAATGACGACGGCACGCAGCGGATCGAGGACACCGGTGCTCTGACCAAGAAGCGGATGGAGACCGTCGACGAGGAGTTCCGCGATGCGGCGGCGGACTTCATCCGTACGAAGGCGGCCGACGACACCCCCTTCTTCGTCTGGTTCAACTCGACGCACATGCACTTCCGTACCCACGCGAAAGAGGAGAGCAAGGGGCGGGCCGGGCGCTGGCAGTCGGAGTACCACGACACGATGCTCGACCACGACGACGTCGTCGGGAGTCTGCTCGATCTGCTCGACGAGCTCGGACTGGCCGAGAACACCATCGTCATGTACTCCACCGACAACGGGCCGCACATGAACAGCTGGCCGGATGCCGGCATGACCCCGTTCCGAAATGAGAAGAACTCCAATTGGGAGGGCGCGTACCGGGTGCCCGCGATGGTCCGCTGGCCCGGGCGCATCCCGGCGGGGACCACGCTCAACGGGATCGTGAGCCACAACGACTGGTTCGTCACGCTGCTGGCCGCGGTGGGCGACGACGACATCGCCGAGCGTCTGGCGTCCGGCGCCGAGCTGCACGGCACCGAGTACAAAGTGCATCTCGACGGACACGACCAGCTCGACTACATCACGGGTGCCGTCGAGCAGAGTCCGCGTCGGCACTTCTTCTACGTCTCGGACGATGGCGACCTCACGGCCCTGCGCTTCGACAACTGGAAGCTCGTGTTCCTGGAGCAGCGTGCGGCCGGAACCCTGCAGGTCTGGCAGGAGCCCTACATCGAGCTGCGGTTCCCGAAGCTCTTCAACCTGCGCACGGATCCGTTCGAGAGGGCCGACATCACGTCGAACACCTACTGGGACTGGGTGCTCGACCACGTCTTCTTGTTCGTGCCCGCGCAGGCCTACGTCGGAAGGATGCTCGGCACGCTGGCGGAGTTCCCGGCGCGGCAGAAGTCGGCGTCGTTCACGATCAACCAGGTCATGGCGAAGCTGGAGTCGACGGTCGGCAGCTCCTGAGTCTCCCGCTCCTCGGCGGAGGCCGCGACCGTCGGGCTGTCAGGCGCTGCGGTCCCGGAGTGCGACTCGCCGGTTGTGCAGGGCGAGCGCCACGAACGCGATCCCCGGAACGGCGAGCACGATCAGCACCGGCCACCACCAGCCCTCAGCGGTGAGCATCACGGCTCCGAAGACCAGGAAACCCGCGCCGATCGAACGCATCGCGACCGAGCCGACGGGGGTCACGACCGGGTTGCGCCAGAACGGCACCGTGCTCGTCGCATTCGCACGCAGCGTCATCGCCAGGGCGGTCAGGAAGAGGATCGAGCCGGCTACGGACAGGAGCACACCGAACACGTTCATGCCTCGAACGTATCAAGGACGTCGCGAGGGCCGGTCGTAGAGGGTGGAGCGACGGCGCGGAGGGGGCTCGCGCTCGGGCGTCTCGCCCGTCCCGCCACCGGCTGAGACCCGACCAGGCGAGTCCACTGCCGGGCCACCTTGATACATTGGGAGTTCCCCCCTCTCTCCCCGGCAAGCAAGGACGGTTCCGCGTGGCGGCTCAGCAGTCAGGAACCGCCGATGCTGCGGGCCGACCGGAATCCGCATCGCGGTACATCCTCCGTTCGCGGCTGCTCCGTGGGGCGTTCCTCAGCCTGGTCATCTCGGGGATCGGGATCTCGATCACGGTTCCGCAGATCACGCTGTTCCTCGTCGACGAGCTGCACCTCTCCATCGCGCAGGCGGGGCTGTACTTCCTCACCAACCTGACCGCGCCCATCGCCGGCTACGTGGTCGGTTCCCTGTCCGATCGTGCAGGGTCGCGGCTGCTCGTGTTCCGGCTGTGCGCTCTCGCCGGCTTCCTCGGCTGGGTGCTGATGGCGTTCGCGATGCAGCCCTGGATGCCGTTCGCGATCAACATGCTGCTCCTCAGCATGGCCGGCGCGGGTGCCGCCCAGCTGCAGGCCGCGGTGCGTGATGAGCTGAACCGGACGCCCACTCCCGCCGACAACGAGGTCGTCGCGGTGATGCGGATGGCCATGGCGTTCGGATGGATCGTCGGCCCGGTCATCGGCGCGGTGCTCGGCGCCGTGCTGGGCCTTCGTCCGCTCCTGCTCGTGACCGGGATCTCCGTGCTGATCTCGATCCTGCCTCTGATCGGGGCGAAGGCGCCGTCCCTCGCGGAGCGCAGTGCGGCCGTGACGCGCCTCCGGCATCCGGACGACGCGACGGCGGCGGGCGAACCCGGCGTCGCCCCCACGCAGCCGGCCGTCAGGCGCGACGCGTCGATGCTGCCGCTCCTCGTCTTCACCGGCATCTACGTGCTGATCATGTGCGGCGAGACGGTCAAGCTCGCCTACCTGCCGCTGTACATGGACGGCGAGCTCCGCGTCGACGCCGGCGTCCGCGGCGCGATTATCGGGTTGCAGCCGCTCATCGAGCTCCTCCTCATGCCGTTCGCGGCGCGGCTGGCGAGCCGGTTCGGGGTGATGCGCGTGCTCTTCGTCGGCGCCCTGATGGCCGTCGCCGCCCATGTGTCCTACGCCTCGGCGGACTGGGTGGAGCCGCACCTCGTCATGCTCGTCGTGGGGCAGCTGCTCATGGCGGGCGTGATCGCCTCGTTCGGCGTGCTCGGGATCACCGTGGCGCAGCGACTGGTCCCGACGCGGGTGGGGATGGCGACCAGCGTGTTCCTCAGCGCCTACGCGATCAACGCCGCCGTCGGAGGTTTCCTCGGCAGCGTCGGGTCGGCGTGGCTGGGACTGCCTCTGCTCTTCTGGATCCCCGCCGCGATCGCTGCCGTGGGAGCCATCGCGCTCGTCGTGCTCAACGCGCGGGTGCCGCTCGGCGCGCCGCCCCGCGCCCGCTGACCGCTAGCCGCCGTAGGGACGCACGCAGGTGTCCTGCGCCGCGCTCTGGCCGTCGAGGTTCTCGGGGAGCGGGTCGGCGTCGGCCGGCGGTCCCTCCTCGGTCGCGCCGTCGTCAGGCTCCGAGGTCGGCGGGGCGGCGTCTTCGGACAGCTCGCTGCCGCGGCCGGTGCGGTCGGCACTGATCGACACGGTGTCACCGGCGCGCACCCGCTCCACCAGCGCGGCCGCGGCGGCCTCGTCGGGGACCACGCGGTCGCCCGCGGGCAGGTGCGGGTACGACACGAAGGCGATGTTCTCGAGGGGGAGGTCGCTGAACACCTTCGCCATCGACGTCAGCGTGCCCAGGTCGGCCAGTTGCGTCGACAGGGTCATGTTCCGCGTCGCCGCATCGGCGATGCCGTAGAGCTTCACCGGATCGGTCAGGGTCGACTGGTCGCGCAGTGTGCGCACGAGCGAGGACAGGAACACCTGCTGGGTGGAGATGCGGGCGAGGTCGCTGCCGTCGCCGACGCCGTAGCGGGAGCGCAGGAGCGCCAGGGCCTGCTCGCCGCTCAGGTCGTACGTCCCCGCGGCGGGGATCTCCAGCCCGGAGTGCCGATCGTGGATGGGGCCGGCGAAGCAGATGGGGACGCCGCCGACGGCGTTCGAGGCTTCGATGACGCCGGTGAAGCTGATCTCCGCTGCATAGGCGAGGTCGATGCCGGTCAGCGCGGTGACGGTGGAGGCGACGCATCCGAGTCCGCCGCGGGCGAGTGATTCGTTGAACTGCACCCGCCAGCCGGCGTTCCAGGTGCTCCCCGTCTCGGGGTCGGTGCACGCGGGGATGTCGACGAGGAGATCGCGCGGGAAGGAGATGACGGTGGCGGCGTCGTGCGCCTCGTTCACGTGCAGCAGGAGGGTGACGTCGTTCCGGCTGCCTTCGACGTCGCCGCCCTCCCCGTACTGGACGCCCTGCCCGGCGCGGCCGTCCGATCCGACGAGCAGCACGTCGAACTCCCCGTCGAAGTCGGCCACGGTGGGAGGCTCCTCGCTGTCGCGTACCGGCTGCAGCTCGACCGTGGTCACGTTCTGGGAGAGCCGGATCGCCGCGATCGCGACCGTGCCGCCGGCGATGACCAGGATCCCGATGACGGTCAGCGTGAGGAACCTCCGCAGGCGACGCCGACGTCGCCGACGGGACGAGGGAGCGGGTGGGGGCAGGCTCATGGGAGGACCTCTCGACATCGGCGAGCAGCCAGTGTCGGCGAGGAATGTCACACGAGTGTCACACGCGGGGGAGCGTCACCCGGAACGTCGCTCCGGACGTGCCGGGCAGCAGCACCAGATCACCGCCGAGCAGTCGGGCGTTGTCGCGGGCGATCGCGAGTCCGAGACCGGTGCTGACGCCGTCGGAGCGGGAGCGGTCCGAGGTGACGAAGCGGTCGAACACCCGCTCGGCGTCGGCCGCCGCGACACCGCCGCCGCCGTCGGAGACGTCGATGTGCACGGCCTCGCCCTCCTCGTGCACGCGGAGGGTCACCGGCGGGCTGCCGTGCCTGGCGGCGTTCGTCAGGAGGTTCGCGACCACGGTGTGCAGCCGACTCGGATCGGTGCGGATCCGCAACCGGGGCGCGACCACCCGCTCGGCCACGTCGACGCCGGTCGCATCCACGACGTCGGTCAGCAGCTCCGCGAGCACGACGGTCGTGCGGTTCACGCGCGCGACCCCCGCGTCCAGCCGGGAGAGTTCGAGCAGGTGCTCGGTCAGGGTGTGCAGGCGGCGGGTCCCGGTGCGCACGACGGCCGCGGCGACCGCCCGCTCCTCCGGGGTCGTCTGCTCGTCCTCGTCGAGGAGCTCGTCGACCGCCAGCATCGAGGTGAGGGGTGTGCGCAGCTCGTGCGCGACGTCGCTGACGAGCTGCCGCGACTCCGCCTCGCGACGCTGGAGCTGCGCGATGGTCGCGTTGAGCCGGTCCGAGGAGAGGTGCAGCGCCTCGGCCACACGGTCCACATCGTCGAAGGACGGCGTCCACGCGGGTGGGCCCTCGCCGGAGCCGACCGCGTGCGCGGTGTCGACGAGTCGGCGGAGCGGACGCGTGAGGGCGCCGCCGAGCAGACGCTCCAGCAGGACCACCACGACGACGACGCCGGCGCTGAGGAGGATGCCGGAGACGACGAGCTCGCGCACCTGGATCTGCTGCGGCTCCATCGAGTAGGCGGTGACGACGGCGAGCCGGGCGCCCGGATCCTGCGCGAGATCGTCTCGCACGACGGAGACGAAGAACACCTCACGTCCGTCGAGCGTGGTGCGCAGCGAGGTCAGCTCTCCGGGGGAGCGAGGGCCGTCGAGGTCGAGGTCGTCGGGGACCTGATCGGGGCGGAGCTCGCCGGCGCTGCGGCCGCTGTCGAGATCGATGATGACCGTCTCGCCGGGAAGGATCTCCGCGTAGTACTTCCACGTCTCCTCGGGGGACGCGGTGGAGATGGAGGTGAACAGCGCATCCGCGGTCGTGGAGAACTCGTCGAGGAGCCCCTGCTGGCGTGACTCGAACACGATCCTGCTTGCCGTGAACACGACCACCCCCGTGACGATGACGGACACTGCGATCGTGCTGCCGACGAGGGCGAGGGCGATCGCCGCACGGAGGGTGAGGCGGCGACGGGTGAGGCGGTGGCGAGCGGTCATCGAAGCCGGTACCCGATCCCGCGGACCGTCTCCAGCTGCGGCGAGGAGATCTTCGCCGCCGTCAGCTTCGCGCGCAGTCGCTGGACGGCGGTGTCGACGACCCGCGGGGTGTCCGGCGGCGACTGCGCCCACACCGCGTCGATGAGTCGCGAACGGCTCAGGGCGTGCCCGTCGTTGAGGGCGAGCTCGTGCAGCAGGCGGAACTCCGTGGCGCTCAGCGGCAGCACCCGGCCCGCGGCCTTCGCCTCGACCGAGGCCTCGAGGAGCTCGAGCTCGCCGACGCGCAGGGCCTCGCCGGCCGGACGGGCGCTGCGGCGGAGCACGCTGCGCAGCCGGGCTTCCAGCACCGCGACGCTGACCGGCTTGGAGATGTAGTCGTCGGCGCCGGCATCCAGTCCGACCACGATGTCCGCGTCCTCGTCCCGGGCGGTGAGCATGACGGTCGGGAACCCCCACCGGGCACGGATCTCGCGGCACAGCGCGAACCCGTCGCCGTCGGGGAGCATGACGTCGATGATGGCGACGTCGGGCGTCGACCGTTCGGCGAGCAGACGGGCGGAGGCGACGTCCTCCGCCGTCTCCACCGCGTGGCCGCGACGCCGCAGCGCGGTCGTGAAACCGAGACGGATGTCCGCATCGTCATCCACGAGCATGACCTTCATCAGGCGCCCACCTCCCCGGCATCCGCGCGCTTGCGATGATAGACGGCCGCGCCCGTGCGGGCCCTGTCAGCCGGGTCTGTGACCGGGGATCAGTCCATCTCGCGGAGGATCGTCAGCACCCCTTCGAGGTGACGTCGTGTCGCGGACTCGGCGCGCTCGGGGTCGCGGGCCAGGATCGCATCGATGATCTCGAGGTGCTCCGGGCCGGAGATCTTCGCGCGACCGGGGGCGAAGCCGAGGCGGAACTGGTGCCGGGCCGACTGGGCGTGCAGTCGTTCGAGGATCTCCGCGGCCGTGCGGTGTCCGCTGATCCGCTGCACGTTCGCGTCGAGCTCGCGGTTCATCGAGCTGTACAGGAGGAGGTCGCCGCCCTCCAGGGCGTCGCTGATGCGCGCCCGGAGTCGCGCGAGGTCGGCGGCATCCTCGTCGGTGAGGCGCTCCGCCGCCTTCCGCGCCGTGAGCGGTTCGAGCGCGAGTCGGGCCTCGGCGATCTCGACGGCCTCGTCCACGCTGATCGCTCGGACCCGGGCGCCGCGATTCGGCAGGCGCTCCACGAGTCCCTCGCTGGTGAGGGTGAGCAGTGCCGCCCGCGCCGCCGCCCGGGAGACGGCGAACCGCTCGCTCAGGTCGGCCTCCACGAGGCGCTGCTGCGGCACGAACTCGCCGGTCAGGATCGCTTCGCGGATCAGGCGGGTGACGTCGGTCTTGGACGGCGTGACGACATCCGAACTCACCACGGACCTCCGGCTTTTCAGGCCCACGGCATCGATGACCGTGGCGCGTAGATAGAGCGTAACGCCGCGATGCCCGGATTGCGTGCATATTCTGCTCACAGAATTGTTGACAATCTCTTGACCAATCTCGGAGACCATGATTGCATGGGCGACGGAGCTCATGCGGAGCGCTCCCCGAGCATCGGTGACCGGGGAGGATCAAGGAGGATGTTCATGCCGCAGATCGATGGGTCGCTTCTGGTTGTCAGTGCACACGCCGGAGACTTCGTCTGGAGGGCGGGCGGCGCGATCGCCGCCGCCGTGGAACGGGGGGAGCGGGCGACGGTGGTCTGCCTCTCATACGGAGAGCGCGGGGAGTCGGCGAGCCAGTGGCTCCAGGGCAAGCCTCTGGAGGAGATCAAGCAGATCCGGCGTGCCGAAGCCGAAGCCGCGGCCGCCGCCCTGGGTGCGGAGGTCGAATTCCTCGACCTCGGCGACTACCCCCTGGTGGAGACCCCCGAGGCGCTCGCGCGTCTGGTCGAGGTCTTCCGTCGCGTGCAGCCGACCGTCGTGCTCACCCACCCCCTCGCCGACCCCTACAACGGCGATCACCCTGCGGCAGCACGGATGGCCCTGCAGGCGCGGGTGCTCGCGCAGGCGATCGGCGTGCCCCACGCCGACGGCAGCGTGCCGACCAAGGACGAGATCATCGGGGCGCCGCCGGTGTTCTTCTTCGAGCCGCACCAGAGCGAGCAGTGCGACTTCAAGCCGAACGTCCTCCTCGACATCACCGAGGCCTTCCCGCGCAAACGTGCGGCCATGGAGTGCCTGCCCGCCCAGAAGCACATGTGGTCGTATTACACCGACCTCGCCGTACGCCGAGGTGTGCAGGTCAAGCGCAACGCGGGCCCGAACCTCGGGCTCCCGCACGAGACGATGGGCGAGGCCTACGTCCGGTACTACCCCGAGGTCACGGGGGTGCTCGCGTGAGCCACGTCGTCGTGACGGACATCGCCCGCGCCGAGGCGACGGTCATCGATGCGCTCGGTGCGCACGGGGTCGCGACCGTCCACGAGGCGCAGGGCCGTCGAGGACTCGTCGGGGCAGGACTGCGTCCGATCCAGGAGGGCGTACGACTGGCCGGCTCGGCCGTGACCGCGCTGTGCTGGCCGGGTGACAATCTGATGATCCACGCCGCCGTCGAGCAGTGTCAGGCCGGCGACATCCTGGTGGTGACCACGGTCTCGCCGTCGTCCGACGGCTCGTTCGGCGAGCTCTTCGCCACGGCGCTGCAGCAGCGCGGTGTGCGCGGACTCGTGACCACCGCGGGCGTACGCGACGTCGTCGACCTGCGGGCGATGGGCTTCGCGGTGTGGTCGGCTGCGGTCAACGCGCAGGGCACCGTCAAGTCGACCGCGGGATCGGTGAACGTCCCGATCGTCGTCGGCGGGACCGTCATCGCACCCGGTGACGTCATCGTCGCGGACGACGACGGTGTCGTGAACGTCTCCCGCACTCAGGCGGCCGCGGTGCTCGAGGCCGCGGATGCCCGCGTCGCGAAGGAGGCCGGTGCCCGTGAGGCGTACCTGCGGGGCGAGCTGAGCCTCGACCGCAACGGGCTGCGCGAGACGCTCTCGGCGCTCGGCGTCGAGTACCTGACCCAGGCCGACCATGACCGCCGCTGAGCGCATCCGCTGCATGCTGCTGCGGGGTGGCACCTCCAAGGGCGCGTACTTCCTCGCGGAGGACCTCCCGGGTGAGGCGGCCGCGCGCGACGATCTGCTGCTGCGGATCATGGGTAGCCCGGATCCGCGGCAGATCGACGGGATCGGCGGGGCGCACCCGCTGACCAGCAAGGTCGCGATCGTCTCGGCGTCGTCGGATCCGGCTGCGGACGTGGACTACCTCTTCCTCCAGGTCTCCGTCGACGAGGCCACGGTCAGCAGCGCCCAGACCTGCGGCAACCTGCTCGCGGGCGTCGGACCGTTCGCCGTGGAGCGCGGCCTGATCGACGCGGGTCCGGAGCGCACCACCGTCCGGATCCGGATGCGGAACACGGGCGATCTCGCCGCCGCGACGTTCGCGACCCCCGGTGGCGTGCCGACCTACGACGGGACGACGCGGATCGACGGGGTTCCCGGCACGGCCTCGCCCATCGACCTGGAGACCCTCGAGAGCGCTCGCCCCCTCTTCCCGACGGGTGGCGTGCGCGAGTCGATCGACGGCCTCGACGCGACGCTCGTCGACAACGGCATGCCGGTCGTGATCCTGCGGGCCGCGGACCTGGGGGTGGTGGGCGACGAGAGCCCGACCGCGCTGGAGGGAGACGACGCCCTGCGCGCCCGGATCGAGGCGGTGCGGATCCGGGCCGGTGAGCGGATGGGGCTCGGCGATGTGACCGGGCTCACCGTGCCCAAGATGTTCCTCGTCTCGGCGCCCTCGGGAGCGGGGGCGATCCGGACGCGAGGGTTCATCCCGCATCGCGTGCACACCTCCATCGGCGTGCTGATGGCGGCCTCGATCGCCGCGGCTGCGCGCGTCCCCGGAACCGTCGCGGCGGAGTTCGCGCGGGTCGACGGCGGAGACGAGATCCGCATCGAGCATCCGACAGGTGTGTTCGCCGCGCGGGTCGGCGTACACCGGGATGCCGAGGGGGCATGGGCGGCGACGTCGTCGTCGAGGCGCACCGCGCGACCGCTGTTCGACGGGTGGGTCTTCCCCCGATCCTCCCTGTGAGGAATTCTGTCGGCAAGATTGTCGACAAAGTGCTTGCCAATATTGAGAACCGACATTATGGTCGGTCGAAACACCGCTGTGTCAGGAGTCGAAGATGACAACAATCGCCGTGATGGGCCTCGGCGAGGCCGGGGCGCTCTACGCCCGTGGCCTCCGCGATGCGGGGTACGACGTGCTCGGGTACGACCCGTTCACCACGCTCGAGGAGAGCGGGATCCGCCAGGAGGCCGTGCTGGCCGCGGCCGTGGCGGACGCGGACGTCGTGGTCAGCCTCGTGGGCGCACGCGCCGCGGAGGCCGTGGCGGTCGAGGCGCTGGCGTCGATGCGTGCGGGCAGCGTGCTCGCCGACTTCAACACCGGCTCGCCCTCCCTCAAGCGCGCCCTGGGCGATGCGGCCGCCGGGCGGGACATCCGATTCGCCGACGTCGCGGTGCTCGCACCGGTTCCTCGCGCCGGAGTCCGCACCCCGCTCATGGTGAGCGGCGACGGATCGACCGACTTCGCGTCGCGGTTCGCCGCAGCGCAGGCTCCGGTGCTCGTCATCGAGGGCGACGCGGGCGACGCGGCCGCACGGAAGCTCGTCCGCAGCGTCTTCATGAAGGGCCTCGCGGCTCTCGTGATCGAGAGCACGTCCGCGGCCCGGGCCGCGGGGTGCGAGGACTGGCTGCGCGAGCAGATCGCCGACGAGTTCGCCGGCGACGCCCCCCAGCTCATCCAGCGGCTCATCGACGGCTCCCGGCAGCACGCCGCCCGCCGCGCCCACGAGGTGGACGACGCACGCTCGTACCTCGAGGCGCTCGACAGCCCGGGCTGGGTGACCGACGCGACCCGCCGCTGGTTCGCGCACCTGCTTGGCGAGGACATCGCAGAAGCATCGGCCGATCACGAAGGAGTCACGGCATGAAGATCAGCATCGAGAACCTCACCCTGAGCTACGGGGATTCCGTCGCGGTCCGGGACCTCAGCCTGGAGATCGAGGAGGGCGAGGCCCTGGTGCTCCTCGGCCAGTCCGGTTGCGGGAAGACCAGCACGATGCGCTGCATCGCCGGCCTCGAGACACCCGATCACGGCACCATCACGGTCGGCGACGACGTGCTCTTCGACTCGAAGCGCGGCGTCAACAGGGCCTCCCACAAGCGCAACATCGGCATGGTGTTCCAGTCCTACGCGATCTGGCCGCACATGACCGTGTTCGAGAACGTCGCCTTCCCCCTGCAGATGAAGCGCGTCTCGCGAGCCGACACCGTGCGCCGCGTGGCCGAGACGCTCGAACTCGTCGGCCTCGACGGCTTCGCCGACCGCGGAGCGAGCATGCTCTCCGGCGGACAGATGCAGCGCGTCGCGCTGGCCAGGAGCCTGGTCATGCAGCCGTCCGTGATGCTGCTCGACGAGCCGCTGTCGAACCTCGACGCCCGGCTGCGCCACCGACTGCGCGGCGACCTGCGCGATCTGCAGCACCGGCTCGGCCTCACCTCCGTGTACGTGACCCACGACCAGGAGGAGGCGCTCGCCCTCGCCGACCACATCGCCATGATGCAGTTCGGTCGGATCGTGCAGATCGGACGCCCGGACGAGATCTACGGGCGCCCGCTGAGCGCGTCGATCGCGGACTTCCTCGGCGTCGCGAACATCCTCCCCGTCGAGGCGATCGACGCGTCGACGGTGCTCCTCCCGGGAACCGACGTGCGTCTGAAGGTCGCGCCGTACCGGACGGCCGACCAGCTCCGCGCCTGCGTCCGCGCGGAGGACATCCTGCTCGGCGACGAGGTGCCGGCGGAGGGCGCGAACGTCGTCGTCGGCGAGATCGTGGCCCGGGAGTTCCTCGGTGCGACCGCGACGTTCCGGGTCCGGATCGGCGAGCGGACCGAGCTCTCCATCATGGGGACCAAGCTCCAGGCGATGCGCGCGAGGGAGGGCGACCGGGTGCGCGTCCAGCTCCCCGTCGAGGCCGTCCAGGTGCTCCCGCTCGAAGTGCCCGCCGCCGAGAAGGACGCCGCCGTGACGCGAGACGCCGAGGTGGCAGCATGACCGTCGCACCCCCGGCGCCTCCCGAGACGGGCGTCGTCCAGACCCGCCGCGGGGGTCGACGTGCCCCCGCGCCCGCGCATTTCCGTCCGCGCAAGATCGCCGGCGTCGCCGCGCTCTACGGCATCCTCGGCATCCTGATCCTGATGCCGGTGGCACTCGTCGTCATCTCCGCCTTCACGGGGACCACCCCGAGGCCGGGCAACATCGACCTGGGCAGCCTGACCCTCGACAACTTCGCGACCGTGTTCAGCCCCGGTGCGATGCGTGCCGCCGGGAACTCGCTGCTGGTCGGCATCGGCGCCTCGGTCGTCGCGTTGCTGTGCGGCGGGTTCCTCGCCTTCGTCACCGCGCGCAGCAATGCCCCGGCACGACGCTTCCTCTACTTCGTCGGCCTGGTGCCGATGTTCCTGCCCAGCTTCGTCGGTGCCCTCGCGTGGGGACTGCTCGGAGGGCCGAACGCGGGCCTGCTGAACATCCTCGCGCGTGACCTCGGACTCGAGCCGTTCTTCAACATCTACACGCTCCCCGGGCTCATCGGCGTGCTCGGCATCTACTACGCGCCCTATGCCTTCCTGCTGATCCACTCCTCGTTCAGCCTGATGAACCCCGACCTCGAGGAGGCCGCGCGCGTGCACGGCTCCACCCCGGGGCAGGTGCTCCGCCGCGTGACCTTCCCGCTCGCGACACCGGCGATCCTCGGCTCGGCGATCCTGATCTTCGTCCTCACGGTCGAGAACTTCCCGGTCGCCCAGATGATCGGCTCGGCGAGCGGACTCGACACGCTGCCGACGTACATCTTCCGGCTCATGAACTCCGCGCCCTCGCGGGGCAACGAGGCCGCGGCCGTCGCGATCGCGCTGGTCGTCGTCGTCCTCGTCGTGACGGCGATCCAGCGACGCATCGTGAGCAAGCGCACGTTCACGACGGTCGCAGGCAAGGGGCTCAAGCTCTCGAAGGTCGACCTGGGGTGGTTCCGCATCCCCGCCGTCGTCCTCGGAGTCTTCTACTTCGTGATCACGACCGTGCTCCCGCTGCTGGCGCTCGTGTTCGTGGCCATGCACGACTCGCCCTACATCGCGAGCGTCACCAAGTCGATCCAGGAGGGCATGCTCAACTTCGACGCGTTCGCCGATGTCCTGGCGAGCTCGACCGTGCACAAGTCCGCGATGAACTCGGTGATCGTCTCGGTCACTGCCGCCCTGCTCGGCACGCTCCTCGCGTTCATCGTGTCGTACGTGGTCAACCGCACGAAGACCCCCGGCCGCGGCGGACTCGGGTACATCAGCATGATCCCGCTCGCCGTGCCCGCGATCGTGCTCGGTCTCGGTCTGCTGTGGACCTGGCTGCTGATCCCGGTCCCGGTCTACGGCACGCTGATCGTGATGGTCATCGCGTTCCTCGCGGCGCAGATGCCGCAGGGGTATCAGGGCGCGAGCTCGGGCATCCTCCAGATCCACGCCGACCTCGAGGACAGCGCCGTCATGCACGGCGCGAGCAGAGCGCGGGCGATCTGGCGGGTGACGGCGCCGCTGCTGCGGATCCCGCTGACGTCCACCTTCCTGCTGCTGCTGATGCTCTCCATGCGCGAGCTCACGGTCCCGCTGTTCCTCTTCACGACGGACACCCGTCTGCTGTCGATCGTGATCTTCGACGACTTCGAGAACGGCATCCTGCAGTCGAGCGCCGCCACGAGCGTCCTCTACTGCGTCCTGATCTTCCTGCTCGCCTACCTGGCTCGGCGCTTCGGCGCCAGCTCCACCAAGGCCGTCTGACAGACGGCGGACATGCACCATTTCAAGGAGGAAATGCAATGAGAAAGCACACAGTCTCGGCGATCGCCGCGCTGGCCGTCTTCGGTCTCGCGCTCGCCGGATGCTCCGGATCGGCCGACGCCGACGGCTCGAACACGGCCGCGGGGGAGGATCTGGTCGTCGACGGCGAGCTCATCGCGACCGCCGACGCCCTGGACGCGGCGCGTGACGAGGGAACGCTGGTGTTCTACACCGGCGCGAGCGAGGTCTCCGAGAAGGAGGTGACCGACGCCTTCACGAAGCTCACCGGTATCCCGGTCGAGATCGTCCGCCTCGCCCCCAACAAGCTCCAGGAGCGCGTGCTCAGCGAGAACGCCGCGGGCAAGCTCGGGGCCGACCTCATCCGCATCTCGGGCGAGGACCTCATCGTCGCTCTGGCGGAGGACGACGTCTTCCAGCCGACCGCGCTGACGGACGACATCTCCGGAGCGCTGATCGAGGGTGCCACGTTCGACGACGGGCTCTACTTCAACAGCTTCGATCGCGTCTACAGCTTCGGTTACAACAACCAGGTCCTGAGCGAGGATGAGGCCCCGCAGGACTGGGCCGATCTCACCGATCCCGCCTATGCCGGGAAGTTCGGGCTCGTGCAGGTCGGCGCGGGCGGCAGCACGGCCGCCCTCACCCGCTTCCAGCTGGACGAGCTCGGCGAGGACTGGCTGAAGGACATCGCGGCGAACGGTCCGCGCATCTTCGACTCCTCAGCCAACCTCACCGATGCGCTCGCCCGCGGCGAGATCGCCATCGGCGCGGTCCCCGTCGGCACCGCGTACGCGGCGATCCTGGAGGGGGCGCCCATCACCATCGCGATGCCCGAGGAGGGCGCCGCCGCCTACCCGTTCTACCTGGGGCAGACGGCGTCCACCGACCGGTCCAACGCGGCCACGGTGTTCGTCAACTGGCTGCTCTCGAAGGACGGGCAGACCCTCGCGGCCTCCATCGGCGACTACCCGGTGAATGCGGATGCTCCGACTCCGACCATCGGCGACGTCGAGCTGCCGGCCGCCGACTCCGGCTTCGTGTACCGCGCGACGCTCGACGAGTCCCTGGAGAACCTGCAGTCGGATGCGTCGATCTGGATGCAGATCTTCGACTACACGGGATGAGAGGACAGGGCGGTGCCCTCCGGGGCACCGCCCTGCGCCGTGCCATCAGAACCGCGCCATGCGATCAGGAGGGGGACGACATGGATGTGACGACGTCGATCAGGGAGGCGATCCTCTCGGGGGACTTCGTGCCCGACCAGAGGCTCGTCGAGGCAGATCTCGCGGAACAGCACGAGGTGTCCCGGACGGCGATCCGCGAGGCGCTCGGAGTGCTCACCGGCGAGGGGCTGGTCGAACGGGTGCAGAACCGTGGCGCGCGCGTGCGCGCCTTCACCCTGGCGGAGGCGATCGAGATCGCGGAGGTCCGCCGCGCGCTCGAGTCGCTGTGTGCGGCGAAGGCGGCGGAACGGGTCAGCGACGAGGACATCGACGTGCTCCGAGGGCTCGGGGCGGCGATGCAGGAAGCGGTCGCCGCGGGTGACGTCCTCACCTACTCCGCGAAGAACAAGGAGCTCCACGCGCTGGTCCGGGCGGTGAGCGGGCAGGGAGTCGCGCAGAACCTCATCGAGCGGCTGCGCGGGCAGAGCGTCCGCCAGCAGTTCCGGCTGGCGATGAAGCCGGGGCGTCCGTCGGTGTCGGTGCGGGAGCACCAGAGCATCATCGACGCGATCTGCGCGCGCGATGCGGCCGCGGCGTCCGCGGCGATGACCACGCACCTGGACAGCGTGATCGCGGCGATGCGCGAGACCGACTCCGATCGTCGACGGCTCTGACGACCGCGTGCGCGCTCGAACACCCGCGGCCGCGCGTCCGCGGGGCCTGATCCTCCTCCTGCTGCACGCCGTCTGCGTGCAGCTGGTGAGCTATGGACTGCGCCCCGCCATCTCCTACGAGATCCTCGAGCTCGGTCTCGACGCCGCCTGGCTCGGGATCGCCGCCACCGCGTTCGCGCTGCCGCCGCTCCTGCTGGCCCTGCCCTCCGGACGCCTCGTCGATCGGCTGGGCGAGCGAGGAATGCTCGTGGCCGGCGGAGGCACGCTCGCGGCCGCGTCGATCGTCGCCCTGTGCTTCGCGGAGTCGGCGCTCGGTCTCATCGTCGCCACGGCTCTGCTCGGTCTGGGAGTGCTCTTCTCGGTGGTCGGCGAGCAGAGCTGGGTGATGCGCGGCGCGTCGGACTCCCGACTCGACTCGACCTTCGGCGTCTACACATTCGCGACGTCGACAGGCCAGATGCTCGGCCCACTCCTCCTGTTGCTTCCCGCCCCGTCCGATGCGCCGCCGCTGCGCCTCGTCGCCCTGGCGACCACCGCGCTCGCGGTGATCGTGCTGCTGCTGTCGTTCGGCATCCGCTCGGTGCCGCTCGCACCGGCATCCGAGGGGAGCGCCGAACATCGCTCCGGCGTCATCCCGCTGCTCCGGCGTCCGGGGGTGTTCTCCGCCCTGGTCGCGAGCAGCATCGTCCTGACCTCGCTGGACCTGGTCCTCGCGTATCTCCCGCTGCTCGCGGGGGAGCGCGGCATCGCGGCGGTGTGGGTCAGTGCGTTCCTGGTCGCTCGCGGGGCCGCGACGATGCTGTCGCGGCTGTGTCTCGGCATCCTGACCCGACGATTCGGGCGGCGGGCGGTTCTCGTCGTGGGTGGGCTGCTCGCGGCCGGCGCGCTCACGGTGCTCGCCTTCCCCGTCCCACCCGCGGTGCTCGTCGCGGCGGGGGCCCTCTACGGTCTGGCCGCCGGGACGGTCCAGCCGCTCACCATGTCGTGGATGACGCTGGTCACCGCGCGCGAGCAGCGGGGCATGGCGGCTTCCCTCCGGCTGGTCGGCAATCGGGTCGGACAGACCGTGATCCCCCTGGCCGTCGCAGTCGTCTCCACGGCGACCGGTGCCGCCGGGGTCTTCGCGGTGACCGGAGCCGCACTGCTCGTCTCGGCGGTGATGTCGCGTTCCGCTCCCGACGATCAGGGCTGAGGTGCATGATGCCCTCAGGCCGAGCGGCTACCCTCGGGGCATGCGTCGAATCGTCGTCCTGCCCGTCGTCCTCGCCATCGGTCTGCTCGCGGGATGCTCGCAGGTGACGCAGATGGCCGGTGACGCGCTCGGCGTCGACGTGCAGGCGACCTGCTCGACGATCGACGACGCCTACACGCAGTATCAGTCCCTGCTCGACCAGGGGCAGGTGTCGGCCGAGCAGGCGGATGCGGCGCGCGACGACCTCGTCGCCTCCCTCGACGGCCTCGCGACGAACGTCGACGGACAGCTCGGCGACCTCATCCGTTCCGGTGCCGAGAAGATCGGCGGGATGACTGACCTGCAGGCTCCGGAGACCATCGAGGCGATCGACCAGCTCAAGGACTCGGTCTCGGCGTTCTGCGGCTGACCGTCCGGCTCGTGAGACGATGCCGGGGATGAGTACTGCTGCCGACGAGGAACTCCGCGTGCTGCGGGCTCGCGCGTATGGACCGAAGGCGGACATCGAGAGCGATCCGGCGGCGCTCGAGCGTCTCCGGCACCTGGAGGAGCAGCGTCAGGGGCGGCCGTCTGATGTCGACGCACCGCTGCCGGACGCGACGGCCGCACCGGTGATGCAGGAGGCGGCGCAGCCGGACCCCGGTGCGCCCGCCGCCGACTCCGACGCGCGGGAGCACCCGTTCGTCGCGCTCGATCTGCCGATGCCGGAGCAGACCTCATCGGAGGGTGAACCCGCGACACGAGCGTCGTCGTCCCGGACGTCCGCGCGGACGGGCAGGATCCTGTGGGTGGCCGCGATCGTGGCGGCGGCCGCCGCGGCCTCGGCGGTCACGTACGCGCTGGTGGCGATCTCGCCCGTGCCGGCCTCCTCCGGTGCTCCGCAGATCGACACGCTGGAGGCGTCCTCGACCCTGGAGATCCCGAGCGGGTGGATGGGGGCAGGCCCGAGCTCGGCGGTCTTCGACTTCTTCGGGCTGGCCCTCGTGCAGACGGCCGGCGGGTACATCAACGGCTCCACCGGAACCGACTGTCTCACCGTCGTCCGCGCCGACCAGGTGCCGGACAAGGGCGAGTACGACTCGTCTTCGGGGTGGAGTTCCAACGGACCCGTCTACGCGGCCTGCGGCGTCGGCGTCTTCCCCGCGACCGTCGAGGTCCCGATCGACAGCGACGTCCCGAAGGAGCTGAGCGAGCGCTTCCCCGGCGGACGGGCCCTGCAGTTCGTGTTCGACGGCGAGCGCGTCGGCGTCTTCCTCGACAGCGAATAGGTCGACGGCGGGCGGATCGCGACGGCCCCGCGTCAGCGCAGCGCGGCCGCCACCGTCTCCGCGACCAGACGGCTGGAGCGGGCGTCGAGGTGGATGCCGTCCGGGTGGCTCCTCACGGAGCGCGCGGTGACGTCGAACACGTCGATCAGATCGACGCCGAGGGACTCGGCGACACGTCGCACGATGGGCGCGACCTCCTCCTCGATGATCCGCGCCGAGACGCCGCCGCGGTTCGCGAACGCCACCGGTGGGGTGAGCAGGTGGACGTCGGCACCGTGCGAGCGGTACCTCTCGACGAAGTCGATGAGCTCGGTCTCGTACCGTTCCGCGTTCCAGTTGTCTCCGCGCGCGTCGTTCGAGCCGAGCATGATGAGCACGATGTCGGGGCGGGCGCGGAGGGAGGCGTCGGCGAACGGCGTCGCGTCCCAGGGCCAGTCGCCCTCCTGCTGCAGGGTGCAGCGGTTCACGCCGTAGTTGAGGACCTGGTGGCGCTCCCCGAGGATCCTCCCGAGCTGCGCGGGATAGGAGCGTCGATGGCGGCCGAGGAGGAGCACGCCCGCGCCGTAGGTGTTGCTGTCGCCGATCGCGGCGACCCTGATCCGGTCGGATCGCGGACGAGGCGGCGGCGGATACATGATGCGCAGGAAGAGGATCGAGCCGACACCCGCGAGGAGGCCGATGACCGCGGCGGCGGCGGCGAGCAGTGTCCGCGCGCCTCGCCCGTCGAGTGCGGGACGGAGGGAGCGGATCATCCGTCCATCCTCTCTCAATCGGCGCCGGCGGGGGCCGAGCGGTGGAGACTGTCCCTGAGAGCGTGATGTGCAGAACAGGAGAGCGATGACGACCGTCTTCCCGCGTTCCGTGTCCGTGGTGATCCCGGTGCGGAACGACGCCGTCCTCCTCGAACGCTGTCTGCGCGCACTCGAGGGCCAGACGCGCAGACCCGACGAGGTCGTCGTGGTCGACAACGGCAGCAGCGATGCCACGGTCTCCGTCGCCGAGAGATTCGGCGCGCGCGTCGTGTCCGAGCCCATCCAGGGGATCCCGCGCGCCTCCTCGGCCGGCTATGACGCGGCGACGAGCGACATCATCGCGCGGCTGGACGCCGATTCCCTGCCGGGACGGGACTGGATCGAACGGATCGAGCGCACGTTCCGCGACCGCGACGACCTCGACTTCCTGACCGGCGATCCGCGGTTCTACGGATCGACGCCGCTGGTGCATTGGATGGGGGAGCATCTGTACATCGGCGGCATGTATGCGGTGATGACGCCGTTGCTCGGTCATGCGCCGCTGTTCGGGTCGAACATGGCGATGCGCGCCGCCACATGGCGGAGTCTGAGCGGCGAGGTGCATCGCGAGGAGCAGAACATCCATGACGACTTCGACCTGTCGTTCCATGTGCGCCCGGGGATGACGGTGCTGCGCGACCGGAGCCTCGTCGTCGAGGTGTCGGCGCGCCCGTTCCAGGACTGGGCGTCCCTGCGCCGGCGGCTGAGCTACGTGCTGCCCACCGTGCGGCTGCATCTGCCGCAGCAGGCGCCGCACCGCCGCCGGCAGGCCCGGCGGGAGGCGACCGCGTCCACGGTCGAAGGGTGACTCAGGTGCGGGCTCGCGCGTAGAGCTCGAGCAGATCGGCCGTCAGCTGATGCGGGGTGGTCTCGCTCGGACTGTGGCCCGTCGCGTAGGCGCGGAACTCGGCATCGATGTCGCGGGCGTATCGCTCGTGGGCCGAGAGCGGCCAGAGGTCGTGCGAGCCGGCGGCGACCAGCTTCGGCAGGGCCAGCTCCCGCACGTCGCGGCGCAGGTCGGGCGACGCCATCATCAGGCCGATGATCTCGTCGACGCTGCGGCGGCTCGTGAACGCGAACCGCGAGCGGACGAACTCGAGCCGCCGCGGCGGGACCCGGTTCTTGTTCGTCACGATGCCCCAGATCATGAGCCCGGCGCCGCGGTGCGGGCTGGCGATCGGGGCCACCGGGCCCAGCCACTTCATGCTCGCGAAGACGTTGCCGCTGCCCGGCGGAGTGGTCAGGAGCGCGAGGGAGAGTACGAGGTCCGGGCGACGCACGGCCACGATCTGTGCGATCGTCCCGGCGAACGAATAGCCCAGCAGATGCGCGGGTGCTCCGGCTTCGAGGAAGGCGATCAGGTCGGCGATGAACAGCTCATGGGTGTACGGCCGGTCCGCGCCGGCCGCATGCGACTGGTACTGCCCGGCGAGGTCGAACGACTGCACGAAGTAGCCCTCCTTCGCGAGGAGAGGCAGCATCAGGGCGAAGTCCTCCTTCGACCCGGTCGCGCCCGGCACCAGCACCACCCGGGGATGCGCGGGGTCGCCGAGCGACACGACGGCCAGGTCCCCACTCGGCGCGGAGAACCGCGAGCTCGTCGATCCGGTCGGTGCCACCGTCCAGTCGATGTCGCCGATGGCCGCGTCCAGGGATGCCGGGGCGATGGGCGCCCGTCCGCTCCTCGAATCTGTCGACACGCTCACAAGCTACCCCTCGGTCGCCGCCCGCAGAAGGATCGCGCGCCGCCGTGGACGGATGCCCGTGACGATCAGCGGGACGGCGTGCGCAGCCCCGGGTCCTGCTCCAGCATCGTGCGCGCGAGACCCCGAGCGACCTCGAACGGCTGGGAGAACGTCTCCATGCCGACCGTGACGATCGCTCCTTCGTAGAGCAGCATCATCGCCCGCGCCATGAGGTCGGCATCCGCGGCGCCCGCCTCGGCGCACAGGTCGGTGAAGAGCTCGAGCAGCCAGGTCTTCTGGCGCGAGACCTCGGGGAACACGGGATGACCGTCGTGTCCGTCGCCGATCTCCGCGCGGGCATTGATCGCGCTGCACCCCTTCGGGCTGTTCTCGTCCGACCACGCGATGGCCGCGGTGAACACGGTGAGGATGCGGTCGACGCCGGGCTCGGGCACGCAGGAGAGGTGCTCGGCCACGTGGGCGCGCCACCGGGCGTCCCGATGCTGCAGATATGAGACGACGAGCGCCTCCTTCGAGCCGAAGCGGTCGTAGAGGGTCTTCTTCGTGACGCCCGCGGCCTCCGCGATCGTGTCGACGCCCACCGCATGGATGCCGCGCTCGTAGAAGAGCAGCGACGCGGCGTCGAGGACGCGGGTGGCGCCCGGCGTGAGGGGGGCGAGTTCGGGGACGGGAACGGCCATGGCATCGAGTATACCAACCTGTATAGTCGAACAGATGAGTAAACAGATCGGTGTACTTCGCCTGGGTGTGACCGTCGGGGCCGCGGTGGCGTTCGTGGTGACCTGGAGCTCCGGCTTCCTCGTGCCCGCGATCGCCGTGGTCGACGTCTCGCCGCTGACGCTGCTCGTGTGGCGGTTCGTCCCGCTGGCCGTGATCCTGATCGTGATCGTCGTGAGCAGCGGCGCCTCGCGAGGGGTGACCCGAGCCGACGTGCGACGACAATCGCTCATCGGCCTCTTCGCCCAGTTCGGGTACTGCACCGCGGTCTACGCGGCGATCGCGTCCGGTGTCGCCACGGGGACCACGGCGCTGATCGACGCCGTGCAGCCCCTCATCGTCGCCGTCCTCGTCGGCCCGTTGCTCGGGTTGAAGGTGCGCGGGGCTCAGTGGGCGGGGCTCGTCGTCGGGGCGGGAGGGGTTCTGCTGGTCGTGCGCTCGCAGCTCGACGACTCCGTGGCGCATCCCGCCGCGTATCTCTGGCCCGCGCTGGCGATGGGCTGCCTCATCGTCGGCACCTTCCTCCAGCGGCGCTCCGAGCCGCGGACCGGAACGCTCGTCACCCTCACCATCCACGTCACCGTGACCGCCGTGGCGCTCGTACCGGTCGCCGCCGTCTTCGGGGCGCTCGTGCCTCCGGCATCCGTCTCGTTCTGGCTCGCCACCGGCTTCGCCGCCGCGTTCCCGACGCTCGCGGCCTACGGCCTCTACTGGTGGCTGCTACGTCGCGTGGGCATCACCGCGCTGAACGCCCTGCTCTTCCTGATCGCCCCGACCACGGCGCTCGCCGGAGCGCTCCTCCTCGGAGAGCCCCTCACGATCGTGACGCTCCTCGGCTTCGCCCTCTGCGGCGCGGGTGTGGCGGCCGTGCTCGTGAGCGAGGCCCGGGCCGGGAGCGAGGCCCGGGCCGGGCGTGAACGAGGGGCGCCGGCTCTCTCCGAAGACCGGCGAGCTCGCGTCGAGCGATAGCATCGGTTCCATGAACTTCAACCGCTCCGCATGGTGGTGGCTGCGATAGCAGCCGGTTGAAGCATGTTCACGGGCTGCACGGCAGTTCGTGACAGCACCCGAGAACTCCGTGTGGCTCCCGATCGTTGGGAGAGACAGATGGATTCATTCACCACCACAGCGCGGCGCTCGACGGAGGTCGCCGCCGCGGTGGCCGCGCATCCGGGGCGCTTCCGAGTGCTCACGGGTGAGCGGCCGACCGGTGCGCTGCACCTGGGGCACTACTTCGGCACCATTCGAGAACGGGTGCGTCTGCAACGAGCCGGGGTGGAGACGTTCCTCGTCCTCGCCGACTACCAGGTCATCACCGACCGGGACACGACCGCGAACGTCCGCGACAACGTGTACGGGGCTGTGCTCGACTACCTCGCCGCGGGGATCGACCCGGAACGGACGACGATCTTCACGCACTCGTCGATCCCTGCACTGAACCAGTTGCTGCTGCCGTTCCTCAGCCTCGTCACGGAGGCGGAGCTGCATCGGAACCCGACGGTCAAGTCCGAGTTCGAGGCTTCGGGTCGCGCGCTGAGCGGACTGCTGCTGACCTATCCGGTGCACCAGGCCGCCGACATCCTGTTCTGCAAGGGCAACCTCGTCCCCGTGGGGAAGGACAATCTGCCGCACGTGGAGATGACGCGGGTGATCGCCCGGAGGTTCAACGAGCGTTACGGGGCGATCTTCCCCATTCCGGATGCACTGATCACCGCGACCCCCGAGGTTCCCGGTCTGGACGGGCGGAAGATGTCGAAGAGCTACGGCAACGCGATCTCCCTGTCGATGACGGCGGATGAGACGGTGGCGGCGATCCGTCGCACGCGAACGGACCAGGACCGACGGATCACGTTCGACCCCGAACGACGGCCGGGCGTCTCGGCCCTGCTGACGACGGCCGGGCTGTGCCTGGACGAGGAGCCGGAAGAGGTCGCCGACCGCATCGGCGACGGAGGCAGCAGTGCGCTGAAAGCCGTGACGGCGACGGCGGTCAACGAGTTCCTGACCCCGCTGCGGGAACGGCGCCGGGAGCTCGCCGCGGATGACGAACTCGTGCGGTCCGTCCTCGCGCGGGGCAACGAGCATGCCCGCGCCATCGCGGACACGACCCTCGCCGAGGTGCGGGAGGCGATGGGGACCGTGTACTAGGCGCAGCGTGGAGCGGGGAGCGAGGCATCGGCCCCGCTCCCCGGAGACACTCGCGCCCTACTGGGTGCCGAAGGCGACCGTGAGGTGCAGCTCGTGCTCGGCGGCGTGGTGCTGCGGGTCGAGGTCGCCGGTGTCGATCTGCGCCCAGGCGATCGCGCCGGTGAACGAGTTGCC
>Ga0160430_100263_pt1 | contig 36797 bp, 33 predicted proteins | sample HID1971I_E0MG_FD_108274 | JGI IMG/M metagenome (GOLD analysis project Ga0160430, IMG submission 108274) | Enriched millipede-associated microbial communities from UW Madison campus, WI, USA - HID1971I_E0 MG | ecosystem: Host-associated > Arthropoda: Insects > Digestive system > Unclassified ...
CAGCTGACCACCATCCGCTCGATGCGTGCGGCGGAGATCACGACCTTCATCGAGAGCGTGCGGCGAGATGCCTCTCTGAACAGCCGCAACCTCAGCGCGCAGAGCATGTCGACGGCGATCAACGGCGGATTCGCCGAGCTGTCCGACGTCGAGGTCGACGAGGCGCAGCGGACCGAGCTCGAGGCGTATTACGCCGACACGTTCATCCCCGAGCTCGAGTCGCGTTCGGGCGAGGAGTACGGCGACACGGCCTTCATCCCCGACTCCGCGGCCGGGCAGTACGTGCAGCTCCAGTACGCGCTGGGCAACAAGGACTTCGACGCCGATTACGACGCCCAGCTGCTGCTCAACGACAGCGGCGACGGCACCAGCTACTCGACGGCGACGGAACGCTACGGCGACTACTTCACCCGCCTGATCCAACAGGCCGGCTATGAGGATGCCCTGCTGCTCAACCTCGACGGCGACGTCACCTTCTCCGCTTACAAGGGCGTCGAGCTGGGAACGAACCTCCTCACGGGCCCGTACCGGGACTCCGCGCTGTCGAAGGCGTATGCCGAGGCGATCGCCACGAACTCGGTGAACAGCGTCGTGCTCACCGACTTCGATCGCTGGATCCCGTCGCTGAACGTCCCGACGATGTGGGTCGTCTCGCCGGTCGGCAACGACAGCGGCATCACGGGGGCGATGGCGTTCCAGATCTCGGTCGACACGATCAACGGCGTGATGACCGGTGACGAGCAGTGGAAGGCGCAGGGGCTCGGCGACACCGGCGAGGTCTACCTGGTCGGACGCGACGACCTCATGCGCTCCACGGCGCGCCGGCTCGTGGAGGATCCGGCCGACTACATCAAGCGGCTGATCAGCGGAGGCATGGCGCCGACCGTCGTCGAGCGGATCAAGCAGGTCGAGGGCACCGTCCTGCTGCAGCCCGTCGATACGAAGGCCGTGCAGGAGGCGCAGGCGGGACGCACCGGCACCGTCGTGGGGCGCGACTTCATCGGCGGGGAGAGCGTCACGACCTACGCACCCCTCGACATCGAGGGTCTCGACTGGGTCGTGATCGCCCGCATCGACACGGCCGAGGCATTCGAGCCCGTGAACGTCTTCACCCGCAACGTGCTGCTCTCGCTGCTCGGCATCCTCCTCGGGGTCTCGCTGCTGTCGCTGCTGCTCGCCCAGGTGTTCACCCGTCCGATCCATCGCCTCGTGGGCGCCGTGCACCGCGTGGCGGAGGGTGACCTCGACGTGCAGGTGCCGCAGGGCTCGCGGGACGAGTTCGGCGATCTCGGCAGCGCGTTCAACGACATGGCGTCGAGCCTGCGGATCAAGCAGGACCTGATCGAGGAGCAGCAGAAGGAGAACGAGAAGCTGCTGCACACGCTCATGCCCGAGAGCGTCGCGACCAAGTACAAGCAGGGCGAGGAGGCGATCACCGAGGCGCACGAGAACGTGTCGGTCGTGTTCGCCGAGCTCGTCGGCTTCGACGACCTCGCCCGCGGCATGAGCGCGGAGGAGGAGATCGGGCTGCTGAACACCCTGATGCGCGGCTTCGACGAGGCGGCGGAGAAGGCCGGTGTGGAGAAGGTGCGCACCCTGCGCGGCGGCTACCTCGCCTCCTCGGGGCTCATCGTGCCGCGGGTCGACAACATCCGGCGCACGGTCGACTTCGCGCGCAGCCTGGTCGGCGTGCTGGAGCGATTCAACGCGCAGAACGGCACCCAGATCGGACTGCGGGCCGGTGTCGACACCGGCACGGTCACGAGCGGTCTCGTCGCGCGGACCAGCCTCGCGTACGACCTCTGGGGCGACGCCGTGAACCTCGCCTACCGGGTGCGCTCGGTCACGGGCGAGCCAGGCATCTACGTGAGCCAGACCGTCCGCGACCGCACGCAGGAGATCGTCACCTACGTCGAGGCCGGGACGGTGGAGACGCAGGGCAGGACCGAGACCGTGTGGAAGGTGGTCTGATCATGGGCGACGTGTTCACGGACGGCTGGGGCTGGTGGCTCATCGGCCTCGCGGTCGGTGTGCCCGTGGTCCTCGTCGTCCTCACCGAGCTCATCGGCACGCTGACGCGACGGAACAACCCGGTCGCGAAGCCGCTGCGGATGCTGCGCAACTGGGTCATCCCGGTGGGTGCGCTGTTCGCGCTGCTGGTGTTCGCGATCCAGTCGCCCGCCGATCAGGTGTGGACGCGCGTCGTGGCGACTGTGTTCGGCTTCCTCGTGATCCTGCTCGTGCTGTCGGCGTTCAACGTCGCGCTGTTCGCCAACGCGAAGCCGGGTTCGTGGCGCGAGCGCATCCCCTCGATCTTCGTGGAGATCGGCCGCCTCGTCCTGGTGGGCGTCGGCCTCGCGCTGCTGTTCTCCTGGGTGTGGGATGCCGATGTCGGCGGACTCTTCACGGCACTCGGCGTCGGATCGATCGTGATCGGCCTCGCCCTGCAGAACGCGGTGGGCGGGGTCATCTCCGGTCTCCTGCTGCTGTTCGAGCAGCCCTTCAAGATCGGCGACTGGCTCGACACCGGCGGGGTGAAGGGCCGGGTCGTCGAGGTGAACTGGCGGGCTGTGCACATCGACACCGGTTCGGGCATCCAGATCGTGCCGAACTCCACGCTCTCCGGGGCCTCGTTCACGAACATGAGCGAGCCCGAAGGGCCCTACTACTCCGAGACGGCCGTGAAGTTCTCGACGGATGACCCGCCGCACGAGGTGATCGCCCTCCTGGTCGAGGTGGCCGACTCCCTGCCGATGCGGCTGCAGCGTGAGCGCGCGACGGTCGACTACTCCGGCGCCGGGGCGTACTCGGTGTCGATCCCGGTGGCCGGCCCGGCGGATGCTTCCCGCGCCCTTTCCATGTACCTGTCCTGGCTCTGGTACGCGTCGCGGCGTCGTGGTTTCGCACTCGACGGCGACTCCACCGATCCGCTCGCCGAGCCGCAGCGGCTGGTCGAGGCCATCCAGGAGATCGCCCCCACGCTGCACCTGCGCGACGGCGACTTCGACGAGGTGCTCGCCGCGGCGAGGCTGGAGCGCTACGGCGTCGGCGAGATCGTGATGCCCAGCGGCGTCGTCCCCGACGAGGTCCGGGTCGTGCTGTCCGGCCGGGCGGTGCTGGCGCTCGAGGTCGACGACGGGCGCGTCGAGTTCGCCCACGCCGAGAAGGGCGACCTGATCGGGCAGACCGCTCTCACCCGCGAGCGCACGCAGGCCGTGACCGTCGCCGGCGAGATCCTCACCGTGGTCGTGCTGCCCCTCGACACGATCGACGCCCTGATCCGCACCCGCCCGCGTCTGGCGGTCGAGATCGGCGAATCGCTCGAGCTGAAGCGGAGCCTCGCCGCGACCCGGCTGGCCGACCTCGGCCTCGCTCGGGGCCTCATCACCGGACGCTGAACGGCTCGCGTCTCAGGTCCGTCGGCGCCACCGCAGGCGGGTGATGAGAACGCCGAGCAGGCAGAGCGCTCCGCCGAGGAACATCAGCGGCGTCGGCACCTCGCCGAGGATCGCCCACGACATGAGGATCGCGATCGCCGGCACGACGTAGGTGGTCGCCGAGGTCTGTCCCGCGGTGCTGCGCTGGAGCACATAGGCCCAGGTGGTGAAGGCGATCGCGGTCGGGAAGATACCGAGGTAGACGACCCACAGCGTCGCATCCAGCGGTGCCGTCTGGAGCGACCCGATGAGGGTGCCGATCCAGGGCAGCAGCGCGATCGTGCCGACGCCCGCGCCGAGCCAGGTCAGGGTGGTCGGGTCGACACCCGAGGTGAGCAGGCGCTTCTGCACGAGCGTGCACCCGGCGTACATGACCGCGGCGAGGAGCGCGAGCAGCAGGCCCGTGATGTCGGGGCCCGCGCTGGTCGACGAGTTCATGCCGATCAGCACGACGCCGAGGAACGCGATCGGGGCCCCGATGACGAGCGGCTTGGGGAACCCCTCGCGCAGGAACAGCCCGCTGAAGACGACGACCATGAGGGGCGCGAGGTTCACGACCATCGCCGCGGTGCCGGCGTCGAGCGTCAGCTCCGCGCTGTTGAGGGCCAGGTTGTAGACGCAGAACCAGCCGATGCCCCACACCGCGATGAGCAGCCAGTGGCGGCGCTCGGGCAGACGGATGCCGTGCCGCACGGCGATGATCGTGAGCACGGCGGTGCCGACCGCCATCCGCAGCAGCGCCATCGCGCCGGGGTCGAAGTGCGGACCGGCGCCGCGGATGCCGATGAACGCGGACGCCCACAGCACCACCGTCACCAGGGCGGCGAGGAGCACGAGCGCACCCTGCTTCTTCGGTGCGTCGGTGCTGGTGGATTCGGTGGTGCTCGTGCGGATCCCGGGATCGCCGGATGCGGCTTCTGCCATCCTTCGATCCTCGCAGGGGCCGCGGACATCGGTCGACCCCGCGAACCGCCATCCGCCGTCGCTTTCCCGCCGACCGCGGGCCGTCGGCCGAAAGGGCCCCGAGCCCCCTTCGCTAAGATGGAGTCGCCCGAAGAGGGCCAGCTCATCGGCCGGTGCAAACCCGGCGAAAGCAGGGGGGACACCCATGCCAGGAATCGTTATCGTCGGCGTGCAGTGGGGCGACGAAGGAAAGGGCAAGGCCACCGATCTTCTCGGTGAGCGCACCGACTGGGTGGTGAAGTTCAACGGCGGCAACAACGCCGGGCACACCGTCGTGGTGGGCGACGAGAAGTACGCGCTGCACCTGCTGCCCTCCGGCATCCTCTCTCCCGGGGTCAACCCGGTCATCGGCAACGGCGTCGTCATCGACCTCGAGGTGCTGTTCTCCGAGCTGGAGGCCCTGTCCGCCCGCGGCATCGACGTGTCGCGGCTCAAGGTCAGCGCCAACGCGCACATCATCACGCAGTACCACCGCACGCTCGACAAGGTCACCGAACGCTTCCTCGGCAAGCGCAACATCGGCACCACGGGCCGCGGCATCGGCCCGGCGTACGCCGACAAGATCAACCGCGTCGGCATCCGTGTGCAGGACCTGTTCGACGAGAACATCCTGCGTCAGAAGGTCGAGGGTGCGCTCGATCAGAAGAACCACCTGCTGGTGAAGGTGTTCAACCGCCGCGCGGTGACCTGCGACGAGATCGTCGAAGACCTCCTGTCGTACGCCGAGCGCCTGCGGCCGATGGTCGCCGACACCGGCTACCTGATCGCCGAGGCCCTGGACCGCGGCGAGGTCGTCGTGTTCGAGGGCGGCCAGGCGACCATGCTCGACATCGACCACGGCACCTACCCGTTCGTGACCTCGTCGTCCGCCACCGCGGGCGGGGCCTCGACCGGTGCCGGCGTCGGCCCCGGTGCGCTCGACCGCATCGTCGGCATCGTCAAGGCGTACACGACCCGCGTCGGCTCGGGTCCGTTCCCGACCGAGCTCTTCGACGAGCAGGGTGAGTGGCTGCGCAAGCAGGGCTTCGAGTTCGGCACCACCACCGGCCGTCCGCGCCGGGTGGGCTGGTACGACGCGCCCATCACGCGCTACGCCACGCGCATCAACGGCATCACAGACCTGGTGCTCACCAAGCTCGACATCCTCACCGGACTCGAGCAGATCCCCGTGTGCGTCGCCTACGACGTCGACGGCGAGCGCTTCGACGAGGTGCCGGTGAACCAGACCGACTTCCACCACGCGAAGCCGATCCTGGAGTACTTCCCCGGATGGAACGAGGACATCTCGGTCGCGCGCATCTTCGAGGACCTGCCGCAGAACGCGCAGGACTACGTGCTCGCGCTCGAGAAGATGAGCAACACCCGCATCTCGGTGATCGGCGTCGGCCCCGAGCGCGACCAGGTCATCGTCCGCCACGATCTGCTCGACTGATCCGGCCCGCCATGACGCGATTCTGGCTCGGCGGCTACGGTGCCGCGATGGATGGTTCGGCCGACGGCGTCGGCCTGCTCGCGGGTGACGAGGGTCGTGAGGCCAGCACGCTCGCCTACCGCGGCGCGGTCGTGCAGACGCCGTCGCCGTCGTGGTTGGCGCAGCATCCGTCCCTCGACGTCGTCTACGCGGCGCTCGAGGGCGACGCGGCCGTGCAGGCCTTCGCGCGCACGGGGGAGTCCGCGCTCACCCCGCTCGGTCCGCCCGCCGCGGTGGGCCAGTACGTCTGCCATGTCGCGGTCGCGCCGAACGGCTCGTCCCTGGTCGCCAGCTGCTACGGCGACGGGCGCGTGGTGCGCTTCGGCCTCGACGCGGACGGCCGTATCGTGCCCGCGAAGCCGGATGCCGCGGCCGCACTCCGCGCGGCGCTGTTCGGCGACGACGTGGATCCGGATGCTCCGGCCGCGACCCCTCCCGGAGACGGCGTCGCCGCGGTCGATCCGTACGCGGTCGGCGGGGATCGCACCTCGCACGCGCACGCCGCCACCTACCTGCCGGACGGCCGTATCGCGACCACCGACCTCGGCTTCGACCTGGTGCGGATCTGGCGTCAGAGTGGCAGCGGGCTCGTCCTCGACCACGAGGTCGTGCTCCCGCTCGGCACAGGCCCGCGGCACATGGTCCTCCACCCCAGCGGGCACCTGCACATCGTCACCGAGTACTCGTGCGAGGTGTTCACGCTGGCAGCCGCGCCGGACGGCACCTGGAGCGTGGTGTCGTCGACCCTGTCGAGCCCGATCGCCCAGGTCGGCACCGATTTCCCGGCCGAGCTCGCCCGCTCGCGCGACGGACAGTTCCTCTACACGGCCCTGCGCGGCAGCAACACGATCGCGGCGCTGCGCGTGCGCGGCGGAGGCGAAGCGCTGGAGTCCGTGGCGCTCGCCGATTCGGGCGTCGACTGGCCGCGGCACCACCTGGTGCACGAGGGCAAGATGCTCGTCGCCGGACAGCGCTCCGACACCATCACGCTGCTCGACCTCGACGAGCGCACGGGCGCGCCGCTCGGCATCCGCCACGAGGCGCAGGTGCCCACGCCTACGCACTTCCTCCCCGTCCGCTGACGGCGGTCGGGCGGGGGCGGCGGAGGCAGCCCTCGTTCAGCGCACTGACTCCGCGTCATCCGCTTGACCTCAACCTCACTTGAGGTTCTAGCGTCGTCTCCATGACCTCGGAGACCGGACAGGTGTCGACCCCGGATGCGGCCGCACCGCGCATCGTGAGCAGTGAGTACCTCTGGATCACGATCGGCGCGTGCGCGCTCGTGTTCCTGGGGGCGTTCGAGTCCCTGGCGGTGACGACCGTGATGCCGACGGTGAGCGCCGACCTCGGGGGCGACCGGTTGTACGCGCTCGCGTTCGCCGGACCGCTGGCCACCGGGGTCATCGGCATGGTGATCGCGGGGAACTGGGCCGACCGGCGCGGTCCCGTCGCCCCGCTGTACACGGCTGTCGCGATGTTCATCGTGGGGCTGCTGATCGCGGGTCTCGCGCCGAACATGGAGGTGCTGGTCGCCGGGCGCTTCGCCCAGGGGCTCGGCAGCGGTGGGCTGATGGTGGCGCTCTACGTCGTGGTCGCCCGCGTCTACCCGCAGGCGCTCCATCCGGCGATCTTCGCGGGGTTCGCGGCCGCCTGGGTCATCCCCTCGCTCATCGGTCCGACGGTCGCGGGGCTCGTGACCGAGCTCTGGAGCTGGCACTGGGTCTTCCTCGGCGTCGTGATCCTGGTGCTCGTCGCGCTGCTGATGGTGATCCCCGCGCTCCGCGGTCTCGCGAACGAGGGGGATTCCGCCACCCCGTGGGCGTTCGGGCGCCTCGGCTGGTCGGTGCTCGCCGCCGTCGCCGTGCTCGCGCTGAACCTCGTCGGCGACATCCCCGGTGTCGGACCCGTGCTCGCCATCGTCGCCGTGGTGGTCGCGCTGATCGCCGTGCGGCCGCTGGTGCCCCGGGGCACGCTTCGCGCGCGACGGGGTCTGCCCTCCGTGATCCTCGTCCGCGGCGTCGCGGCGGCAGGGTTCTTCGGGGCGCAGGTCTACCTGCCCTACCTCCTCACCGATCGCTACGAGCTCACGCCGACGCTCGCAGGCCTCGCCCTCACCGGGGGCGCCCTCGCCTGGTCTGCGGCTGCGACGGTGCAGGGCCGGATGGGCGCTCGTCTCTCCAGCGTGGCCGCGGTGCGTCTCGGCACGGTCCTCGTACTGCTCGGGATCCTGCTGACTCTCGCGACCGCCGGCTTCGGCTGGGACGCTCTGGTCGTGGCCGTCGCCTGGGCGATCTCCGGCATGGGGATGGGACTGATGAGCCCGCGCACCAGCGCCCTCACGCTCGCGATGTCCACGCCGGAGACCCAGGGGTTCAACAGCGGCGCCATGACCGTCGCCGACTCGTTCGGGAGCGCCCTCGCACTCGCCGTCACCGGAACGCTGTTCACCGCGCTGGCCGCTGCCGATCCGTTCCTCGGGGTGTTCGCGCTCGCCGCAGTGGTCGCCTTCGCCGCGGCGGTCCTCGCTCCACGGATCCGTGTCGCCTCCGATGCGACGGACGCCGCGGCCGAGGGGCACTGAGGGTCGCGCGCTGATTTGCGCGGGTGGGGCCGCATCCGTACTCTGATGAACGGTGTTCAGGTGAACACCGTTCAGGAAGGAATCCCGATGACCGCTTCACCCCGCGACACCAGTGCGACCCTCGGCCGCGTGGCCGTGTTCGCCGCCCTCATCATCGTGCTCGGGACCGTCGTCGTCCCCCTCCCCAGCGGCGTCCCGATCACGGGGCAGACCCTCGGCGTGATGCTCGCGGGTCTCATCCTCGGCCCGCGCATCGCGCCGTTGTCCATCGCGTTGGTGCTCGCCCTCGCCGCCGTCGGTCTCCCCGTGCTGGCCGGTGGACGCGGCGGGCTCGGCGTCTTCGTCGGACCGACCGTGGGGTACATGATCGGCTGGATCGCCGCCGTCGTCGTGATCGGTCTCATCATGCGCACCGGGCGCTTCACCTGGTGGCGTTCGGCGCTCGCGGCGCTGGTCGGCGGCGTGCTCGTCGTGTACGCGTTCGGCATCCCCGTCCAGGCGCTCGTGACGGGCGTCCCGCTCGACCTCACGGCGCTGTCGAGCCTCGCCTTCCTCCCCGGCGACCTGATCAAGGTGACGGCGGCGACGCTCGTGGTCGTGGCCCTGCGCCGCGCCTACCCGCGTGCTTTCGCCGACCGTCGCCCGGTCGCCGCCGCCACCGTGGGACCCGCCGCGGCCTGACCCTCCGACGGCCGGTTCCGACCGCCCGCTCCGTTCCGCCACGCCGGGTCGGGAACAAGTCGCCCGTGACTCGGCGTTGGGCTTGAGCGAGACTGGACGACGGAACCGGCCGACGGAGAGGTGCCAGGCATGACTGCTGCGGAGAAGACCGACGAGTACGACCTGATCGTCCTGGGCGGAGGGCCGGTGGGCGAGAACGTCGCCGACCGGGCCGTGCAGGGCGGACTCAGCGCGATCATCGTGGAGAGCGAGCTGGTCGGAGGTGAATGCTCCTACTGGGCGTGCATGCCCTCGAAGGCGCTGCTCCGCTCGGCGCAGGCGCTCCGGGCCGCGCAGCACGTGGCCGGTTCGTCGCAGGCGGTGACCGGGAAGCTCGACGTGCGGGCGGTGTTCGACCGCCGCGACTCGTTCACGAGCAACTGGTCCGACGACGGCCAGGTGAAGTGGCTCGACTCGGCCGGCATCGACCTGGCCCGGGGCCACGGCCGGATCACGGGCGAGCGCGAGGTGACCGTGACGGATGCCGACGGGGCCGAGCGCGTGCTCCGCGCTCGGCATGCGGTCGCGATCAGCACCGGCTCGGATGCCGTGATCCCCCCGATCGACGGGCTCCGCGAGGCCTCCCCGTGGACCAGCCGCGAGGCGACCAGCGCCGAAGAGCTGCCGGAGAGCCTGGCGGTGATCGGCGGAGGCGTCGTCGCGGTCGAGATGGCCACGGCATACGCGGCGCTCGGCTCGAAGGTCACCGTGATCGCCCGCAGCGGTCTGCTCGGCGGGATGGAGCCGTTCGCGGGCGAGCGTGTGGCCGCGGGGCTGAAGGAGTTCGGGGTGGACGTGCGCACCGGCACGGAGACGACATCCGTGCGCCGCGGTGCCGACGGCGTGACGATCACCCTCGGGGACGGCGAGGAGATCACCGCGACGGAGGTGCTCGCCGCGACGGGACGGTCCGCCCGCAGCGGAGACATCGGACTCGACGTGGTCGGCCTGGAACCCGGCCGCTGGATCGAGACGGACGACACCCTGCGCGTCCCCGGCAACGACTGGCTGTACGCCGTCGGCGACGTGAACGGACGCGTGCTGCTCACGCACCAGGGGAAGTACCAGGCGCGTGCCGCCGGCGACGTGATCGTCGCGCGGGCGAAGGGCGCGGACGTGGACGACGCCCCGTGGGGCCGTCATGTCGCGACGGCCGACCAGGCCGCGGTGCCGCAGGTCACGTTCTCGATCCCCGAGGTCGCCTCGGTCGGACTCACCGAGGCCGCCGCGCGCGACGCCGGCCGGGAGATCCAGGTCGTCGACTACGACCTGGGCTGGGTCGCGGGAGCGAGTCTCTATGAAGACGGATTCGAGGGACAGGCGCGGCTCGTGATCGACACGGCGCGCGACGTCGTGATCGGCGCCACGTTCGTCGGTCCCGAGGTCGCGGAGCTCGTGCACGCCGCCACCGTGGCGATCGTGGGCGAGGTGCCCATCGCCCGGCTGTGGCACGCGGTGCCCTCGTATCCCACGATCAGCGAGATCTGGCTCCGGCTGCTGGAAGGGTACGGTCGCGACTCCGCGTGACCCCGCATCGGGGCAATCCGATCACGGGATCGTGCCGAACAGGATCCGGATTGTTTCTCATATTGACGGCCGGGACGCAACCCTCGCCCCTGATGTCACAGCCGTCTTATACGCTCGAACCCACATCCGAGGAGGCAGGACCATGAAGGCTGTACTCGCAGGAACCGTCATCGCCGAAGCCGACGAGAGCGAACTCGTCCGCATCGAGGGGAACTGGTACTTCCCACCCGCATCCGTCGCACCCGGCGCGCTCGTCGAGAGCCCCACCCCGTACACCTGTCCGTGGAAGGGAGCGGCCCAGTACTTCTCGGTGCAGACCGACGGCGAGCTCCACACCGACTACGCGTGGTCGTACCCGCACCCCTATCCCTCCGCGTTCGACCGTGTGGGCAAGGACTTCTCCGGGTACGTGGCCTTCGACCCCCGCGTCGAGGTCGGCCCGTAGCCGTCTGAAGAGCCAAGACTCGCCCGCTCTCGCATCGATCGACCGACTGGAGACCAGCCCATGATCGAGTTCCGCAACGTCACGAAGCGGTTCCCCGACGGCACCCTCGCCGTCGACGACTTCAGCCTCGTGCTGCCCTCTCGCAAGACCACCGTGTTCGTCGGCTCCTCCGGCTGCGGCAAGACCACCCTGCTGCGCATGATCAACCGCATGGTCGAGCCCACCTCCGGCGAGGTCGAGATCGACGGCGAGAGCGTGCTCGGCGGCGACCCGGTGGCTCTCCGTCGGCGCATCGGCTACGTCATGCAGAACTCCGGCCTGATGCCGCACTTCACCGTCATCGACAACGTGGCCACCGTGCTGCGACTGACCGGGGTGAAGAAGGCTGCGGCCCACCAGCGCGCGCGGGAGCTGCTCGACACGGTGGGCCTCGACCAGGCCCTCGCGGAGCGCTACCCCAGCCAGCTCTCCGGCGGTCAGCAGCAGCGTGTCGGCGTCGCGCGCGGCCTCGCCGCCGACCCGAACATCCTGCTCATGGACGAGCCCTTCGGCGCCGTCGACCCCATCGTGCGAGCCGATCTGCAGCAGGAGACCATCCGTCTGCAGCACGAGCTCGACAAGACGGTCGTGTTCGTCACGCACGACATCGACGAGGCCTTCCTGCTCGGCGACCAGGTCGTCATCCTCGACAAGGGCGCGCGCATCGTGCAGGTGGGCAGCCCGAGCGAGATCATCGAGAACCCGGCCGACGACTTCGTGGCCGCGTTCATCGGCGCCGACCGCGGCCGCCGCGCCCTGCACCTCAAGCAGACCCCGCGCGGCACGGTGGTCGTCGACTCCGAGGGGCGCACGCAGGGCTCGGTCGTCGACGTACCGGATGCCGTGACCGAGGCACTCCTCGACGAAGAGGGCGTCGCGGAGGGCGCTCCGTGAACTGGGTCGTCGACAACCTCGGACTCATCCTCGAGCTGACGGTCGTCCACCTGCAGCAGAGCGCGATCGCGATCGTGCTCGGCTTCGTGCTGTCGCTGCCGCTGGGGTGGCTCGCCTGGCGCTACCAGCTGGTGAAGGGCCCGGTCATCGTCCTGACGGGCCTCTTGTACACGATCCCGTCGCTCGCACTGCTGATCCTGCTCCCCGCGGTGGCCGGCTATCCGGCCCGCAGCCCCGTGAACCTCGTGATCGGCCTGACGATCTACGCGATCGCGATCCTGGTGCGCGCCGTGTCCGACGGTCTGGATTCGGTCGACCCCGCGATCCGGCAGTCCGCGACCGCGATGGGCTACGGCGGGTTCCGTCGATTCTGGACGGTCGATTTCCCGCTCGCGGGCCCCGTGGTCCTCGCCGGACTCCGGGTGGCGGCCGTCAGCACGATCTCGCTCGCCACGGTCGGCATCCTGGTCGGCGTCACCAACCTCGGCTACCTGTTCGAGAACGGCCTGCAGCGCCGCATCCTCGCCGAGGTGTTCGCCGGAGTGATCGCGGTCGTGGTGATCGCTCTCCTCATCGACCTACTGCTCCTGCTGCTGGGGCGCGCGCTGATGCCGTGGACCCGGGCGACGAAGCTCCCGTCGGCACGCCGGCGGGCCCTGAGCGTGGAGGCCACCGCATGAACGTCTTCACCGAGGCCCTCGCCTGGCTCTTCTCCCCCGACCGGTGGCAGGGCTCGTACTCGCTGCCCACCCTGTTCGGCCAGCACATGTACTACACCCTGGTCTCGGTGCTGATCGCCGCGGTCATCGCCGTCCCCATCGGCTGGCTCATCGGGCACACCGGCCGCGGGCGCGAGGTCGCGGTCGCGGTCTCCGGTGCGGCGCGCGCGATCCCCTCGTTCGGACTGCTCGTGCTGCTCGTCCTGCTGCTGGGCGTCCTCCGTGTTCCCGAGGCCGCGATCATCACGTTCGTCCTGCTCGCGATCCCCTCGCTCCTCGCGGGCGCGTACACCGGGTTCGAGGCCATCGACCGGCGCGTGCTCGACTCGGCGCGCGCGATGGGGATGACCGAGTGGCAGGTGTTCTGGAAGGTCGAGGTCCCCCTCGGCCTGCCGCTCCTCGTCGGCGGCATCCGCTCCGCGCTCCTCCAGGTGATCGCCACCGTGACGATCGCCGCGTGGGTCAACCTCGGCGGACTCGGCCAGCCGATCATCCAGGGCATCCCGCTGCGCAAGTTCGACCAGGTGCTCGGCGGGGCCATCCTCGTCGCCGTCCTGGCGCTCGTCGTCGACCTGATCTTCGCGCTCCTCCAGCGCGCCGCGGTTCCCGCCGGTGTACGCGCCGCGCCGCGCAAGCGTCGATCGCGTACCGCTCTCAAGGCGACGGCCGCGGCCACCGCCTGACACCGACCCACAGCATCCATCCCGTTGTCCCAGAGAAGAGGAAGTCCCATGTTCACAGCACGTAAGTCACGACTCGCCCTCGCCGGTGGTGCCGCGCTCGCCGCAGCGCTCGTCCTCGGCGGCTGCGCCAGCAGCAACCCGCTCGACACTCCGAGCGAAGGCTCGAGCTCCGGCGACGAGACGATCGTCATCGGCTCCCAGGCCTACTACTCGAACGAGATCATCGCCACGATCTACTCGCAGGCTCTCCAGGCCGCGGGCTTCAAGGTCGACGAGCAGTTCAACATCGGCCAGCGCGACGCGTACATGCCCGACGTGGAGTCCGGCGCGATCGACCTGTTCCCGGAGTACACGGGCAACCTGCTCGAGTACCTCGACGACAGCTCGACCGCCACCAGCCCGGACGACGTCTACGCCGCGCTGAAGGAGGCGCTGCCCAAGGGTCTGACCGCCCTCGACTACGCCGACGCCTCGGACCAGGACACCTACACGGTGCTGAAGAGCTTCGCCGAGGAGAACGACCTCACCTCGATCGCCGACCTCGCGAAGGTCAGCAGCAAGGTCACGATCGGTGCGGCGCCGGAGTTCGAGCAGCGCCCGTACGGCCCGGCCAAGGCCAAGGAGGTCTACGGAGTGGACCTCGCGTTCTCGGCCACCGGTCCGACCACGCTGGAGTCGCTGCTCGCCGGGGAGATCCAGGTCGCCGACATCTACTCGGCCGACCCGGCGTTCCAGACGGAGGACATCGTCGCGCTGGAAGACCCGAAGAACATCATCCTGGCGTCGAACGTCGTGCCGATCGTCTCGAGCGACGTGGCGGACGAGGTCGCCGACGTCATCAACGCGATCAGCGCCAAGCTGACCGCGGAGGAGCTCGTGGCTCTGAACGTGCAGAGCACGGTCGACCAGAAGTCGCCGGCCGACATCGCCAAGAAGTGGCTGGCGGACAACGACCTCGACTGAGTCGTCACCACACAGAAGCGCCCGGACCCTCTCAGGGTCCGGGCGCTTCCGCGTTCTCGGGTCAGATCCTGGCGTCCTGCTTGGGGACCAGCACCTGCTTGATGATGATGAGGATGGATGCCGTCACGGGGACTGCGACCAGTGCTCCCAGGAGTCCGAGGAGCGTGCCGCCGGCGAGAGCGCCGATAACGACGAGGGACCCCGGCACCGACACGGCCCGGTTCATCACGCGCGGAGTGATCACGTACGCCTCGATCTGCATGTAGACGAGGTAGATCGCCGCGAAGATCAGCGCGGCGATCGGGTTGCTGAACAGCGCGAGGCAGGTGCCCAGGATCCAGAACAGCACCGAACCCACGAGCGGGATGAGGGTGACGCAGAACGCGATCGCGGCCATCAGCGGCGGGAACGGGAGTCCGAGGAAGAGGTAGAGGAGGAACGCGAGCGTCGCGTTGCAGAACGCGAGCACCACCATGCCCATCACGTAGCCGCCGACCGAGTCGGTGATCTGGTCGGTGATGTCCCCGGCGCGAGCGCGGTCGCGGGCCGGGGCGAGACGCAACAGGCCCTGCTTCATCGACGGGAGCGACGCGAGGAAGTACAGCGTGAGCACGAGCACGACGATCGCACCCGAGATGCTGGTGGCGATCGATGCGCCGACGGCCAGTGCGCCTCCGCCGATGGTCGCGAGGTTGCCGAAGTCGGTCAGGAACGACTGCACCTCGGCGACGAGATCCTGGAACTGGTCGCCGAACTGCGCCTCGAGGGATGCGTAGATGTCGCTCTGCGTGAACTCCTTGATCATGCCGGGGACGGAGTTCACGAAGCTGACGATCTGGTCGATCACCACGGGGATGATCATCCACAGCACGAGCGCGAACACCACGATGAGTCCGAGGATCGTGATGATCACGGACACCACCCGGGAGATGCCGCGTCGTTCCAGGAACCGCACGGCGGGGTCGAGGCCGAGGGCGCCGAACAGGGCGAGGGCGATGTAGATGAGCACCGTCGACAGGTTCGACAGCGCGAGGCCGATCACGATCGCGCCGAGTCCGCCCAGCGTCACCAGGAAGCCGAAGACGAACGGCCGGTCGATGCGCGTCCAGAACGAGCGGCTCGGCGTCATCGGCTCGATCACGACGGTGTGCGGGGTGCCGGTGGCGGACGGCTCGAGCACCGAGGCGGCGGTGGACGAGGCCGACCTGCGGCGGGCGGCCGCGGGCGGTGCGACGTCGGAGTCGCTCGGGGCCGTGGAGGCGTTGTCGTCGGCGCTGCGCGGTGCGGCGTCGTCGAGGGGCGCGGATGCCGGCGACTCTTCGTTGCTCATGTGCTCACGATAGCGGTGACCCGAGTCGAAACCGGGGCGTTCTGCGGCTCTAGAGTAGGGGCATGACCGCCGCCGAGGACCCGAAGGCCGAACTGCTCCGACTTCGCGCCACCATCGACAACATCGACGCCGCACTGATCTTCATGCTGGCCGAGCGCTTCCGCGCCACCCAGCAGGTCGGGCATCTCAAGGCCGAGCACCAGATGCCGGCGTCCGACCCGAATCGGGAGGAGCAGCAGGTCGCACGACTGCGCGCGCTGGCCGAGGAGGCTCATCTCGACCCGGAGTTCGCGGAGAAGTGGTTCAACTTCGTGGTGGCGGAGGTCATCCGCCACCACACCGAAGCGGCCGAGAGCCGCTGAGGAAGGTGCCGGACGGGCGACGGTGTGTGCAGCACTCGCCCGTCCGGAGCTCTGAGAGGTCGATTGACCAACTAAGTTCAATGAATAAACTTAGGGAGAGACTACGGATCGCACCACGATCTGTCAACAGCTCGCGACCGACGAGCTCCGGAACGGGAACACATGCTCACCACGGATGACGGCCTCGACACCCAGGCGTCGGTTCGGCGTGCGAACCTGCGCCGGGCGCTGCAGCTGGTCTTCCGCAGCCCGGGCACCCAGACGCGGGCGGGCATCGCGCGCGCGACGGGACTGACGGCGGCGACCGCCTCGTCCCTCGTGGCCGAGCTCATCGAGAGCCGGCTGATCGTCGAGGGAGAGCAGGCCGCGAGCACGGGCGGCAAGCGCGCGACGACCCTCAGCATCGACGCAAGCCACCATCTGGTCCTGGTGCTGGTGATCCAGCCCCTCCACGCGCAGATCGCTCTGGTGGCGCTCGACGGCACCGAGGTCGACACCCGCCGCGTGGACTACACGGTGGAGACCCGCGACCGGACTCTCGACGCAGCGGTGACGGAGGTGGCCGCGGAATTCGGGAAGAGACTCCTCGCCGCGGGCGTCCAGCTCCCCGGGACCACGGACGGCCGCGCGGTGCTGGAGAGCGTGCAGCTCAAGTGGCAGAACGTTCCTCTCGCCGAGCGCTTCGAACGGATCCTCGGCACGCCCGTGCTGCTCGTCAACGACGTCGACGCGGAGGCGATCGGCGAAGCGGGCAGGGAGGCGTCGCCGTCGGGATATCGACTCTTCATCCACCTCGGCGGCGGTGTCGGTGCGGCCGTCACGCTCGACGGCGAGCTCGCCCCGGGTCCGCGCGACCGTGCCGGCGAGATCGGCCACGTGCAGGTCGTGTTCGGCGACGCCGCGCGGCCGTGCCGGTGCGGACAGCGCGGATGCCTGGAGTCGGCGGCGGCTCTGGGACCGATGCTCGGAGACGAGTTCTCCGACGCCATGGACGCCTCCGAGATCCGTGCGCTCGTCGCCGGCGCCGCGGAGGAGCACCTCGATGAGGGGGCCCGTGCCCTCGCGCGGGCCATCAAGCTCATCAGTGCTCTCCTCGACCCGACCGAGGTCGTGATCGGCGGTCCGGCGACCGAGCTCGGACCTCGTTTCCTCGACAGGGTCCGCCGCGAGACCGAGTATCCCGCCCGTGGCACCGCGCAGGTGCCCGTGCGCTACGCCGATCCGCGGGTGTCGCTCTCGGCCGGCGCCGCCCAGGCCGCTCTCACCTCGGCGCTCGGCGTCCGGTGGAGTCCGGAGCAGCTGCGCGCAGCATCCACGCCCCGCCCCTGAGTCCGGAGCGCGCCGCGGCTCAGGCCTGCAGACACGCATCCGCCCGACAGGGGTGCTGTCGGGCGGATGCGGAGAGCGAGAGCCGGGGCTACTTCACGCTGCCCGCGGTCAGGCCGCCGACGAGGCGCTTCTCGATCAGCATGAACAGGATGACCACCGGCAGGATCGCGACGATCGAGACGCCGAACACGTACTGCCAGCTCGTCTCGTACTGGCCGACGAACTTGGTCAGCGCCACCGACAGCGGCTGGTTCTTGTCGGTCGACAGGATCACGAGCGAGGCCGCGAACTCGTTCCAGCAGGCCACGAACGTGAACACGATCGCGGTGACGATGCCCGGCCAGACCAGCGGCAGGTTGATCTTGAACAGCACCGTGAAGCGACCGGCGCCGTCGATCTGCGCGGCTTCGTCGACCTCCTTCGGGATTCCGGCGAAGAAGGAGTGCATGATCCACACCGCGAACGACAGGTTGAACGCGGCGTTGATGAAGATCATGGCCGCCCACGTGTCGCCGAGCCCGAGAGTCGTGAACTGGCGGAACAGGCCGGAGGTCAGCACCGCGGGCTGCAGCATCTGGGTGACGATCACCAGGAACAGGAAGACCATGCGCCCGGGGAACTTGAACCGGGCCGTGTAGTACGCGGCAGGCAGCGACACGAGCAGCACGAGCAGCGTCGCGAACACGGCGATGATGATCGTCGAGATGAGGTTGTACGGCAGCGGCGTCTCCGGGGTGGACCACATCGAGATGTAGTTCTCCCAGTGCCACTCGGCCGGGAAGTAGGTCGGGTCCACGGAGCGGATCTGCGACTTGGTCTTGACCGAGCCGAAGAACATGATCAGGTACGGCAGCACGAAGATCGCCAGCACCAGGAACCCGGCGACGGTGCGCAGGATCACGCGGGGCAGCGTCACCTGGTCCTCGGTGTAGCGGCGCTTGCGGCCGGGGATCGGCGGGGTGCGCCGACCGCGGCCTCCGGCGGTGGTGACGAGGGCGGTCTCGGTCACGGTCATGATCAGACCTCCTTCATGGGCTTGACGATCTTCACGTAGGCCGCGACGATCACGATGACGATGAGGAAGGCGACCACCGACAGGGCGCTCGCGACGTCGACCTTCTTCTGCAGCTCGATGTACTTGAAGATCAGGGTCATGATCGTGTCGGCGCCGTAGCCGGGGATCGACCCCGTCATCACCTTCAGGATCGGCAGCGAGTTGAACACGTTGATGATGTTGATGAGGATCGCCACCGCCAGAGCGCTGCGCAGCTGCGGCAGGATGATCGACCAGTAGGTGCGGGTGGGGCCGGCGCCGTCCATCTTCGCGGCCTCGATCGCGTCGGCCGGCACCGACTGCAGGCCGGCGAGGATCGTGTACGTCGTGAAGGGGAGCGAGACGAAGATCGCGATCACGATCGACCAGATGAAGGCCGTCGTCGGGTTCTTGGTCCAGCCGTAGCCGACCGCGTCATCGGAGAGCCCGATGTCGAACAGGAACTTGTTGAAGATGCCGAAGTACGGCTCGAGGCTGTAGTAGAACACCATCGTCGTCATGACGACCGACGCGGCCCACGGCACGATCACGGCCATGCGCACGAGCTGACGCCCGGGGAAAGCCTTGTTCAGGATCTGTGCGAGACCGAGCGAGATCACGACCGTCAGCGCGACGACCGAGACGACCCAGACGATCGTGCGGAAGAAGATCGGCCAGAACTCGGCGAAGGTGAAGACGGTGACGAAGTTGTCGAAGCCGACCGACCCCTTGTCGAGGCCCGACAGCGAGATGTCGCGTGTCGAGTTGAAGAACATCACCCCGGCGGGGAACAGCACCACGCCGATGATGAGGAGGAGGGCGGGCGCGATCCAGGGCAGCGCCTGGAGGAGATCCTTCCCACCCGGCCTGCCGCGCGAGGCATCCGGGGTCTTCCGGGTGCGGGGGCGGCCGGTCGCCGCCCCCGCGAGGTTCGAGGACTCTGTCTTCTGGCTCATTCGGGTACCCGAACCTCTCCGTTCAGCGGGCTCAGCCCGCGTCGACCTGCGCCTGGATCTCGGTCAGCACGTCCTGTGCCGGCTTCGACTGCAGCTGGCCGAACAGCGACTTGAAGGCGCCGTCGGCGGCGGACCACTTCGGGTTCGTCGACGGGTAGAACTGGGCGTCGGGCAGCACGTCGAGGAACGGCTTGAGAGCCTCCTCGCCGGAAAGCTGCTCGGCACCGGACTTGGTGACGGGCAGGAAGCCCTCGGCCTGCACCCACGGCACGTACACGTCGGCCGAGTAGTAGTAGTCGAAGAACTTCTTGATCGCGTCCTGCTTGTCGTCGTCGTTCTTGAACGCCATCAGCTGGTCCATGACGCCGAGCGTGAACGGCGAGCCGTCCTTGGTCGGGATCGGGACGATGGAGTAGTCCAGGTCGGGGTTGCCTTCCTTGATCTGGCCGACCGTCGGCGGCAGGCCGACCTGCATGCCGATCTTGCCCTGGATGAAGATGTCCATCAGCGGGGAGCGCTGCGTGGAACCCGGGTCGGCCTGAGTCGCACCGGCGTCGATCATCTTCTTGATCTGCTCGGCGCCCACGAGGTTCTCCGGGGTGTCGATCGTGATCTCGGATGCGTCGCCGAACGATCCGCCGCCGCCCCACAGCCACACGGCCGCCTCGGCCTGCGCCTCTTCCGAGCCGAGCGGCATGCCGTAGCCGGCGACGCCGCCGCCGAGCTTGGACACCTTGGTCGCGGCGTCCAGCAGCTCGTCCCAGTTGGTCGGCGCCTCGACGCCGGCCTGGTCGAGCAGCGCGTTGTTGACGAACAGCGCACGGGCCGACGCGATCAGCGGCAGGGCGTACGCGGTGCCGTCGACCTCGGCGTTCTTGAGGAACGAGTCCTGGAAGTCGGAGTACACGTCATCGGAGACGACGTCCTTCGTCGGGTACAGCAGCTCGTCGCCGACGAAGCCGGCGAACGGCCCGCCGTTGTAGATGTCCGGGGCCTCGTTCGCCTGGATCTTGGTGGAGACGACCTTCTCGAGGTTGTCCCAGGACTGCACCTCGAGCTTGACCTTGATGTCGGGGTTGGCCTTCTCGAACCCCTTGATCACCGTCTCCCAGTTCGCCTTGGTGCCGTCGGAGTAGCTGGGGACGAGGAGGTCGAGCGTGGTCGATCCCTCCGCACCTCCGCCGTCGCCGGACGATCCGCCGAACCCGCACGAAGCGAGCGAGAGCGTGGCGACGGCCGCAATGGCGGCGGCGCCGAACCGCAGTGACTTCTTCATGTGTATTGCATTCCTCACTGTGATGTCCGCTCCGTGGCGGCGGGGCCGCTTCGGGAGTGGGAGTGGTGCACAGTCGCAAGCACATCACGCGACGGTGCGTGGTGATCGTTTCGCCGGATGGCAGCCGCGATCGTTCAAGCCGGGGGCTCGGATTCTCGGCGACGATCAGATCGACGTCGAGGCGGTAGAACTTGTCCGATTATTTGTCAGGGGAACAAACAAATCAAGCAGAACTTGGGGTTGCTGTTCTCTGGCGCCATACTATGATCGAATTCAGCCTCAAACAATCACAAGTATGCAACTTCTTGCTCGAAAGGCACTTCGATGACGCACACGCTGCCCGGCGCACACATGCGCGAGGAGCTCCACTCCCAGCCCCAGACCTGGGCCACGGCCGTCGAGCTGAAGGCCGAGCAGGCGCTTCTGCCCGCGAAGGGCGCACGCGTCGCGGTGGTCGGATGCGGCACTTCGTGGTTCATGGCGCAGTCGTACGCGGCACTTCGCGAAGCGTCCGGACAGGGCGAGACCGACGCGTTCGCCGCCTCCGAGGCCTTCATGGACCGCGGGTACGACGCCGTCGTCGCCCTCACCCGATCCGGCACGACCACCGAGGTGCTCGAGCTCGTCGAGCAGGTCAAGGGGCGCATCACGACGATCGGCGTCATCGGCGACCCGGACTCGCCCCTCGTCTCCCTCGTCGACGAGGCGGTGCTGCTCCCCTTCGCCGACGAGAAGTCGGTGGTGCAGACGCGCTTCGCGACCACGGCTCTCGCGCTGTTCCGCGCGTCCCTCGGCGAAGACCTCACCGGTGCGATCGCCGACGCCACCGCGGTGCTCGCCGAACCCGGCGACGACGAGCTGCGCGATGCGGAGCAGTACACGTTCCTCGGGCGCGGGTGGACGATCGGTCTCGCCCACGAGGCGGCGCTCAAGCTGCGGGAATCCTCGCAGTCGTGGACCGAGGCGTACCCGTCGATGGACTACCGACACGGCCCGATCGCGATCGCGGCCCCCGGTCGCGTGACCTGGCAGTTCGGCCAGGCTCCCGAGGGGCTCGCCGGCCAGGTCGAGGCCACCGGCGCCCGCTTCGAACAGCGTGCGATCGACCCGCTCGCCGACCTCGTGCGCCTGCACCACACCGCACTCGACCGCGCCGTCGCGCGGGGTCTCGACCCGGACCAGCCGCGCAACCTCACACGATCCGTCATCCTGGATGCATGACCCGACGCACGGCCGGAGCCGACCATGATCGACCCTGACGCGGCAGCGGCCGTTCCCGACGTCGAGCGCGACGCCGCGGGGGAGAAGCTCGCCGCCGTGCGCACCCTCGGGACCGGCGCCCCCGTGCTGGCGTTCGACGTCGGCGGCACCGACATCAAGTCGGCGCTGTTCGACGCCGACGGTGCAGCGCTCGGGCTCCGTCGCACGCCCACACCGGTCGTCGACGGTGACCGGACGCAGGCGCTCCTCGAGCGTCTCGAGGTGCTGGCGGCGGAGCTCCGTGCCGCGCACCCCGACGTGGTGCCGCAGGCCGTGGGGCTCGTCGTCCCGGGGATCGTGGATGCGGATGCCGGGCTCGGGGTGTTCGCGAGCAACCTCGGCTGGCACGACTCCCCGCTGCGCGACCTCGCCTCCGAGCGCCTCGGGCTGCCGGTGGCGTTCGACCACGACGTCCGCGCCGCGAGCTGGGCCGAGCGTCGACTCGGTGGCGCCCGGGACTACGCCGACTCCGTCGTGCTCGTGATCGGCACCGGCATCGCCGGGGCCCTGCTGGTCGGCGGCGTCCCGTACACCGCCGGTGGATACGCGGGCGAGATCGGGCACTCCCCGATCGCGGACGGGCCGATCTGCGCGTGCGGTGCGCGCGGCTGCCTGGAGGCGGTCGCCTCGGCCGGCGCGATCGCCCGTCGCTACCGCGAAGCGACCGGAGTCGCCCCGGACGGTGCGAAGGACGTGATCGCCCGCGCGGCCGCCGGCGACGAGATCGCCGCGGAGATCTGGAACTCGGCGCTCGACGCGCTCACGATGTCCCTGGCGCAGCTCACCGCCGTCGTGGCGCCGGAAGCCGTGGTCATCGGCGGGGGCCTCTCGCGCGCGGGCGGTGCCCTGTTCGACGAGCTGCGCACGCGTCTCGCCGCGAGGCTCAGCTTCCACCGGATCCCGGCGCTCGTCCCGGCGGAGCTCTCGGGGAACGCCGGCCTGCTCGGCGCAGCACTGCGCGCGCGGGAGCTCACGTGATCCTCACCGTCACCCCGAACCCCGCTCTCGACCTCACCTGGCATGTCGACCGGCTGACCGAGGGCGGCACGCACCGGGCGGATGCCGGAGTGGCGAGGGCCGGCGGCAAGGGCCTCAACGTCGCGCGCGTCGCGCACGCCGAGGGCGCGGAGGTGCTCGCCGTCACCACCGCGGGCGGCCGCGTCGGCGAGGAGTTCTCCGCGGAGCTGCGAGCCAGCGGCGTGCCGCACGTCCTGGTGCCGGTCGCGGCGGACACCCGGCGCAGCATCGCCGTGGTCGACGAGACCCTCGGCGACACCACGATCATCAACGAACGGGGCGTGAACCCCACGGACGAGGAATGGGTGGCGGTGCTCGCCGAGGTGGTCGAGCGGCTGCCCTCCGCGAGCGTGCTCGTGGTCTCCGGCAGTGTGCCTCCCGGGGCGCCGGAGCCGCTGATCCCCATGCTCATCGCGGTGGGGAGGGACGCCGGGGTCCCGGTCATCGTCGACACCTCCGGTCCCGCCCTGCTGCGTGCGGCGGATGCCGGTGCCACCGTGCTCAAGCCCAACGCCGCCGAGCTGGTCGAGGCCACCGGCATCACGGACCCCGTCCAGGGCGCACGCTCTCTGATCGCCCGCGGCACCGAGCTCGTGCTGCTCTCGCTCGGCGCCGACGGCATGCTCGCGGTCACGGTATCCGATCTCGTGCACGCGCGTCTCGACGAACCCCTCGCCGGGAACCCCACGGGTGCCGGCGACGCGGGCGTCGCGGCCTGCGCCGTGCTCTACGCCGACGGGGTGCGCGACCCCGAGCCGATCCTCCGCCGTGCCACGGCCTGGTCCGCCGCCGCGGTGCTCACCCCGCTCGCCGGCGACATCTCTCCGCGCTGGACCGAGCTCGAACAGCAGCTGCGCGTCTCGCGACCCGACCCCGCTTCGTTCCGGAAGGACCCTTCGTGACCCTCGTCTCCGCCCGTGACCTCATCTCCGCGGCCGCCACCGCCCGCACCGGCATCGGCGCCTTCAACGTGATCCACCTCGAGACCGCCGAGGGGCTGGTGCGGGCAGCCGCCCTCGCGCAGCTGCCGGTCATCCTGCAGATCTCGCAGAACTGCGCCGACTACCACGGCGGGCTGGAGCCGATCGCGCTCGCCACGCTCGCGGTGGCGCGGCGGGCCCAGACGCCCGTGGCCGTGCACCTCGACCACGCCGAGCGTCCGGAGCTCGTCGACGAGGCCATCGCCCTGGGCTTCGGCTCGGTGATGTTCGACGGCGGCGCGCTGCCCTATGACGACAACGTGGCCCTCACCGCAGCGGTCGTGGCCCGTGCGCATGAGGCCGGCGTCTCCGTCGAGGGTGAGCTCGGCGAGGTGGGCGGCAAGGACGGAGCGCACGCGCCCGGCGTCCGCACCGACCCCGACGAGGCGCGGGCGTTCGTGGCCGCGACCGGCGTCGACGCACTCGCGGTCGCCGTCGGGTCCTCGCATGCGATGACCGACCGCACGGCGTCGCTCGACCTCGACCTGATCGCCCGGCTGCACGCGGCGCTGCCCGTCCCGCTGGTCCTGCACGGCTCCTCGGGCGTCGCGGATGCGGTGATCGCCGACGCCGTGCGCGCGGGGATGACGAAGATCAACGTGTCCACGCACCTGAACGGCTTCTTCACACGTGCCGTCCGCGAGAAGCTCGACGCCGATGGGCGCCTGGTGGACTCCCGCAAGTATCTGGCTCCCGCCCGCGACGCCTTGGCGGACGAAGCCGCCCGCATGCTCCGGCTGTTCGCCCTGCAGCCCGCCGGATCGGCCGTCTGATGAAGCGGGCCGCGCGTCTGAACGCGATCCTCGACCTCCTGGCCGCGAACGGCGAGGTCACCGTCGACGAGCTCGTGGAGCAGTTCGGCGCCTCGTCGGCCACGACCCGCCGCGACCTCGACACCCTCGCCGAGCAGCGGCTGCTCACCCGCACCCATGGCGGTGCGGTGGCGCAGACCGTCGCCTACGAGCTGCCCATCCGCTACAAGAGCCACCTGCGCACGCACGAGAAGGCCAGCATCGCGCAGGTCGCAGCCGGGCTCGTCGCACCCGGCATGGTGGTCGGGCTCTCCGGCGGCACCACCACGACGGCCATCGCCGCTGCCCTCGCGGCCCGCGACGACCTCGCGGGGAGCGGCGGCATCACCGTGGTCACGAACGCCGTGAACATCGCCGCCCAGCTCGCCACGCGGCCGGACATCAAGGTGGTCGTCACCGGCGGGGTGATCCACTCGCGCACCTACGAGCTCGTCGGACCGTTCGTGGAGCAGCTGCTGCGCGGGGTGCGGCTCGACATCGCGTTCATCGGCGTGAACGGGATGGATGCGGTGGCCGGCGCCACCACGCAGGACGAGCGCGAGGCCGCCGTGAACCGGATGATGGCCGAGCGGGCCCGCCGGGCGGTCGTGGTCACCGACGGCAGCAAGCTCGGCGTCGAGGCGTTCTCGACCGTCGGCGGCGTCGAGCTGTTCCCGACGCTGATCACGGACGGCGGGGCGGACCCCGAGGTGCTCTCGGCCCTCCGCGCCGCCGGCTACGCGGTCCTCGTCGCCTGACCGCGGCCGCTGGCGGATCGCGGTCCGACACGAGCCGAACCGCGTTCCGGGTATCTTCGAGCAATGCGTGCGATTCCCTCCTCCCTCGATCCGCTGGTGGTCTCCGAGATCGACCGGCGGCTCGATGGCGTCGCCGCGGAACATGGTGTGCGCATCCCCTGGGCGATCGAGAGCGGCAGCCGTGCCTGGGGTTTTCCGTCGCCGGACAGCGACTACGACTGCCGATTCATCTTTGTGCGCGGGCGTCAGGACTACCTCTCGCTCTGGCCCGCCCGCGACGTGATCGAGACGCCCCTCGACAAGACGTTCGACGTGAACGGCTGGGACCTGGCGAAGGCCGTGAAGCTGCTGGTGAGAGGGAACGCCACGGTGATCGAATGGCTCCGCTCGCCCATCGTCTATGCCGGTGAGAGCGCTTTTCGAGAGGGTCTGCTGACGCTCGCGACCGACGTCGTCGAACGCGGGTCGATCGCACGTCACTATCTGCACGTCGCGCGCCAGCAGCAGACAGCGACCACGACGCTCAAGCGCTTCTTCTACACGCTGCGGCCGGCTGCCGCGTTGCGGTGGCTCGCGGATCACCCGGAGGAGTCGGTTCCGCCCATGGACCTTCCCACGCTGCTGGCGGAGAGCTCGGTTCCGCAGGAGGTGACGGATGCCGCGACGGAGCTCATCGCGGCGAAGGCGGTGACCCGGGAGCTCGGCTCCGGCACCCCACCTGCGATCCTCACGAGGTTCGTGGTGGACGAGCTCGACCGCGCCGAGCACTTCGAGACCGTGGCGCCCCAGCGCGATCCTGCGGTCGTCCGTGACATCGCCGATCGCTACTTCCGAGCCCAGCTCGGCTGAGATCTCCGAGCCCGGACACCCCAAGGGCCCCGACGTCCCCAGAACGTCGAGGCCCTCTGAGGGTGCCGCGGCTGCACGCCGCGCCGCCCCCGAGCAGATGGTGTCCGTGTCGTACTCACGCTCCCCAGCGCGCGCGATATCCCCAGATCCGACTGCGCCTCCCTCGCGCCTCTCCCTTCGAGGCCCTTCGCATGGCACCTTCCGAAGAACAGGAGCACGGAGTGCGCGTTCTGATACAACGAATGGAGAAAAAGTTCAGAACCCGTCCCCATGGCATTGGAACGGGGCGCTCAGACCGGTCTCGACAGCGGCCTCGGCGAGGGCGCCGGCCGGGGACGCGCCCGCGGAAAGGCCCGTGTGCACGGCGCTCAGCAGCTCACCGGCCACATCGTCGGGGACCGCGACGGGGGCGGCGATCACGCAGTCCGCGCCGGCGTGCAGCCAGACCCGGGTCATCCCGAGCGCTTCCTCGCCCCAGCGCACGGAGGAGCGGCCGAGCTCACAGGCCGACAGGATCACGGTCGCCGGGACCCGCGGGATGAGGTCGACGTCGTAGCCGAAGAGGATGCCGTCGGCGAGCTCGAATCCGGAGAACAGGGGATTGTCCACGGCATGTCGGCCGTGCGCGGCGATGTGCAGCACATCGGTGTCGGCGGCGAGTTCGGTGACCGCCGAGACCGTCGCATCCGTGGCGTCCAGGATGCGCGGCGACCGACCCGCGCCGCGCCAGGCGGTGGCCGCCCGCTCGACCTCCTCGCCCGCCCTGGCGACGCGGGGGCCGGCCGCGAAGCCGATCCTCGTCGGCCCGGTGGCCGCTGCGTGGGCGGTGGCGCGCGACGGGTCGCCGAGCAGGCGCGACACCGACGTCGCGAGGGTGAACGGCAAGCCGGTCATCCCCGGGAGCATCGCCCAGGGCACCCCCGCGAGGGCGCCGGGCACCGTGATCGCCAGGCGGGACGCGTCCGGCGCCGCCCGCAGCAGCGGCGCGAGGAGCGCGGTGTCGAGCAGCGCCAGCCGTGATGCCAGCGCCCGTTCCGTCACCGCGCCCATCAGGCCGCCGCGCGTCATCGCGGCCATGTCGAGGTCTGCGCGGAGGCCGTCCAGCGCCGCCTGCGCCCGCGCCCACGACAGGTCGACCACCGTCGCTCCCGACGAGGTGACCACGATGCCGTGCAGGGCGGATCCGGTGAACACGTAGGAGAGCACTACGGTGCCCGGCTCCAGCAGGGCCGTGGCCTGGGCGAGTCCCAGCCGCTCGCGGGTGCCGCCCGAACCGGTGGTCGCCCACTGCCGCTCCCGCACCCGGTCGCGCAGTGCGCGCACCCGCGCGTCCGTGGTCCAGTCGGCGCCGGCGAGCTCGGCGCGCAGCATCCGCAGCTCGGCCAGGTCCGCCGCCAGCGACTCGTCGTGCGGGGGACGCACCGGGGCGACCTGCTGGCTGAGGTGGCGTGCCCGTTCCGACCACTCGAACAGCGTCGCGGGGTCGCGCAGCCGTGCGGCGGCGGAGAGACCGGCGAACATCAGCTCGGACCCGTGCATCGCGACGGAGGCCTGCAGGTCGAGCGCCCCGAAAGACTGCTGCCAGGCCGTGAGCAGCTCGAGCCCGTCGGCGGCCGCGCGCAGGGCGTCGCGGTCGCGCCCGGCAGCGGCTGCGCGGGCGGAGCGCACCTCGTGGGCGCGCAGACGGAGCGGAGTCGGCGCGGCGTCGTCGAGTCGCGGCAACCGTCCGCTGCCGTCGCGGCGGGCGCTGAGGCGCAGACCCGTCGCCTCGGTGTGGAAGCCGCCGCGGTCGAGGGCTCTCGCCGTGCGGGCGAACTCCGCGGTGTCGATGGGGCGCTGCGGTCGCGCGCGCTGCTGCGCCTCCAGCCGCACGGCATCCGCTCGGGCCGCCCATCCGTCGTTCGCCAGCGCGGAGAAGCGACGAGCGGCGGTGCGGGCCGCGCGTTCGGCGGCGGCCGGGTCGTGGCGCAGGAGGGAGCGCGCCAGATGGAACTCCGCCTCGCCCCTCGCCTGTCGCATCCGCTGCGCGCCGAACTGCGTGGCCACCCGCCCGAGCAGAGCTTCCGCCTCGGTGGTGAGGCCCGCGTCGCGGAGCACCTCGGCGCGGTCCAGGTCGCTGATCGCGGCGGCGAGGTCGCTGATCGCCGCCAGCTGCGGACGGGAGCGGGTCATGAGGCTGAGGGCGGTGACGAGGTCTCCCTCCAGCAGCGCCGCGTAGCCGAGGTTGTGTCGGGCCTCCGCGAGCGGCTCGTCGTCGTCGTTCGCCTCGTAGACGGCGACCGCTCGCCGGAGGTCCTCCACGCAGGACTCGAGCTCGCGCTGCTGCATCCGCACGACGGAACGGTTCATCAGACAGTTCGCGAGCTCGGTGGTCTCGTCGCCGATCGCGGTGAGGGTGTCGATCGCGCGCGTGAGCTCGACCTCCGCCTCGGCCAGTCGGCCCCCGTGCATCAGCAGCGTGCCGAGCTGCCCGCTGAGCACCGTGACCGTCTCGGCCCTGAGCCCGGAGCGGCCGAGCGCCTCGCGACACAGCTGCTCGGCGGCCGCCGGCTCCCCCGTCTGCGCGAGGACGTACGCCACCGTGCCGTCGATGCGCGCACGCAGGTCGGGGTCGTCGGTGCGGGCGGATGCGGCGTCGAGAGCGCGCCGCGCCTGCGTGAACCGTCTCGCGTTCGCCGCTTCGACGCCGCGCCGGTGCAGCTCGGTCGCAGTCAGGGGCATCCCCCCAGAATGCCGTGCGCCGGGCCCGCGGGGAAGAGCGCGAGCGCGGTCCCGTCGCGCGGGCGCCCAGGACGGGCCGTCCGCATCGGTACGGACGGTCCGTCCCGGGGGTCAGACCGGGTCGACGGGCGTGGGCAGCGTCTTCAGGACCGCGGCGACGGCCTTCGCCGCGGCCGCCGGCTTCACCCCTGCGATCGGCACGGAACCGAGCTGCGCCGCGATGCGCCCCGCGACGTACGGTGCCGAGAACGACGTGCCGCTCCAGACCGCGAACCCGCCGCGGTAGTCGTCGGGGTCGATCGTCTCGCGGCGCATGCCGTCGACGTCCGCCCTCGTCGACGCCTGCATGCCCCCGACGAACGCGGGCGAGGTGCTGACCACGGCCGCACCCGGCGCATAGGCCTGCACCCAGGGGCCGATGTTCGAGAAGAGGGCGACCGATCGTGCCGAGGGGTTCAGCGCCCCGACCGAGACGAGCGGTGCATCCCGGTCGGGGCGGATGCCGTTGTCCGATCCGGGCCACGGCCACAGCGATGCCGGGAACGACGGACGGTCGATCGCGTCGTTGCCGGCCGAGCACACGACCACGCACCCGAGCTCGCGCGCCTTCGCGAGCAGCTGGTGCAGCGTGAGGCTGAACAGGCCGTCGGTCGGGGTCTCGTGGTAGTAGCTGAGCGACAGGTTCAGCACGTCGATCGGGAAGCCGGTCTTCGGATCCTCGCGGTGCCGGGCCAGCAGAGTGACGACCTGCGCGATCGTCTCCAGCAGCGTGCTCTCGTCGATCACACCGAGGGCGCCGGCCACCCGGATCGAGAGGATGTCGGCATCCGGAGCCGCCTGCCGGATGAGCCCGGCGATGAACGTGCCGTGCCCGGCGACCGCGTCGATCTCCCCGTCGAGCTGCCCGTACAGGTCGGGGTAGCGCTCCGGATCCGCGTCGTCGGTCAGTCCGACGGGCACGCCGTCGAGGTCGATCTTCCGCGTGACGATGTCGGCGGGCAGCCAGGAGTGCTCCCCGCATCCGGTGTCGAGCACCGCGACGACCGGTCGCCGCCCGCGCTTCGGAGCAGGTCCGCGCACGGGAGCGGGCCCCAGCCAGGTCACCGGTTGCCGGGCACCGCGCCCGGGCTCGAGGTAGTCGTCGCTGCCGCCCGCGCCCCCTCCGGCACCGCGCACCGGGTTGGTGCGGGTGAACGGGTTGGTGCGGGTGAAGGGGTTGGTGCGCGTGAACGGATTCAGCCCCACGGGGTCGATCGACAGCACGTGGTCGAGGCTCGTCCGCGGCATCGTCGAGCGGGACATGCGCCGCGCGCGCTGCAGCACGCGCCAGGCGTCCGGCGCGACGGGGGACTCGCCGCGGACCGGTTCATCGGGAGTGCGCAGTCGGGCGCGCAGGAAGCCGGGAACCCCCGGGACCAGCTCGCCGTCGGCCGCTGCCCGGGTCCCGTCCTCCACCTCGAGCTGCCAGCCGAAGGTGTCGGCCGCGTCGCGCAGCGTCCGCACCTCGCGGTCGTAGGCCTCCTCGTCGCCGAGGGCTCGGGTGATCAGCAGCCGTTCCGGCAGATACGCGGTCGGGAAGGCGCGGATGCCGTCCACCGGCTCCGTGCTCGGATCGAGCGCCGTGCCTCGCCGGATCGATCCCTCCGCGCGATCCTGCCAGCTCCATCCCTTGGGCTGATCCATGGGTCATCCTCTCCCTGCGGGTCGCCCCGCGGCCTCATCGACGGGCGGCGCCCGCGGTCACAGCTCGAACTGCGGGGTCGAGAGCGTGCGGGCCTCGTCCCCGATCACGGTCGTCAGGTGCACACGGGTGAGACCCGGCGGCACATCGTCGAACACGAAGCGGCCCGTCTCCTCGGGCGAGGTCGAGCGCGTGCGCTCGCCCTGGGTCAGCACGATCTCCGCGGCGGCGGCGTCAGCCCATCCGTCGACCCGGCGTCGGCCGGACGCGGTGCTCGTCACGTGCAGCAGGATGCTCGTGGATCCGTCGCTGAACTGCAGCGTGAGCGCATCGGCCTCGCCCCGCACCGCACCGAGCTGCCCCTCGACCAGGGTGAGCAGCGCGTACTCCCGGTTCAGCCCCTCGGCGGCCACTGCGGCGACCATGCGGTCGATCAGGCCGGCGGGCATGGGGTCGACCTCGCCCCACAGCGAGCGGAGTCGGGCGAACATCCGGGCGTCTTCTTGCTCGGTCATGCGAAACCCCCCGCCTGTGCGGTCGGTGGTGCGTCCAGCAGGGCCCGCAGCTTGGCGAGGCACCGATTCCTGGTCGGGCCGATGCTTCCGATCGGCATCGCGAGGTCGGCCGCGATCCGCGCGTAGTCCGGCCGGTCCTCGAACGCGATCACGCGGAGCAGCTTCTGGCAGCGCTCGTTCAGACGGCGCACGGCCATCCACAGGCGCCGGTTCTCGTCGCCGAGTGTCGCGTGCTCCTCGGCGGAGGCCTGCTCGGGGAGCAGGGTGTCGAGGTCGTCCGCATCGGTGGTGTCGACCTTCCCGTGTGCCTTCGCGACCTTCCACGCCTCCCGGCGGGCGGTGGTCGTGAGCCAGGCGGACACGGCACGCGGGTCGCTGATCGATCCGTGGCCGCGCACGAGCTGCAGCCAGGTGGTCTGCACGACGTCCTCGGCGAGTGTGCGCTCCAGCCCGTACGCCCGCACGACGTGCCAGAGCACGGGGGTCATCAGCCGTACCAGTTCGTCCATCGCGCGCGAGTCGCCCTCGCGCCATGCGTCGAAGAGGTCCGCCGCGCGCTCCCAGCGTGCGCGCCCGTCGTCCGAGGCAGGATCGAGAGCGGCGCCGGGTGCACCGTCGATCATGAAGCCCATTGTGATCACATCTACCAGGAGCGCGGCAAGAGCTTTCTGATACATGTCGCGGTGCAGGAGATCCGTCGTGGTCCCCGGTCGGGTGCCGTGGCGGATGTCGGTAGCGTTGAGGGGTGATCGTCCTCTCCGTCCTGCTCTTCCTCAACGCCGCCTTCAACGCCCTCGTCTGGCCGCGGTTCTACAAGCGCGTCGCCCGGGATCCGCGGGCGCGGGACGAGCACGGCAAGCCCACCGCGTTCCTCAGGGTGCACGCGATCCTCATCGCGATCGCCCTCGTGCTCGCCCTGGTCTCGGCGATCGCGGGCATCGCGGCGCTGACCGGCGCCCTGTAGACCCGACGCACCTCTCCCCGGCGGTCAGGCCGACTCGAACTGCTTCGCGTGCGCGGCCCAGCCCGCCTCCACGGGCAGCGCGCGCAGCGCCCGGTTGCTCACGGCCAGGGCCACGGAGGCGAGGCACAGCGCGGCGCAGAGCAGCAGCGTCCACTCGCGGCCGACCCAGGCGAGACCGAACCCGGCGATGAGCGGGGCGAGCGGCATCGCGCCCATGCCGAGCACGCCCGCGGCGCTGTTGGCCCGGCCGAGCAGGTGGCTGGGCGTGGCGACCATGAAGTAGCCCATCATCCCCGCGTTGAGGGCGGGCACCAGGAGCACGGACGCTCCGAGGACGATCCCGATCGCCCACGGTGACGTCACCATCGACAGCACGATCACGCCGACCGACGCCACTGAGAGTCCGGCGATGGTCAGCACGCCGGCCTTGATCCGCGGGACCAGCAGCGGGGAGAACACGGCTCCGACCAGCATCACGGCCCCGATCGCGGCGCTCAGGGTGCCGATCAGCAGCGTGGAGTACCCGGCCTGCTGCAGGGCGTAGATCGCGGTCGTGATGGCGGCGTTGAAGCCGAGGTTGATGACCGTGGTGATGAGCAGCACGCCGCCGAGGTCGGGCCGGGACAGCAGCCAGCGGAATCCCTCACGCAGCTCCGCCCAGGCATTCGGCTTCGTCGCCGGGGCAGTCGGGGCGCCGGAGCCCAGGTCATCCGCCCCGCCGACGGCGCGTCCGCCCTCGACACGCGGCGCCTCGTTCGGATCGTCTGCGTTGTCGTCCACGGCACCCGTGTCGACCAGGCCCGCGCGCCGGGCCTGGCGGCCCAGCATCCACGCGGTCAGGGCGGCGATCGCGTGGCACAGCGTCATCACCGCGCCGACCAACCAGCCGCCGACACCCAGCAGGAGGCCGCCGAGCGGTCCGCCCGCGAGCTGGAGCGCGGCGTCCCGCCCCTGGTTCGCCGCCTGCGCGCGTCCCATCGCATCGTCGGGGACGATCTCCTTGATCGCGCTCTCTCCGGCGACGTCGAAGAGTCCGCTGCGCGCGGCGAGGAGCACGTCGATCACGAGCAGAGAGCCGAAGGTCATCGCATCGCCGAGGGCGAGGAGGGTGAAGCCGCCCGCGAGCACGATGCCGATGAGCGACCCGAGGAGCATCAGCGCGATGCGGCGGTGGCGGTCGGCCAGGACTCCTCCGGCGAGAGTCATCAGGAGCCGCGCCACCATCCCCGCGCCGCCGATGATGCCGGCCTGTGCGGGATCGTTCGTCACGATCAGCGCGAGCAGCGGGATCGCGAAGCCGAACAGGGCGCCCGCGAGGCCTTTGCTGGTGTCGCTCACCAGCCACGTGAGGTAGCGGGGGTTGCGCCAGAGGCGGTGGGGCTCGGTCGCGGTGGTCATGCGTCGAGAGTAGATGCGCAAGAACAATTGCGCAAGTTCTATTGCGCAATTTCAGGTGCGGGTAGGATCGGCACATGACGGAGGACACCGCGAAAGGCACGAGCGAGGATCCCGTCTGGATGACCTCGGCCATGTTGAAGGCCTACTCGCACCCCCTGCGGCGCCAGATGATCCGCCTGTTCTCGCGGAGGGATTTCCTCCGTGCCGCCGACATCGCGGCCGAACTCGGTGTGCCGGCCAACAGTGCGAGCTTCCATCTGCGCGCGCTCGCCGATGCCGGTCTCATCGAGGAGGCGCCCGAGAAGGCCCGCGACCGCCGCGACCGCGTCTGGACCGGGCACAAAGGGCCACTGAACGTGGGCGGCCCGGAGAGCCCGGTCGCCGACGAGGAGCTCGGCAGCGCCGTGATCGCAGCGCTGGTGGAAGACCACCAGGATCTGCTGCGCCGGGTGACCGCCTGGACCCCCGAGTACGTCGCGGGACGCACGACCGAGGTGCACGCCGCCTTCACCCAGCGCACGATCCGGCTGACCGAGTCCGAGTTCGACAACGCGATGGTGAAGTTCAACGACATCCTGACCGCCGCCGAAGACGCGCATGACAGCGCCGACCCCGACGGCCGCTACTGGCAGGTCGACGTGATCGCCGCCGACGACACGATCTGACGGACTACTCCTCGCGCCGCGCCGGCGTGCCGCTCAGAATCAGGATGCGGCGCAGATGCATGGCGGTCAGCACGCCGGGGCCCATCGAGCGGCGGACGTCGATCGTGCGGTCGTCGACGGTCTCGAGGAGGAGGCGGATGGCGCGCGCGGCCTCGCCCCGGGCGCGATGCTCCGCACTCGACGAGGCGTCGCCCTGCGCGATCACGTCGGCGACGGCATGACACGCGGCGGACAGCGGGTCCGGGAGGGCGGGGTCGAGCTCCAGGGCGCCCGTCCTCTCCCAGATGGTGTCCGCGATCTCGTCGGAGATGTCGCGGATGAGGTGGGCGATCCGGTCCAGGGCGGCGAGCTCGTCGTGGTTCTGCTGCATCCGAGGGCGGTGCCCCTTCGCGCGAGGATTGCCGCGCCGGCTCTCGTCCGCCTCCGCCAGGGCCGCCCGGAGCGAGGCCGCGGTGTCGGCGAGCGAGGCCGCATCGTCCGCCCACTGCTCGTGCTCGGGAGGCCACGACTCCGACACCGCCGATCCGATGTCGTGCAGGTGCTGGGCCAGCTGCGCGCGGAACGCCGCCACCCGCCCGGCCGCCGCCACGGTGAGCGGAGCGGGCGCGATCACCAGGTTCACGACGAGGCCCACGGCCACCCCGACCGCGGTCTGTGTCAGGTAGCCGAGCGAGTAGTCGTCGGCGTTCTGCCCGCCGATGATCAGCACGAACAGCGCCGCCATGGGCACGTACTCGCGCCCCACCCCGAACCAGCCGGTGCCGGACAGCAGCACCCCCACGCCGACGACGGCCGGGATCGTCCACCACGTGGGTCCGACCGTCAGCACCACGATCGTGGCGAGACCGATGCCTGTCGCGAGCCCGAGCAGCGTCTGCAGGCTCGACTTCGCCGATCCCATCAGCGTGGGATACATGCTCACGAGTGCACCCAGCGGCGCGTAGTAGGGGTAGTCGTCGGTGACGCCCGGCATGTGCGGGGCGATCATCCACGCCAGTCCGACGGCGAGGGTCGTCTTCGCGACGAGCAGGAGGCGCGCGGGGCGGACGGCGTCGTGGACGGCACGGGCGATGCCCGCGCGTCGTGCCCGGAACGGGGTGCGGCTCTGCGTCACGGCATCCTCTCTGTCGGTGGCTCTGTCGGTGGTAGGTGATCCCGCGAGAGTAGGTGTCCGGCCCGCGCCTGGCGAGCGGGTTGCTTCCGCGGCGGGGTACCGGTAGCGCGCACGCGACGACGCCGGCCACCCCGAGGGGTGACCGGCGTCGTGGATCGATGCTCGCCTACGGGATGGCCCGCCGGAAGGCGAGGAACGAGACGCCCATGAGGGCCGCGGTGACGACGAGGCCCCACAGCGCGAGGCCGAGTGCTCCGAGATCGCCGATGCCGGTCCAGACCTGGCCCCACAGTTCGAGCCGGGTCACGAGGTACACGAGTCCGACGAGGATCAATGCCAGCGCGATCCACGCGATCGTGAGGACCGTCAGCCCCCAGCTCTTGTAGATCGTGGCGCCGGTGAAGCCGACCACGAAGAAGAAGAGCGCGAGGGTGAAGTAGACGACGAAGGCGCCGCCGGGGCCGGCCTCCCACAGCCACGGGAGGTAGAACACCCAGCCGTTCACCCCGTAGCCGTTCGTGGCGACCTCGATGCCGCCGCCGATCAGGAACAGAGCGCCCATGAACGCGCTGGCGAGGACCGCGGTGAGCATCGTTCCGAAGAAGAACGCGCGACGCGTGATGCTCATCGCCTGGGAGAACGGGAACGTGAGCGTCATCGCCGACAGGCCGATGGCGAAGAAGTACCAGAGGGGCGCCTGGCCGCCGCCGCCGTACTTGGGGGCGTCGCCCGGGATCATCGCGTAGATCAGCACCGAGATCAGGGTCGCTCCGGCGAGGATGATCAGCGGCACCCAGATGAAGGTCTGCCGGTTGATCATCTGCAGGCGGATGACGTTGAGTGTGCGTCGCATCAGCGCACCTCCTCCTTCGTGGCGGACGCTCTCGTGGAGTCGGCCTCGGCCTTCTGCGTGAGTCGGACGATCAGCTGCTGCAGCGAGACCGGCGCGAGGTCGAGCCCGGATGCGGTGATCTGCGTGCGCTCCTCCGGTGACACGGCCCCGAGCACCGTGACGGATGCCACGCGGCCGAGCGACTCGCGGTGCAGCACCTCACGGGTGCCGACCCAGGCGTCGACCTTGGCGGCATCGCCCACCACCGTCACGGCGCGGTCGCGGACCGCATCCGTGTCCTCGTTCAGGAGGATCTGACCGTTGTCGATGACGATGACCTTCTCGATGAGGTTCGAGACCTCGTCGATCAGGTGGGACGAGAGGATGACGGTGCGCGGGTGCTCCGCATAGTCCTCGACCAGGCGGTCGTAGAAGATCTGCCGGGCGACCGCGTCGAGTCCGAGGTACGGCTCGTCGAAGAAGGTGATCTCGGCGCGGGAGGCGAGTCCGATGATCACGCCGAC
>Ga0160430_100267_pt1 | contig 36599 bp, 34 predicted proteins | sample HID1971I_E0MG_FD_108274 | JGI IMG/M metagenome (GOLD analysis project Ga0160430, IMG submission 108274) | Enriched millipede-associated microbial communities from UW Madison campus, WI, USA - HID1971I_E0 MG | ecosystem: Host-associated > Arthropoda: Insects > Digestive system > Unclassified ...
AAGACCTTGAAGTCCCAGATCGTCGAGAGGATGATCACGACCGAGAAGACGGGCTTGAGCGTCTGGAAGATGATCTTCCAGAAACGACGCCAGGCGCCGGCGCCGTCGAGAGCCGCGGCCTCGAGCATCTCCTTGGAGACGCCGAGCAGACCGGCGAGCACGGTAATCGCCACGAACGGGAAGCCGTGGTGGACGACGTTGAGGAGCACGATGGCGTAGAACGACCACTGGTTCGTGAACCAGTTGACGGACGCGTCCATCAGCCCCAGGTCCTTGAGGACCGCGTTGAAGATGCCGCGATCGGCATCGAAGATGAAGGTCCAGACGTACGTGCCGGTCACGGCAGGCATCGCCCACGCGACCATGATGCAGCTGGAGACGATGACACGCCACGTGGTGCCGAGCCGCGCGAGCAGCAGGGCGACGAGCGTGCCGACCGCCACGGTCACGAAGACCGCCACGGCGGCGAACCCGACCGTGTTGGGCAGCACCACCGTCCACAGAGTCGGGTTGGTGAGCGCCTCGACGTAGTTGTCGAGACCGATCCAGTTGTTCTCACCGGTGTTGATCTCGCGCAGGCCGTAGTCCTGCAGCGAGTAGATGAACACCTGGATGAGGGGCCAGAGCATGAGCACCGCGAGGATGGCCAGCCCGGGCGCGAGAAGGAGCCAGGGGCGGGCCGCGACGACCGAGAGACCGCGTCGCTTCCGGCCGCCGGCCACGGAGGCGGAGGTGGACTCCGCCTTCGTGGCCGGCAGTGGCGCTTGCACCATCGACATGGAAGGGATGCTTCCTTACTGGTTGAGCAGATCGGTCATCTCGGCAGCGGCGTCCTTCGTCGCGGTCGCGACGTCCTTCTGTCCGCTGAGGATGGCCTGGATCATGGAGTTGGTCGTCTTCTTCGCCTGCACGGCGCCGAAGTTCGGGGTGACCGGGACGGATGCTCCGCCGTCGACCATCTGCTCGGCGAACGGTGCGACGAGCGGGTCGGTCGAGGCGAGGGCCTCTTCCATCGCGGACTGGACGCCCGGGAAGTAGCCGGTCTCATCCGACCACTGCTCGGCGAACTCGCCGGTCGTGACGAGCTTCACGAACTCCCACGCCAGGTCGGCGTTCTTCGTCGTGTTGAAGATCGAGAGGTGCGATCCGCCGAGCACCGACGGGGCGATGCCGCCGTCCTTGCCGGGGATGACCGCGGCACCGATCTTGCCCTCGAGGTCGGGGTTCGCCTCGATCAGCGAGTTCGGCGTCCAGGAGCCGGAGAGCATCATGGCGACGTTGCCCTGCGTGAACGCGTCACGAAGGTCGGTCTCCTTCCAGGTGGTGGCACCTGCGGAGGAGAAGCCGTGCTCGGTGGCCAGGCCCGTGTAGAACTCGAGGCCCGCCTGCGACTCGGCGCTGTCGAGCTCGCTGGTCCAGGTGTCGCCGTCCTTCGTGGCGATCTCTCCACCGGCACCCCAGACCCAGGGGTAGACCTGGAACTCGGCGTCACCGGGGACCGGGAAGGGGAGCATGTCGGGCTTGGCGGCCTTGATGGCGTCGCCCGCGGCGACGATGTCGTCCCACGTCTTCGGAGCGTCGAGGCCGAGCTCCTTGAACACGTCGGCGCGGTAGACCAGCGAACGGACGCCGGCGTACCACGGCATGCCGTAGAGCTCGTCGTCGTAGGTGCCGGCGACCTCGAGGCCCTCGACCAGGTCGTCGCGCAGACCCTTCTCACCGTCGACGTACTCGTCGATCGGGAGGAGCGCGCCGGCGTCGGCGAACTCGGCGGTCCAGGTGGTGCCGGTCTCGGCGATGTCGGGGGTCGTGCCACCGGCGATGGACGTCACGAAGCGGTCGTGGGCGTCGGCCCACTGGATCTCCTCGATCTTGACCGTCGCGCCGGTCTCCTTCTCGAAGGCGTCGGACACCTTGTCGTAGAAGGCGCTGGCGTCAGGGTTGGTTCCCTTCATGATCCAGACGGTGAGCTCCTTGCCCTCTCCGTCGGTGGAGCTGTTGTCGCTGCCGCCGGCGCAGCCGGCGAGGGCGAGCGTGGCCACGGCGCCGAGCGCCACGGCCGGAAGAATGCGCTTGTGCATGAAGGGATCTCCTCTTTGAAAAAGTCCAGGCGAGCATCGGGTACTCACCGGGGGTTAGGAAAAAGTATCCACGACTAACTAATTACCTGCAAGTTCCTCCCACAATCGTCATGCGGCCGTAACATCACCCGCCGCCGGTAGGCTCGCCAGCATGCTTCGCCGCGGAGACGATGCCGACCGTTCGACGGTCGCGCGCCATGCGACCCTGCCCACACCCAGCGCCATCTCGACGCTGCTGAAGTTCCTCGGCATCGCGCTCGGCGTGGTGGCGGTGTCGGCCGTCGCCGTCGCGGCCTTCGTGGTCGTCGATGTGTTCAACCGCGTGGGAGACGGGGCCGTGGCGCTGGAGGGCGCACCCGAGGTCGACCCGCCGGCTCTCGGCGCCTACCCGGCCGACAAGTCGTTCAGCATCCTCATCATCGGAACGGACGAGTGCGGGGCGAAGGCCACGGCGCTGTTCGCGGAGCGCTGTTCCGAGGCCGACGGCCTGAGCCGCAACGACGTCAACCTCTTCGTGCACGTGTCGGCGGAGCCGCGCAACGTCACGGTCGTCTCCCTCCCCCGCGACCTCGGCGTCGCGGTCCCGGAATGCACGCGCCCGGACGGCTCGGTCGCCTCGTCGATGTGGAAGGCCTCGATCAACTCCGTCTTCGAGCACGCCGGGCTCTCCTGCGTCGTGAAGACGGTGAGCGAGCTCGGGGACATCCCGATCGAGTACGCCGCCAAGATCAGCTTCGACGGTGTGATGGCCGTCACCGATGCGATCGGCGGCGTCGAGGTCTGCATCGCCGGCGACGGCATCAAGGATCGGCACACCGGCATCGACTGGCCCGCCGGAACGCGCACCGTGTCCGGAGTCGAGGCCCTGCAGTTCATCCGCACGCGGCACGGCGTCGGCGACGAGAGCGACCTCGCGCGCATCTCCAATCAGCAGCAGTACATGTCGCGCCTCGCGAAGAAGGTGCTCAGCGAGGACACGCTGACCGACGTGACGAAGGTCCTCGGCATCGCCGGAGCCATCGCCGACAACATCGACCCGAGCGAATCGCTGAACGACCCGCTGCGTCTCGCCCAGTTCGCCCTCGCGCTCAAGGACGTGCGCTTCAGCGACTTCGTGTTCGTGCAGTACCCGAACGTGGCCGACCCTGACGACGACGACAAGGTGGTGCCGAACGAGGCGGATGCCGAGGCGCTGTGGGCCGCGATCAAGTCGGGGCAGCCGCTCCAGCTGACGGGTGACGTCACGTCGCACCGTGGCGTCGAACTCGTGACCCCGGCGCCGGGGGCGACGCCCGCGCCGACGACCGAGGCGACCGCGGCGCCGGAGGTCAGGACGACGCTGCCTCCCGACATCACCGGGCAGACGCTGGAGCAGGAGACCTGCTCGGTCGGCAACCAGCGCTGACCTCTCCTCCCGACGCGTAGGCTCGTGCCATGGGCCGGACGAGAGCGCGAGACACCGAGCACCCCGAGGTCCGCCTGGATCACGGCGGAGTCGCCCGCATCGTCCCGTCGGAGTTCACGAGCGGCTTCGAGCTGATCGTCGACGGCACCCCGCAATCGCACGTCGACCTCGACGATCCCACCCACCTGCACTTCGAGTACATCGTGCGCATGGGCGCGGTCATCGACCAGCTCTCGCCGGGACCGCTGACGGCCGTGCACCTCGGTGCCGGTGCGCTCACGATCCCCCGGTACGTCGACGCCACCCGCCCCGGTTCCCGCCAACAGGTCATCGAGCTCGAAGCGCCGCTCGCCCAGCTCGTGCGCGAGCACCTGCCGCTGCCGAAGGGCTCCGCGATCCGCATCCGGATCGGCGATGCGCGCGACGGCGTCCGCAAGCTGCCCAGCGCCCTGCAGGCGAGCTGCGACCTCGTCGTGTCGGACGTGTACTCCGGTGCCCAGACGCCCGCGCACCTCACCAGCGTCGAGTTCTACCGCGAACTCGCCGAACTGCTCGCGCCGGGTGGAGTGCTGCTCGTCAACGTCGCCGACGGCCCGGGACTCGCCTTCGCCCGCCGTCAGGCCGCGACGATCGCCGAGGTGCTCCCCGAGATCGCCGTCCTCGCCGACACCCAGGTGCTCAAAGGGCGTCGGTTCGGGAACCTCGTGATCGCCGCATCCGCCGCTCCCCTGCCGACCGAGTGGCTGCCGCGGATTCTGGCTGCCGGTCCGCATCCCGCCAAGATCGCACAGGGCGCCGAGGTGGTGGCCTTCATCCAGGGCGCACGGGTCGTCACCGACACCGACGCCGTGGCCTCGCCGCGGCCCGACGCCTCCCTTTTCCTGCGCTGATCCCACCCGATCCGTCCGCTTCGGAGTCGAGCTTCCGAACGCCCTCGGCGTGTCGGAGACGGGATGCGCAGACCAGGGCGCGCCGCCCCGCAGACGGTGCGACCGGAAGGCACACTGGACGGGGACGCTGCGGAAGGAGAGCAATGAGTTTCATCCGGGGATACGACCAGGAGACCCTCCGCGAAGTGGTCGATCTGCACGAGTGCGCGACGCGTCTCGCAGAGATCGAGTCGCAGCGCAGCCTGCCCGCTCTGCTGGAACGGGTCTGGCTGCTGAAGGTGCTCGACCGCCTGGACGAGGCGCTCACGCTGGCCGACGAGACGGTGCGCCAGGCGCGCATGGCCGGCACCCGCAAGGACGTGCTGCGCGCACGAGTGCTGCACGCGACGATCCTGCAGTATCGGGGAGCGCACGCCGCCGCCGAGCAGGAGCTGGACACCTGTGCGACCGAGGCCGAGGGGCAGCGATGGCTGTCGATCGCGGCCTTCGCCTATCAGCACCATGGCAAGAACGCCTATGACGCCGGCGACTTCGAGACGGCGCGGGAGAGCTTCAAGCAGTCGCTGTTCCTGCGCCGCGAGGGCGGTGCGGAAGACAGTGAGCTCGAGACAGCGCTGCTCGCGATCGAGGCCGCCGAGCGGCGTCGTCCCTCGCAGCTCGTCGCGGGCTGAGCCTGTCGTCGACCGCGATGTCGGTCGCATGGCTTAGCCTGAGCGCATGGCGGAACTTGACCGTGTGCGCGTCTGGGGCGAGGCACTGATCACGCTGCATCTCGATGACAGCTGGTCCTTCGGATTCGATCATGCGAAGCGTCGGGCCGGCCAGTGCGACTACACGAAGAAGCGCATCACGGTGTCGCGCTACCTCGCCGCGCGCTTCGACGACGACGAGATCCATCAGGTGCTGCTGCACGAGGTCGCGCACGCGCTCGCCGGGCACGCCGCCGCGCACGGTCCGGCGTGGAAGCGCGTCGCGCATGAGCTCGGCTACGTGGGTGGGACGACGCATCGCGGGGAGACCGCCGTGGAGCTCGCTCCGTGGGTCGGCCGCTGCCCCGCAGGGCACGTGACGTATCGGCACCGCCGCCCGTCGAGGGCCACGTCGTGCGCACGCTGTTCACGCACATTCGATGCCAGGCACCTGTTCGCCTGGACGCGCCGCGAGATCTCGACCGACGCGCGCCTCGCCGCCCAGATGCCGCGCTGACAGCCCGTCAGCGCGCCTGATCCTCCGGGTCGTCGTGCGTCGTGGTGACGTCGGCGTCCGACACGGTGTCGTCCGACACGGTGTCGTCTGACACGTCCGCGGCGTCCGACACGTCATCGGCGTCCGACACGTCTTCGGCGATGCCGGCGTCCGACGTGCCCGCAGCGCGGCGGCGGCGCAGCAGGGCCGTGATCGCGCGCCAGCCGACCAGGAACACCCCGAGCACGATCGTCGCCACGATGATGAACGGCACCTCGGCGGTGTCACCGCTGAGCACGCGGATGAGCATGCCGCCCGCGACCGTCACGACCCACACGACCCCGCCCCACAGCAGCGACCACGGCCGGCGCGGGCGACCGGGGAGCAAGGCGGCGAGGAGATGCCCGAGGAGCAGTGCGATCAGGAAGGGCCAGGCGGTGAGTAGGAAGCCGGCGGGGTTCTCGTCGTGCGACGCACGTCCGATCGCGGCGAAGATCAGCACGAGCACGACGTCGACGATGACTGCGGGGAGGTACCTCATGCCACGACCCTACGTGTCCCGAGCCGCACGAGCCCCTGCCCCGCGGCATCCGGCCGAGATCTCCGTGCCGGAACGGGCGGCACCACTCACTCGAAGCGGATGAACGAGCCCTCGTCGCGAACCGGCACGACGTCGGTGGCGTCGAGCACGGCGGCATCCGCGCTCGACGTCGGCACCAGCCCGGACTCCTCGATGCGAGCGGTCGACGCGACGCCGACGGCGAGCTCGCGCCCGGATCCGCTCGCACCGATCATGTGTCGCAGCGCACCGCGCAGGGCGCGGAACCCCTCGGCGGCGACGGCCGCATCGGGAGCAGTGTGGTCGATGCCCCGATCCGACAGTGCCAGCACGATCGCTCCCGCGCCGAGCTGATCCTCGACCGCGAACCGCAGCGTCCCGTCGGCGTCGAGCTCACCGGCAGCGATGACCGCGACCGAGGTACGCTCCTGTCGACGCTCCTGGATCGTCTGAACGGCTCGGGCCACCGCGGCCGCGTTGCGGATGCCCCCGACCAGCACGGTCGCGTCCGGAGCGGCGGCCAGGGCCACGGCCGCGCCGTTCCGCGACCATGACGCGGCCGCCTCCAGGCTCACATCGGCGCCGGAGTCGACCGCGTCGATGACCGTGGACGAGAACCGCAGCACGTCCACGACCACGACGATGTCGGCGGGTGCGAGGCGGGCGAGCCCCGCGGTGCCCCAGTCGAGACGGACCTGATACGTGGACTGATCGAACGGCGACGGCATCCGACCAGCCTAGAGGCGTCAGTCCGCGGCGAGCGCCTCGACCGGGGCGACCCTCGTCGCCAGGCGGGTGGGCGTCGCGGCGGCCACCAGCGTGAGCACGGCCGTGGCGACGACGATGATCGCCACCGGGATCCACGGGATCTGCGGAGCCACGAGCCCCGCCGGGATGAAGTCCGGCAGAGTCGGCACCGAGCCGAGCAGCGACTGCGCCGCGATCCAGCCGTACACGACCCCCAGCACGAGTCCCGTGAGTGTCGCCGCCACCGTGATGTGCGTGGCCTCGAGCAGGACCATCCGACGCACCTGGCGGTTGGACAGGCCGATCGACCGCAGCAGTCCCAGCTCGCGGCGACGCTGCACCACACCGATCGTGAGCAGGTTCACCAGCCCGACCGCGGCGATCACGGCGGAGACGGCGACCAGCACCATCATGACGCCCGCGAAGGCGTCCATCGGCGCGAAGAACTCCTCGGGAACCTCCCCCGTGACCTGGCTCATCATCAGACGCTTGGCCGACTCGAGCGCCACGGCGAACATCGTCACCAGGGTCACCCCCATCACCACGCCGATCGCCATCCGGGACGAGCGCTCCGGGTAGCGCAGCGCGTTCTCGGCTGCCAGACGCGAGGTCGCACTCGACCCGAACATGCGACCCACCAGGCGCAGCACCGGGGGCATGAACAGCACCGACCCGAGGGCGAGACCCGTGAACGAGAGCACACCGCCGAAGAATGAGACCACGACGCCGAGCGGGGTCACGAGACCGATGAGCACACCGCCCGCGAGGAGCACGGCCCCCGCGATCAGCAGCACCCAGGCGCCCACATGACGGCCGGGCTTGCCGGAGACCTCGTCGTGCGTGCGCTCGACCGATCCGCCCAGCGCCTGCAGCGGGGTGACCGAGAGCACGCGCCGGGATCCTGCCCACGCCGCCGCCCACGTGGTGAGGGCGACACCGATCGCCGGCAGCGCGATGAAAGGCTGGGCGAGCGAGAAGTCGGAGGGGGCGTTCGCGATCAGCTGCGCGCCGATCTGCACCCCCACCACCGAGAGCACGAGGCCGGCGAGCAGACCGACCGCCGCCCCGAGGAGGCCGACCACGAGTCCCTGCTTCCCGACCTGCGCCCGCTGCGAGCGCGCCGTCGCCCCGATCAGTCGCAGGAGTGCGATCTGGCGGGTGCGGCCGGCGATGATGGTCGAGAACGTGTTCGCGGTGACGATCGCGGCGACGTACATCGCGACGACGGTCAGCAGGACCGAGAGCAGCGCGACGACGAAGGCGAGCGTCTCGCTGTCTCCGATGAAGGGATCGGCCTGCAGCACGGCGCCGATGTACGCGGTGATCTCGACGAGCAGCACCCCGAACGCGGCCGACAGCGCCGCGACCAGGATGCTGGCGCCCATGCCGCGATCTCGCAGCCAGCCCAGCCGGGGTCCGGTCGCCCTCGTCTCGGGGACCACCGTGGCGAGCGCGGTCATGCCGCCACCTCCGCGGCGAGCATGTACGCGGAGATCTGCTCGGCGGTCTGACGCGGGTGGTCGGCGACGATCCGGCCATCGCCCAGGTAGAGCACCCGGTCGGCGTGGCTCGCCGCGATCGCGTCGTGCGTGACCATCGCGATGGACTGGCCGTGCTCGCGGCTCGCGGCCGCGAGCAGGCCCAGCACCTCGCGCCCGGTCTTCGAGTCGAGGTTGCCGGTGGGCTCGTCGGCGAACACGAGGTCGGGAGCGGTGGCCAGGGCGCGGGCGATCGCGACGCGCTGCTGCTGACCGCCGGACAGCTGGTGCGGCCGATGGCTCAGGCGCGAGCCGAGCCCGAGGGTCTCGATGAGGCCGTCGATGCGAGCCCGCTCGAGCGCACTCGGGCGACGGCCGTCGAGCTCGAACGGCAGCATGATGTTGCCTAGCGCGTCGAGCGTCGGCACGAGGTTGAAGGCCTGGAAGATGAACCCCACGCGACGGCGGCGCAGGATCGTCATGTCGATGTCACCGAGGCCGGTGATCTCGGTGTCGCCGATCCACGCGCGCCCATCGGTCGGGCTGTCGAGCCCCGCCATGATGTGCATGAGCGTGGACTTGCCCGAGCCGGAGGGGCCCATGATCGCGGTGAACTGGCCGCGGCGGATGCCCACGCTGACGTCGTCGAGCGCGTGGACGGTGCCCTCGCCCGAGCCGTAGGTCTTCTTCAGGTGCTGGACGCGGGCGGCGAGCCCGAGGTCGGTGGTCGTGATCTCCATGCCTTCGACGCTATTTTCCGAGGCATGTCGGCGTCATCGCCCATCCGGATCATCCGCGTACATCGCAAGGATGATCCCGGCTGCGGGTCAGGCGAGACCGTGCTCGAATGCGAAGACGACCAGCTGCACCCGATCGCGCAGCGCGAGCTTGGTGAGGATGCGACTGATGTGCGTCTTCACGGTCGCCTCGCTCAGGTACTCGCGGCCGGCGATCTCGGCGTTCGAGAGGCCGCGGGCGGCCAGCGCGAAGATCTCCTTCTCGCGGTCGGTGAGCGTGACGTACTGCGGCGGCACCGGCTTGGGCGCCTCGGCGAAATGCGCGAACAGGTCGCGGGTGGCGGATGCGGCGATCACGCTCGACCCGGAGTGCACGGTGCGGATGGCGGCGAGCAGGAACTCGGGGTCGGCGTCCTTCAGGAGGAAGCCGCTCGCCCCCTGCCGGATCGCGCGGGCCGCGGCCTCGTCGAGATCGAAGGTCGTGAGCATCACGATGCGCGGCGGCTCCGGCCGGGCGAGGATCTCGGCGGTCGCCGTGAGCCCGTCCATGACCGGCATCCGGATGTCCATCAGCACTACATCGGGGCGGGTCGCACCGATCACGTCCAGCGCCTCCCTGCCGTCGCCGGCCTCCCCCACCACGTCGAGGTCGGGCTGCGAGGCGACGAGCATCCGGATGCCGGCGCGGAACAGCGCCTGGTCGTCGACGAGCACGACTCGGATCATGCGGAGGCTCCGATCGGGAGAGAGGCGTGGACCACGAACTGCGCCCCTCGGCGCTCGGCTTGCAGACTACCGCCGACCAGCTGCGCCCGCTCGCGCATGCCGATCAGGCCGTGGCCGCCGGGGGCGGTCTCCGCATCGTGCGCGAGCGTGTTCCGCACGTCGATGTCGACCCGGTCCGGGAGCCAGGCGAGGTGCACGTCGACGGTCCCGTCGCCGTGCCGGATGGCGTTCGTGAGCGCCTCCTGGAGGATGCGGTACACCGCGAGCTGGATGGCCCCGGGCGGCTCGCCCGGTGGCATGGGGTCGACCGTGACGCGCGGCTCGATCCCCGCCTGACGCACCTGCGCGAACAGGGCCTCGAGATCGGCGAGCGTCGGCTGCGGGCCGTCGCCCTGCCGATGCCGGAGCTGGGTGAGCAGCATCCGCACATCGCTCAGCGCCCCGCGGGCGGTCTGCGCGATGGTGCCGAGGGCCTCGGTCGCGACCTCGGGCTTCGCGGCGGCCGCGTATCGGGCGCCGTCGGCCTGGGCGATCACGACGGCGAGGGAATGGGCGACGATGTCGTGCATGTCCCGGGCGATGCGCACCCGCTCCTGCTCCTCGGCGGCGAGCGACTCGGCCTGCAGCTGAGCCGTGCGGGTACTCCGGGCGCGCAGCACGACGCGCCACAGCAACCCGCACACCCACGCGAATCCGAGCGCCATGACGGAGATCGCGAGCAGGAGCGTGCCGGTGGTGACCTTCTCCCACCCGGTGCCCGTGCCGAACGCGACACCGTTCACGATGACCATGTACACGGCCGCGATGAGTCCGCCGAAGAGCGCCGACCCGAATCCCCACCAGAGCACCCGCCGCGTGCCCCAGGCCGCGGTGGCGTAGAGCACGAGCAGGATCGCGACGTCGATCGGGAGCGGCCCGAAACCGGCCAGCATCTGCAGCACGGCGCCCGCCCAGGCGGCGGCGAGCGACAGGCCCGGCGCGAGGCGCCCGATCGCGACGCCGCCGAACATCAGGACACTCGCGATCACGACACCGCCGACCGCGACGCCGCCGATCGCGGTGTTCCCCGTCCCCGGCCCGTAGAACACGAGCGACATCGGCGTGAGGACGAGGAAGAGCAGCGCCGCCCCGACGATGTCGAGGATCAGCGCCGTGCGGGAGAGCGGGCGGATCACTCCCCCACGCTACGCGAGCGCTCCGCCGCGGGCATCCGTCGCGGGATGTATCCCGTGGGAGTCAGGCGCGGGCGATGATCTCGCCGTGCGGCACCAGGTACCACCCGTCTCCGTCGTCGGCCCAGCGCTTCCACGCCTCGCTGATCTCCTCCAGATCGGCGCGGGTCGCCATGTCGCTGTCGACGAGCTGCCGCGCGAGCGCCGACTCCAGGATGCGGTCCGCCCACATCCCGCCCCACCACGCGCGCTCCTCCGGGGAGGCGTAGCACCAGGTGGAAGCCGTCGCCGTGACGTCCTCGAAGCCCGCAGCACGTGCCCACGACAGCAGCCGTCGTCCGGCATCCGGCTCCCCGCCGTTGGCCCGTGCGGCCACGCGGTAGAGGGCGAGCCAGCGGTCGAGCTCGGGGAGCACCGGGAACCAGAGGAAGCCCGCGTAGTCCGCGTCGCGCGCGGCGACGATGCCTCCGGGAGCGGTGACGCGACGCATCTCGCGGAGCGCCTGCACCGGGTCGCCGACGTGCTGGAGCACCTGGTGCGCGTGGACGACGTCGAAGGAGTCGTCGGGGAAGCTCAGCGCATGCACGTCCTCGACCGAGAAGGCGAGGTTCGTGAGGCCGCGGTCCGCCGCGAGGGACCGGGACAGCGACAGGGCGTTCTCGTCGATCTCGGTGGCCGTCACATGCCCCACGATGCCGGCGAAGTCGACCGTGATGCTGCCGGGGCCCGCACCGACGTCGAGAAGTCGCGTCGTGGCCGTGAGGTGCGGGCGGAGGTACTCCGCGGAGTTCGCGATGTCGCGCACGTTGTGCGACCGGAGGACGGATTCGTGGTGTCCATGCGTGTACGAGGCCATGCGCTTCATTCTGGCAGGAGCGCTCAGTGAAGCTCGGCGACCATGCGACGGATCGCATCGCGATCGGGCTTGCCGGAGGACAGCACCTCGATCTCGTCCACCATGATCAGGCGCGACGGGCGCGCATGCCTGCCGAGCTCGTCCTCCACGGCCTCGCGCGCGTGGGCGAGCTGCTCGGATTCGCTGCGGCGGAGCACCTCGCCCCGCGCGGCGACGATCACGGAGGCCTCGCCCCAGCGCTCGTCGTCCACCCCGACCACGACCGCCTCGTGCAGCCCCGCGATCCGCCGGACGATGCGCTCCACCCGGTCCAGCGAGATGTTGATCCCCCCGGAGACGATCACGTTGTCGGCCCGGCCGTGCACCCGCACCACCCCGTCCTCGACGATCCCGAGGTCGCCGGTGCGGTACCAGCGGATGCCGTGCTCGTCACGGACGAAGGTGCGCGCGGTCAGCGACCCGTCACCGAGATACCCCTCGGCGAGCATCGGTCCGGCGATGCGCAGCTCACCGTCGACGGTGCGCACTCCGACCGTGTCGAGCGGCACCCCGTCGTAGACGCAGCCGCCGCTGGTCTCGGTCGAGCCGTAGGTGCGGACCAGCCGCGCACCGAGGTCGGCCGCCCGCTCCCGCAGCGGTTCGGGGAGCGACTGCCCACCCACGAGGATCGCCCGATACGCCCGGAGCGCGGCACGTACCGCGGTGTCGTCCGCCGCGTCGAGCAGGGTCGCCACCTGAGCGGGGACGAGCGAGGTGAAGAGCTCCGGTACGCCCGCGCCCGCCGACGGCCGCAGCATCGCGAGCGTCGCCTCGGCGAAGGACATCGGGGAGAACCGGCCGTCCAGCTGCGCGGGCTCCGTGCCCGCCAGGATCGAGCGCACCACGACCTGCAGTCCCGCGACGTAACCCGCGGGGAGGGCGAGCAGCCAGCGTCCGCTGCCGATCCGTGCCGCCGTGGCCTCGGCGCTCGCGCGCAGCGCCTCGCCGCTCAGGGCCACCCGCTTCGGGATGCCGCTCGACCCCGAGGTCGCGATCACGGCCGCGATGCCGTCCGCCACGTTCGCCGGAGCCCCGGCCAGCATGCCGAGGCCGAGGGCCGGGCCGCCGTCGAGTGCACGCTGCAACGCGTCGCGGAGCTGCGCCGGATCTTCGGCATCCGTGGGGATCAGGGCGGTCATGCGCGTCTCCGACTCCGTGTGCCCGAGGGATTCAGTAGTGCCAGGGGAAGGAGGACCAGTCGGGGTCGCGCTTCTCGAGGAACGAGTCGCGGCCCTCGACGGCCTCGTCGGTGCCGTAGGCGAGGCGGGTGGCCTCCCCCGCGAAGACCTGCTGGCCGACCAACCCGTCGTCGACCGCGTTGAAGGCGAACTTCAGCATGCGGATCGCGGTGGGTGACTTGGTCAGCACGGTGCGGGCCATCTTCAGGGCCTCGCGCTCGAGCTCGGCGTGCGGCACCACACGGTTGACGGCGCCCATCTCGTAGGCGCGCTGGGCGGAGTACTCCTCGGCGAGGAAGAACACCTCGCGCGCGAACTTCTGTCCGGTCTGGCGGGCCATGTACGCAGAGCCGTATCCGGCGTCGAAGCTGCCCACGTCGGCATCCGTCTGCTTGAAGCGGGCCTCCTCCGCCGACGCGATCGTGAGGTCGCACACCACGTGCAGGGAGTGCCCGCCACCGGCCGCCCACCCCGGCACCACGGCGATGACGACCTTGGGCATGAAGCGGATCAGGCGCTGCACCTCGAGGATGTGGAGGCGTCCGACCGCCGCGCGGCTCGCTCCGTCGACGATCGCCGTCTCGGCATCGGAGTACTTGTACCCGTCGCGACCCCGGATGCGCTGGTCACCGCCGGAGCAGAACGCCCAGCCGCCGTCCTTCGGGCTCGGGCCGTTGCCGGTGAGCAGCACGGCGCCGATGCGGGCGTCCTGGCGGGCGATGTCGAGAGCGCGATAGAGCTCGTCCACCGTGTGCGGCCGGAACGCGTTGCGCACCTCCGGACGGTGGAACGCGATGCGCGCGACCCCGCCGTCGCGCGAGACGTGCGCGGTGATGTCGGTGTAGTCCTCGGCACCGGGCGCGAGCACCCACTCGGCCGGGTCGAACAGGTCGGAGACGAAGGCATCGGTCACGGCATCCAGCCTATTCCTCGCGGTCTCCCCGGCACACGGCACGCGCCGCCGTCAGATGCGACGGGCGCGCCAGGTCTTCATCCACCCGTCGACGATGGTCCACACCTGGACGGCGACGATGCCGACGCCGGTGATCACCGCGAGGACGCGCAGCGTGTCGGCCTCCACACCGTTGTCGGAGAACGCGAACTGCACGAACTCCGGGTTCAGCAGCTCGCCCTGCACCAGCAGCGTCACCGCCCAGACGGCGAAGGCGATCGAGAGCGCGGTGTTGACGACGGCGAGTCCGACCGTCCACCTCCGGCGGACGTACACGGCGACGGCCAGGAGAGCATCGGCGACCATGATCCCGAGGAGCACGATCATCCCCCACGGCCAGAGCCCGGGGTTCAGAACCGGGATCGGGTCGCCGCCGGTCGGGAAGAAGCCGCGCGTCGCGTCCCACAGCACCGCGGCGATGAGGATGCCCACGAACACGAGCGAAGCGATCATGTCGCTGCGCGCGGCTCCGTTCTCGGTCGGCGTGGGCAGCTGGTCGACGTCCCACTTCTCCCCCGTGTCGGCGCCGGTGCGCTCCAGCACGACGAAGACCAGAGTCACCCAGAAGCACACGTGCACGACGACCGAGATGGTGACGGCGACGATCGTCCCGATCACCTCTCCGACGGTCGCGCCCTCGATGAGCTTCGCGATCGCGACGCCGAACGCGGCACAGGCCGGAACGATGATCAGCAGCAGCTTCAGCAGCCGCCACCAGATCAGGTAGTAGCGGGGTCCGAGCAGGTGCAGCGGGCGATCGGCGTAGCCCGCAGCGAGGATGCCGGGGTCGCCGAGCTCCGTCAGGACCGCACGCTCGGCCGTCTCGGGCGCCTCGCCCTGCTCGACCCGTGCCTCGATCGCGTCGGCGATGGAGGCTTCGAGTTCGGCGCGGACGTCGGCCTGAGCGGTGGGGCGGAGGCTGCGGATCGTCGCGCTGATGTATCGCTCCGTGAGCGAAGTCGTCGTCGTCATGTCAGATCTCCTCGGAGGTGAGGGTCGCGATCGCCGTGGTGAGGGATCGCCATTCGTCGGTGAGGGTGTCGGCGAGGCGGATGCCGGCATCCGAGGTGCGGTAGAACTTGCGGGGTCGAGCCTCGTCGGTGTTCCACTCGCTCGTGAGGTACTCCTGCTTCTCCAGCCGGCGAAGCAGCGGATACAGCGTGTTCGCGTCGGTCGCGAAGCCGCGCTGCTCCAACTGCTCGAGCAGCCCGTAGCCGTAGCCCGGCGTGCGCAGCAGCTGCAGACACGCGAGCACCACGGTGCCGCGGCGCAGTTCCTGCAGGTGCGTGTCGAGGACTTCGTTCATGCTCGCCACATTACTGTGCGTCACACACCATTGTCAATCACACGTCGATGGGCGACTTCCCCATCGCGGCGGCTACGGCAGACCCTCAGGGCAAGAAGATTCACGCAGCGGGTGCAAATAATGGGGACCGAGAAGCCGCCTCGTTTCCGCCTGGATCAAGGAATTCACGCCCACTTTCGGCAAGAAGTCTGACAGAATCAGAGAAGTTCGCAGTGGATCGGAGGAGCAGAGATGACCACCCTCTATCGCCTCCCGCAGCCCGCCTTCGATTCCGAGCTCGTACCGCTCCTCTTCGAAGTCGAGCGCCTCCGCGCCGACATCGGCACCGGGACCACGCACGGCGAGATCGTCATCGAGCTCCACCTGCTGTTCGACACGGTGATGAGCGTGGTCTCCGCACGCATCGAAGGCAACCACACGACCGTGTACGAAGCCGTCGAGACCATCGGCACGCCCGAAGCACGATCCTTCGATGATCACCTCAGCGAGATCTCCAACATCGTCGAGGCGGTGCGATACCTCGACACCCTCGATCCTTCCCTTCCGCTCACGCATGGGCTCGTTCGAGATCTGCACGCACGCACCGTGGACGGGCTCATCCGGGAAGGCGATCACACTCCGGGCGCTTACCGGGAGCAGGATGTGGCGATCTCCGGGTCGGGCCACGTCCCTCCGTCCTGGGTCACAGTGCACGCGGAGGTCTCAGACCTGCTCGACTTCGCCAACGAAGACCGTCCGATGCACGAGCAGATGATGCAGATCGCACTCGCACATCACCGCTTCGTGTGGATCCACCCATTCCGCAACGGCAACGGACGCGTGTCCCGCCTCTTCACGTACGCGATGCTCCGCAAGACGGTTTTCGCCACGCGTGGGTACAACGCGCTGAATCCTGCAGCGGTCTTCGGCAACGATCGGTCGGCGTACATCGCCGCCCTCGAATCCGCCGACGCTCTGGACGAAGAGGGCACCGTCTCCTGGATCACGTTCTTCGCGCGGGGCATCCGCGACGACCTCGCCCGACTCGTCCAGTTGCAGGACCATGAATTCGTCGAGTCCGTCCTCGTCGGCCCCGCGCTGGCGCAGCTGACGCGGGACGGGGTCATCAGCCGCGCAGACGAGACGGTGCTTCGCGCGGTTCTCGCCGCAGGAGTCGTGAAGGCCGGCGATCTCGAATCGGTGATCCCCGGCACCGCCTCACAACGATCCCGCGTCATCCGCGCGCTCCTCGATCGCGGGCTGCTCCGCCAGGCGGAGGACGGCCCCCGCTTCTATCTGCTCTCCTTGAGCCGGGGGCCCCTTGCCTCACGTCTCATCCGACGCCTCAACGAACTGGGGCACCTCCCCAAGATCCTGGAGAACGATTGACATGATCCCGCCGCTCGCAGACCTGCTCGACTCGGCCCGGGTCGTCGCCCTCCCGATGCACAGTCGCTTCCGCGGCGTCGACGTGCGGGAGGCGCTTCTCTTCGAGGGGCCGGAGGGGTGGGCGGAGTTCTCCCCGTTCACGGAATACGAAGACGCCGAGGCCGCCACCTGGCTCGCCGCGGCGATCGACTACGCGTGGCGTCCGCAGCCGGCGCCGCTGCGTGACCGGATCGGCGTGAATGCGACGGTCCCGGCGATCGATGCCGCACGGGTCCCCGAGCTGCTGACACGGTTCGCGGGGTGCCGCACGGCCAAGGTCAAGGTCGCCGAGCCGGGGCAGACGCTCGCCGACGACATCGCCCGCGTCCGTGCGGTGCGCGAGGCGATGGGCCCGGAGGGACGCATCCGCGTCGATGCGAACGGCGCCTGGAACGTCGACGAGGCCGAGCACGCGGTGCACGCCCTGGGCGAATACGACCTGGAGTACGTGGAGCAGCCGTGCGCGACGGTGCCGGAGCTCGCCGATCTGCGTCGGCGCGTGAAGCACATGGGCATCCCGGTGGCCGCCGACGAGAGCGTGCGCAAGTCGTCCGATCCGCTCGCCGTGGCCCGCGCGGGCGCAGCCGACCTCCTCGTCGTCAAGGCCCAACCGCTCGGCGGTGTCACGCACGCACTGCAGATCGTCACGGCCGCGGGACTCCCGGTCGTCGTGTCGAGCGCACTGGACACCGCGATCGGACTGTCCCAGGGCGCCGCTCTCGCTGCCGCGCTCCCGACGCTCGACTACGACTGCGGACTCGGGACGGCGTCACTCTTCCTCGACGACGTGGCCGACCGGCGCCCGGTCGACGGCTCGATCCCGGTCGGCCGGGTGACGCCGGACGCGGACGCCCTCACCCGCCTGGCCGCATCCGACGAGCGCCGTGAATGGTGGATCGCCCGACTCGCCCGCTGCCACTACGAACTGGCGACCGCCGCGAACTGAGGACGGCGGAAAAGAGTGGGCGACGTCCGCCACCGCTTCTCGGGCGCCTCGCGCACTCTGCCGTCCTGGGCGACCCTGGGCGCGTCGGGACCCCTGGCGCCTCGACTGCCGTCCGCAGTGAGGTCGACCAGGTCATAAGGGTCATCTCTCGAGATCACGGGTGCCGGCGTCGCCGCCGAGGGCCTCGGCGAGATGGCGCGTCGCCAGGTCGGCATTCAGCGCGCCGTGCTCACCGTCCGTCCCGAAGATGGTGAGGATCTCCGCATCCCGCTCCCCGTCCGCTCCGAACCAGTGCGGCGTCCGCGTGTCGAACTCGGCGACCTCGCCGGCCTCCAGCATCACGTCGCGATCGCCCACGATGAGCCGGATCCGCCCGGTGAGCACGTACATCCAGGACGAACCCTCGTGCGAGGTCAGCTTCGGCTCCGACGCATCCCTCGGCACGATGATCTTCCACGCGTGCCGCTCGCCGGGCTGCCGGGTCAGCGCCACCACCGTGCGGCCGTTCACGCGCCGCGGCCGCAGCCGGACCCGAGGGTCACCCGTCTCCGGCGCGCCGACGAGATCGTCGAGGGACACCCGATACATCCGCGCGAGCGGCAGGAGCAGTTCGAGGCTCGGACGCCGTTGACCCGTCTCCAGACGGGACAGCGTGCTCGTCGAGATTCCCGTCCCGGCGGAGACCTCGGCCAGCGTGACCCCGCGGCGAGCGCGCAGCGCCTGCAGCCGAGGGCCCACCTGCTCCAGCGTCGCGTCGACGACCGCGTCCTGTTCATCCATGACCTCATGACACCACGAGATCCCTGTTTCAGCAATAAGAGTTGCCGAATCGGCATACGCCGGTCGAGGCTGGGAGCATGACCGAGACCTCACTACCCCCGTCCCGCGCGGCCACGGCCGGACTCGCGCTCAGCGTGCTGGTCGCGTCTCTCGGAACCAGCGCCGCGAACGTGGCCCTCCCGACGATCTCCCGGGAGCTCGACGGAACCTTCGCGCAGACACAGTGGGTGGCTCTCGCGTACCTGCTGACGATGACGGCCACGAGCCTCACCGTCGGACACCTGGGGGACCTGCTCGGGAGACGTCGCATCCTGTGGATCGGCATCGCTCTGTTCACCACCGCCGCGGCTCTCTGCGCCGTCGCGCCCACCCTCTGGATGCTGATCGCGGCACGGGCCCTTCAGGGCATCGGGGCGGCCGTGATGATGGCGCTCCCCCTGGCTCGCGCCCGGGACCTGGTCGCACCGGAGCGGCTCGGACGGGTGATGGGCCTGCTCGGGACGACGGCAGCGGTGGGCACGGCGTCGGGCCCCGCACTCGGCGGCCTCCTCATCACGGTCGCCGGGTGGCCGATGATCTTCGCCGCCATGGTGCCGCTCGGCCTGCTCACCGCTGCGCTGACCGGCACGAGCGGGCGCGATGTCGAAGGTGGGCGTACCGCACATCGCGGATTCGACCTCGGCGGTGTCCTGCTGCTCACGGCGGCCGTCGCGCTCTACACGCTGGGCGCCACCGGCGCGGGCACCGGAGAGTCCTGGTCGACGCTGCCGCTCCTGGGCGGGGCCGTCGTCGTGGGCGCCCTGTTCATGCTCCGAGAGAGCCGCGCCGCCCACCCGCTCCTGCCGCCCTCGCTGCTCCGGAATCGACGCGTCTCGCTCGGGGCGGCCCTCAACCTCGTCGTCGGCACCGTCATGATGAGCACGCTCGTGGTCGGACCGTTCTTCCTCGCAGGCGGACTGCACCTCGAGCCGGCGGCGATCGGCGCGACCATGGCGGCCGGCCCTCTGGCCTCCATCTGCACAGGGGTCATCGCCGGACGCGTGGTCGACCGCTTCGGCACACGCCGCACGACGTCGTCGGGACTGGTCGCCATGGTCCTCGGCACCCTCGCCCTGGCCCTGCTGCCCGCTCTCTGGGGGCTGCCCGGATACATCACCGGGACCGTGCTGCTCGCACCCGGCTACCAGCTGTTCCTCGCCGCCAACAACACCGGGGTGCTGAGCGCGACGTCCGCGGATCGCCGCGGCGTGACGTCGGGCCTGCTCGGGCTCTCCCGCAATCTCGGACTCGTCACGGGGGCTTCCGTGCTCGCCGCACTCTTCGCCACCGCGTCCGGCTCTCCCGACATCGCCGCAGCCTCGCCGGAGGCACTCACCACGGCGCTGCGGACCACGTTCCTCGTGACGGCCGCGCTCCTGGCCGCCGCCGTGCTCTCGCTCACGACCGTTCGCGAGGGATCGGCACCGCGGGAGCCGACGGTCCGAGCTACGGCTCGATGAGCAGCTGCACCAGCCGAGCGAGTTCCTCGCTGCCGGAGTGCCGCAGTTGCGCGTCGTCCTGCCCGGCCATCGCGCCGCGCACGGTCATCCCCTCCCAGAGGATCATGAGCATGCGCGCCGCCGTCATCGCCGGCAGACGCAGACGCAGCCGACCGGCCGAGACGATGTCCTCGACGATCTGCCCGATGCTCGCGACCATCTCGCGCTCCTGGGCGAGGTATGCCCCGCCGAACTGCGCGTCGCGCAGCGCGCGGATGCGGATCTCGCTGAGAAGCATGACGCCGAGCCGGTCGTCGCCGCCCAGCTCCATGATCTGCTGCACGAGCTCGATCGGGTCGCAGCCCTCGGTGAGCGCACCCTCTGCCGTCATCTGCTCGACGCGCTGGCGCACCGCGCTCACGCGCACCTCGGAGACGCTCGCGGCGAGCATGAGGAACAGCTCGTCCTTGGATTCGAAATTGGAGTAGAACGCGCCACGGGTGAAGCCGGCGCGCTCGCACACCGCCTCGACGGACGCGCCGTCGAGGCCGACCTCGGCGAAGACCTGGGCCGCCGCTTCGAGCAGGCGGGCCCGCGTGTTCTCTCGGCTGCGGGTTGCGGGTATCGACATCGAAACCTCCTGACCCCTCACTCTCGCATGATTCACACCCCGCACACAGGCTGAGCCGGGCGGGTCACCTTACGATACATCTATGTATTGGATACACCTGTGTATCCACCCCGTACCCCTCGGAGGAACGCGTGTCCACACTCCTGTCCTCGCTCGGACGCTGGTCCTTCCGGCACCCCTGGCGAGTCCTCGTGTCCTGGCTGCTCGCGCTCGGCATCGCCGGCGCCGGAGCACTCGTGCTGGGGGCGGGCACCGACAACACCTTCTCCATCCCCGGCACCGAATCGCAGGCCGGACTCGAGCAGCTCTCCCGCTCCTTCCCGCAGGTGAGCGGGACGAACGCGCAGTTCATCGTGGTGGCCGCCGACGGCGACAAGATCACGGATGACGACTACCGCGATCACATCGAGGATGCCGTCGACGAGCTGGGCGACCTCGACGGCGTGCTCGCAGCCACCTCGCCGTACGACGAGATGGTCAGCGGCATGATCAACGAGGACGACACCGCGGCGATCGTCCGCGTGCAGTTCGACGGCGAGTCCACCGACGTCTCCGACGACACGAAGGACGCACTGCGCACCGTCGTCAGCGACCTCGACTCCGAGCTCCCCGCGGGTTCGCAGACCTCGCTCGGCGGCGACCTGTTCGCGATCTCGATCCCCGGTGTCACGCTCACCGAGGCCGTCGGACTGCTGATCGCGCTCCTCGTCCTGATCGTCACGTTCCGCTCCTTCGTCGTGGCAGGACTCCCGCTGCTCACCGCCATCCTCGGCGTCGGCATCTCGATGGCCGGCATCTTCACCGCGACCGCGTTCGCCACGGTCTCCTCGACGACCCCGCTGCTGGCGCTCATGCTCGGCCTCGCCGTCGGCATCGACTACGCGCTGTTCATCATGGCCCGACATCAGGACCAGGTCCGCGAGGGGGTCGATCCGGAGGAGTCCGCCGCTCGCGCCGTCGGCACCGCAGGGTCCGCCGTGGTCTTCGCCGGCGTCACCGTGCTCATCGCGCTCATCGGCCTCGGGTTCGCGGGCATCCCGTTCCTCACCACGATGGGCATCGCGGCCTCCGTCGCCGTGGCCGTCGCCGTCGCGATCGCCGTCACGCTCACCCCGGCGCTCCTCGGCTTCGTGAAGGGCCGGGTCGTGGGCCGACCGAAGCGCGCCCCGAAGGCGAAGAAGAAGGGCGCGAAGGACGGCTCCGAGGGCGCGCCCGCCGCTCCGGTCCGCGTCGCGGGCAGCACCCGCTGGGTGAACGGCGTCACCAAGCGCCCGATCCTGGTGTCGCTCGCGGTCGTGATCGGCCTCGGCATCGTGGCCGTCCCCGCGCTGAGCCTGAACCTCGCGCTCCCCAACGCCGGCGTGCTCCCGAAGGACTCCGAGGCACGGCAGACCTACGACCTCGTGGGCGAGCAGTTCGGCCCCGGGTTCAACGGTCCACTGATCCTCACCGGAACGATCGTCACCTCCACCGACCCGCTCACCCTGATGGAAGACCTCGGGGATGCCGTCGAGAAGATCCCCGGCGTGAAGGAGGTCGCACTCGCGACCCCGAACGAGACCGCCGACACCGGCATCGTGCAGATCATCCCGGAGACCGCTCCGGACGACCCGGCGACCGCCGACCTCGTGCGCGAGCTGAGGAGCCACCACGACGAGTGGCTCGAAGAGTTCGGCATCGACCTCAAGGTCACCGGATTCACGGCCGTCGGCATCGACATCTCCGATCAGCTCGGCCACGCACTGCTGCCGTTCGGCATCTTCGTCATCGGCCTCTCGCTGATCCTGCTGACCATCGTGTTCCGCTCGCTCTGGGTGCCGATCACCGCGGCCGCCGGATACCTGCTCTCGATCGTCGCCGCCTTCGGTGTGGTCGGTGCCGTGTTCGAGTGGGGCTGGTTCGCCGACCTGCTGCACGTCGCCAAGGTCGGGCCGATCATCAGCTTCATGCCGATCATCCTGATGGGCGTGCTGTTCGGGCTCGCGATGGACTACCAGGTGTTCCTCGTCTCCCGCATGCGTGAGGACTTCGTGCACGACCCGGATTCGAAGAGCCCGGATCGTGCGAAGCGCCGCGCCGCGGCCCTGCGCACCGTGCGCAGCGGGTTCACCGGCTCGGCCAAGGTCGTCACCGCGGCGGGTCTCATCATGTTCGCGGTGTTCGTGGCCTTCGTCCCCGAGGGCGACTCGTCCCTGAAACCCATCGCGCTCGGACTCGCCGCCGGTATCGCGATCGACGCCTTCCTCGTGCGGATGACGCTCATCCCCGCCCTCATGGCGATCCTCGGCGAGCGCGCCTGGGAGCTCCCGCGCTGGCTGGAGAAGATCCTCCCCCGCGTCGACGTCGAAGGCGAGGCCGTGGAGCGTGAACGCCATCTGGCCGAGTGGCCGGGCGACGGGTCCGTGGTCGCCGCCGACAGCCTCGAGATCAGCGCGGATGCACCCCTCGTCGAGGATCTGACGATGCGCATCCCGAACGGCGGCGCGGTCATCGCGACCGGCGGCGACCTACGGACGCGTCGGGCTCTGGCCCTCACGATCGCGGGACGCCTGACGCCGACGGACGGACGGCTCCGCGTCGCGGGCCACCTGCTCCCCGGACGCGCCGCCTGGGTGCGATCGCACGTCGGCTGCGTCCTGGTCGACGACGCGGATGCCGCACTCGCCGACCTGGCCGAGGCCCTGCGCGGGAAGTCGCAGATCGTCGTGATCGACGGCCTCGACCGCTTCTCGGGTGGCCAACGCGACCAGGCGACGGCGATGCTGCGAGATGCCGCAGCCTCCCGATCGCTCGCGGTGTTCGCCACCGCCTCCGACGCCGACTCGGCACGGACCACTCTCGCCGAGGCCGGCTGGCCCGACGCACAGACTCTCGACACGCGCGCTCCTCGCCGGAGCACCGCAGAATCCACCGAGGTGACCGCATGACCCTCCCCATCGAGCGCGCGCGCTCCCGCAAGCCCATCACGTGGCTGACCATCCTCGGCGTGCTGCTGCTGCCGGCGGCGGTCGGCGGCATCCTGGTCGCGGCCCTGCAGAACCCGACCGAGCGCCTGGACTCGATGACCGCGGCCATCGTCAACCTCGACGAGCCCGTGACCATCGACGGGCAGATGACCCCGCTCGGACGTCAGCTCGCCTCCGGACTCGTGGAGGGCTCGGACGACCTGGATTCCAACCTCACGTGGGTGATCTCCAACAAGGACGACGCCGCCGACGGACTCGCCGACGGCTCGTACCAGGCCGTCATCACGATTCCGGAGGACTTCTCCGCGGCGGCGACCTCGGCCGGTCAGGCGATCTCCGACGGTGGCGGCAAGGCCGAGAAGGCGACCATCACCGTGACCACCCCGGACGACGGGCTCGTCGCGGACGACCTCATCACGGGGCAGATCGCCGACGTCGCCGCCTCGACCATGGGCACCATGCTCACCGAGGCGACGACCGAGAACATCCTCGTCGGGTTCACCACGATCGGCGACCAGATCGGCGATGCGGCGGACGGCGCGCTCAAGCTCGCGAACGGCGCGCGGGATGCCGCGACCGGCGCGGCCGCGATCCCGGACGGCGCCACCAAGCTGGCCTCCGGCGCAGGACAGCTCGGGACGGGCGCCTCGTCGCTCGCGACCGGGCTCGACACGATCGCGGGCAAGACCCGCGAGGCCGCGGATGGTGCGGCGCAGATCGGGTCCGGGCTGATCGCCGGGGGAACGAAGCTGCAGGGAAGCGTCGCCGACGTGCAGAAGCTCGTGGGTGGAATTCAGGGTGCCTCGGCGTCCGCGAAGTCGGCGGCATCGGGCTCGGCCGCGCTCGCGCAGAAGCTGGCCGGACTGGCGGCTACCGCATGCGCCACTCCGGTGACGGACCAGGCGCAGTGCGATCTGCTCACCTCCCTCCGAGACGATGCGGGCGCCGTGGCGGCGAACGCCGGGACCGCATCCGGAATCCTCAACGACCCGAAGGTCGCCGGCGGCGTCGGCGCCCTTCCGGGCACGTTCACCACGCTGGCATCGAGCATGACCCAGGCCGGGGCCGGGGCCACGCAGCTCGCGGGCGGCCTCACCCAGCTCGCCGACCAGGGCATCGGCGCATCCGCGACCGGCGCTCGCGGCCTCGCCTCCGGTGCGACCCAGCTGTCCGAGGGCGCGACCGCTCTCGCCGACGGCACGACCGAGCTCGCGACCGGGCTCGACACCCTGGCGACCGGAACGGGTGACCTCGCGGGTGGGCTTCGCACGGCATCCGACTCGCTCCCCTCGTTCAGCGACAGCGACTCGAAGTCCCTCGCCACGGTGATCGCCGACCCGGTGTCGTCGAACTCGTCGATGAACACGATCTTCGGGCCGACCGCCATTCCCCTGCTCGCGGCCGTCGTGCTGTGGTTCGGCGGGCTCGCGACGTTCGTGGTGATGCGCGCCCACACGGCGCGCACCCTGACCTCCCGTCGCTCGTCCGCGACGCTCACGCTGCGGGCGTTCGCGCCGGCGGCACTGATCGGCGCCGGACAGGGTCTACTGGTGTCGCTCATCGTGCAGATCGTGGCGAGCTATGACGCGGGAACCTGGTGGGCCTTCGCGGGAACGGCCGTGCTGGCCGGCGTGGTCTTCGCCGCGGTGAACCAGGCGCTGGTCGCTCTGTTCGGTGGTGTCGGCCGATGGATCTCCGCCCTCATCGGCGTGCTGGCCGTCGCGACCGGGCTGATCTCGACCGTGCCCGACTGGCTGGCCGGCATCGGAGCGGCCCTGCCGACGGCCCCCGCGTTCGCGGGCCTGATCGCCGGGAGCGGCTCCGCAGTGGCGGCGCTGGTGGTCTGGGGCGTCCTGTCCCTCGTGGCCACCACGCTCGCCGTGACCATGCGTCGCACGACATCGGCCAAGGCGGTGCTCGCCACCGCCTGACCCGCACCTCTCCGGCCAGAACGGAGAGCATCCGCCCTCGGCCCGGCGCGTCAGCACACGACGCGCCGGGCCGAGGGCTTTCTCTCTGGGTTTCGGCACCGCCCCGCCTCAGCGATGGTCCCCCACCGTCCAAGCCGCAGCGCCCGGACGCACGAGACCCGCCCGCGCAGGTCAGCGCGGACGGGTCCCGGTGTCACCCGACGAGGGTCAGCTCAGGCCGGAGTAGGCGTGCAGACCCTTGAAGAAGACGTTGACGATCGTGAAGTTGAAGATCACGGCCGAGAAGCCGACGATCGCCAGCCACGCGGAGGGGTTGCCGCGCCAGCCGCGCGTCGCCCGAGCGTGGATGTAGCCGGCGTAGAGGACCCAGATCACGAACGTCCAGGTCTCCTTCACATCGAAGCCCCAGAAGCGGCTCCAGGCGTAGTACGCCCAGATCGACCCCGCGATGAGCGTGAAGGTCCACAGGATGAAGCCGATGATCGTGAACATGTACGCCAGGCTCTCCAGGCGCACGGACGGCGGGAAGGTGCGGAGGAAGCCGGGCCCGGTCTTCGCGGCCCCTTCTGCGACGAGCCGCTCCCGGCGCGACTGCATGAGCTGGATCACCGAGAGGGCGAACGCGAGCGCGAAGAACGCGGTGGCCAGCGAGGCGACGAACACGTGGATGACCAGCCAGACGCTCTTCAGCGGGTCCATCAGCGGGGAGACCTCGACGTAGAAGTTCGTCGCTCCGAGGCCCAGCAGCACCACGACCAGGCCGGTGATGAACGTGCCGAGGAAGCGCAGGTCGAGGCGCGTGAGCACCACGAGGTACACCGCGATGATGAGCAGCGTGCCCATCATCGCGAACTCGTAGAGGTTGGCCCACGGCACCCGACCGGCGGCGAGGCCGCGGGTGACGGTCGCCGCGAGGTGGAAGAGGAAGCCGAGGACCGTCAGCGAGGTGCCGATCCGGGCCATCACGAAGCGCTGCGGAGCGGCGTCCTTGCCCGGCGCGCCGGAGGACGCCGTGGCGGTGCCCCCGCCTGCTCCGACGAGGACCGCCTCCCGGACCGTCTGCGCGTCGGCCGTCGCCTGCGAGCGCCGCGCGAGATCGAAGGCATAGGCCACGAAGGCCGCTGCATAGATCGCGATCGCCGTCCAGAGCAGGACCGGCGAGATCACGTTGAGCTCGAGCATGGTGTCAGTCTACTTTCGGGTGTCGGTCGCCGGGGCCTCCGGCTGCGCGGACTCGTCCGCGGTGTCGTCGATGGTGGGGCGAGCCGTCGTGCCGCCCGCGGCGTCGAGGAGTCGTGCGTGGCCGGCGACGAGGTCGTCGACGGCGGCGGCGAGGGTCGGGTCCTCGCCTCGAGCGAGTGCGGCGTACTCGAGCGCCACCTCACCGTCGTGCGCGGTCGCCTTGACCCACACGCGTCGGCGCGGCACGAACAGGGCGATCATGAGACCGCCGAGGGCCAGCAGCGCGAAGCCGAGCACCCACACACCCGACTCGTCGCGGTGGATCTGCAGCGAGGCGAAGCGCTTCACGGACTTCGAGGCGTCGGTCGCGCCCGCGGGCGACTCGTCCTCGAAGGTCACGGAGCCGAGCCCGTTCGGCAGCTGCGCGGTCTGGCCGGGCGTGAGCTCGATCGACTCGACGTTCGTGGTGCGGCCGGTGAGCTTGGTCATCCCGGTCGTGTCGAGCACGTAGACCGAGCGCGGCACGCCTTCGTTGATGCCCAGGTCGCCCGTGTACACGTCGAGCGTGAGCGTCGGGTTCGTGAGATCGCCGTAGGCGGAGAAGAACGCGCCCGTGTCGAGCACGCCGGTGGTCGGGTAGAAGAACCCGACGAGGCCCACCTGCTCGGCCAGACCATCCGGGATCTTGAGCACGCCGAGCGAGGTCATGTTGTTGTCCTGCGGGAGGAACGGCGTGCTGTTCGTGAACACGACGTCGCCCTCGGGATCGCGCACCGTGACGGTCGGCGCGTAGCCGTTGCCGAGCAGGAACACGTCGTCGTCGGCCACGGCGAGCGGCTCGTTGACCTTGACGGATCCCTCGCGCTCCTCGCCGTCCTCCTGCACGGTGACGTTGGCAGAGAAATTGCCGGCCTGACCGGAGCCCGGCTCGCCGAACGGCTGGTAGGTCACATCGAAGGAGTCGAGGCGCATCGAGTAGGGCGAGAACGCGTCATCCCCCACGAAGCGGCCGCGGTTCATGGAGTCGTAGTCGAGCAGGGTGTTCGCGAAGGTCTCCCCCTCGACCAGCACGCGCTGTCCGGTGTACGAGAACCCGCCGCCCACGCCGACCGTGACCAGCACGCCGACGAGCGCGAGGTGGAAGAGCAGGTTGCCGGTCTCGCGCCAGTAGCCGCGCTCCGCGGAGACCGAGAACGTGCGCCCGCGGTCGTAGCGCTCCACCCGATAGCCGAGCGCCTTGAGCTGTTTCGTGGCGACGTCGATCGACGCGGCGGCCTCGGCCTCGGCGTCACCGGTCTTCGTGCCGGTGTCGGCCGACGGGTCGCGAGTGACGGCGCGGTAGTCCTCGAGGCGCTGCAGGCGCGCGGGCGTGCGCGGCGGACGGGCGCGGAGGGCCTTCGCGTGGTGCTTGATGCGCGGGATCACGCAGCCGACCAGCGAGGCGAAGAGCAGCAGGTAGATCGCCGAGAACCACGGCGACAGGTACACGTCGAACATCTTGAGTCCGTCGAGCACCGGGAAGAGGTCGGGGTTGTCGCGCTCCCACTGCGTGACGCCGTTCGGGTCGGCCATCCGCTGCGGGAAGATCGAGCCGGGGATGGCCGCGATCGCGAGCACCAGCAGCAGAACGAGCGCCGTGCGCATCGAGGTCAGCTGGCGCCATCCCCAGCGCAGCCAGCCGACGAGGCCGAGCCGCGGCTGGGTGATCGAGTCGTCGCCGTCGACGTGGTCGGACGGGCGGAGCGGATCGCTGGAGTCGCTGTTCACGGCACTCTTGTTCTTCGTCATGGTCTTCTCGGAGGGAGCGGACTTCTCTGAACGGTCAGAGCGGGAGGATGACACTGCCCATCACCGCCGTCAGCCGCGACATGATGTCGGTCCAGAGCCCGGTGACCATCAGGATCCCGAGCAGGATGAGCAGCACGCCGCCGATGACGTTGACGACGCGGATGTGGCGGCGCAGGAAACCGATCGCCTTCGTCGCCCAGCCGAAGCCGAGTGCGACGAGCAGGAACGGGATGCCGAGCCCGAGGGAGTAGGCCAGCCCGAGGGAGCCCGCCCGCACCGGGTCGCCCGCGTTGAAGGAGAGGGCGAAGATCGCCGTGAGCGTGGGGCCGAGGCACGGTGCCCACCCGATGCCGAGGGCGATGCCGAGCAGCGGAGCGCCGATGATGCCGGCCTTGGAGTCGACGTGGAAGCGGAGCTCGCGCTGCGCGAAGCCGAACAGGCCGAGGAAGACCAGGCCCATGACGATGATGACCACGCCCAGGATGCGGGTGATGAGCTCGCCCCACTCCAGCAGGAAGACGTTGGCGATTCCGCCCAGTGCCGTGATCGAGACGAACACCAGGCTGAAGCCGAGGATGAACAGCAGCACGCCGAGGACGAGCCGGCCACGCGTCGCCGTCTGGGTCGCCGGGCCCTGCGAGCCCGCCCCGGAGACGGACGCCGTGCGCGGCGCGACCGTTCCGCCGAGGAAGCCGAGATAGCCCGGTACGAGCGGGAGCACGCACGGCGACAGGAACGAGATGAGTCCCGCCAGCATCGCGACGGGGATCGCGATCCAGAGGGCCCCCGAGCCGATGATCGCTTCAGGGTTCACGACGCTCCCTCAGTGATCACGACTTCTCCGCGAGTGCGTCCTTGACGAGCGTGGAGAGGATCGACTTCCCGTCGATCGGTCCGATGATGCGCGCGGCGACCCGGCCCTGCTTGTCGAGCACGAGCGTGGTCGGCGTCGCGGCGATCGGGGTCACCTTCGCGAAGGCGAGCTTGGCCTGGGCGGTGTCCACGTCGATCAGGCTCGGGTAGGTCACGTCGTACTCGTCGGCGAAGGCGACCGCGGTGTCGGCCTGGTCACGGGTGTTGATACCGATGAACGTGACGTCCTGGTCGCTGTAGTCCTGCCAGACGGCTTCCAGGTCGGCGGCCTCGAGGCGGCACGGCGCGCATCCGGCGTACCAGAAGTTGACGACCGTGACGTCGCCGGCGATGTCGGCGCTGTCGAATTTCTCGCCAGCCTCGGTCACGCCGCTGAACTCGACGGGCTCGCCGCGCTCGGCGACGGGGATCTCGACGATCGCGCCGTCGGCCGCGACATAGCCGGTGTTCTCCCCGTTGAGGAAGGATTCGCTGACCGGATCGGGAGCGCAGGCGCTCAGACCGATGGCGAGCACCGCAGCGAGCGCGGCACCGACCGCACGACGCGAACGCCGGGTGCGGGAGGAGCGGCCGCTGCGGATCGGACGGACCGTCGAATCGCTTGGCACGACTCCGAGTTTACGCAGAGCTTCCTATGCACGAGCCGGAAACGGGACCCTCCGCCGGGGTCTCAGAAGCGCGCCAGGACGTCGTCGACCCCCGCCCGGAAACGCGGGCAGGTCGCGATGTCGTGCGCACGGCAGCCCATCGCATGCTCGGTCATCTCGCGCGATCGACGCATCTCCTCCATGCGCCGGTCGAGGTCGTCGAGGTGCTGCTGGAGCACCTGATGCCGCCCCGCACTCCCGTCGTCGAGCAGCACCGCGATCTGCTCGACCGTCATCCCGGCGGCCTTGCTGCGCTGGATGACGGCGATGCGCACGACCTCGTCCTCGCCGTAGCGCCGCCGCCCCGCACCGTCCCGCGGCGGCCGGAGCAGACCGACGGACTCCCAGTGCCGCAGGACGTTGGTCGGCAGCTCGTGTCAATCGTCGACCGCCCTGGCTCGCGCCTGACACACCTGACCCGCGAAAACACGCGGCGCATGGCCGAGTCGCACCGACTCTTTCGTCGTAACAGTTGATCCGTTCTTGCACAGACCATTGGCGATGAGCGAGGGCATCTTGCAAGCGCTTTCTGCGCGCCGCAGTGTACGACCAGCTGGTCCGGTGCGAGTGAATTTTCGCTCGCACGAAGAGGCGGAGGGCCGGGATCTCCCGGCCCTCCGCGTGGGTATCTTCCCTAGCTCGTCAGTTCAGCATCGAGTCCCTCAAGCACGCCGCGACGAGCGAGTGGATCAAGAAGAACGTCTGTGCTCACCCGATACATCATGGGAAGCGATGACAAGTAGACCAACCCACAGCGCGCCACATTCTTTGGATTATGCCCATCTTCAGCAGACACCTCCGCTCTCCGCTGGTGCGCTGCGTGCGCGAACGGCGTGCGGATGATGACGATGCGCTGCGGGGTCGCTTTCCATCATCGACAGCCCGGAGCGCCCTGGGGAGGAACGAGCGGCGCGGCCCCTAGCCTGTGATGATTGCGATACTTAGGACGGACTGAGCGAATCCTGCCTGGCTGAAGGTTGAGTATCCCCCGAACTTCCCGTAGTGAATCCCGACGGCAGAGTTGTTAACGAACCAGGGTCCGCCACTGTCTCCGGGGTTGGTGAATGCACCGTTGGACTGCACCATCCTGCTGATGTAGGTGGAGGTTCCGTCAATGTTGGCATAGAACGCAAGCCCGACCTGCCGGACCGTTGTGCATGAATGGGCGGAGCGAGTCTTCCCGTAGTTGCAGATCGACTGCCCTGCAGACGGATAGACCACGCTCGTGATCGACCGGTAGGAGGAGGGGGCGATGATGATCGTGTTTCCGATCAAAGGATCAGACGAGGAGTGCTTTTGCACCTCTCCGTAAGCGCCCGCGTGCTGTCCACGGTGGACCGTGCCGTAGGTGCTGCCAGACGGTGTCCCTGCCGCGTTGGGACAGTGGGCAGCGGTCACGAAGCCCTTGTATTGAGGGCTTCCGAGGATCCGAATGTTGAAGCCTGCGGTGCAGCCGGAGATGCTCGTGCCGCCGCGGATGAGCTCCGGGTCGGTGGAGATGTCTTCGGTCGCCTCCACGACATCAATTTCGGCCTTCTCGCTGGATTTCACAACAGCGCTGACTGCGCGAGCGATGACTGAGTCGGCTACCTCTCCATCCTTAAGCTCGTATTGAATGCGGACGCTGCCTGCCGTCGGGTCCGTCTCGCCAACGAGCTGCGAGAAGGTGCCCGTAGCCAGGAGCTCGGACATCGCTTCATGGCGAATCTCCTCTGCTTCGGCCTCGGAGAGCTTTGCCCCGAACCGGACTTCTACTTTGACGGGAAGGTCCGCGAATAAGTCGGCAACCTTGCTGTCTTCCGCGCCCGTGAACGAGACCCATGCGGAGCTTTCACCGACAGCTCCCCACTCGGAGCTGGCATATCTGTCGGGGACACTCTCTATCGCTTTCGTCAGCGCCTCGAGGAACTCTTGCTGGCCGGCAAACTGACGTTGAGCAGCCTCTTCGCTGATCTTCAGGTCCTCGGCGAGCGCCTTCGCATCCTCCGGCAGCAACCGCGATGCCGACGCCGCTGAAGAGCCTCCAACGACCACCGTGGCGTCTTCACCACCGGCCGTCTCGTCTGCCATCGCCGGTGCGACACCGACCGCCGCCGCCACAAGTGCAACGCATGCACCCAGGGCTATGGATCTGTACTTTGAAATCTTCATTGATTCTCCTGACGCCTATGTACAAGGCGCCCAGAGCCTAGGGGCTCACCCATATGTATGCAATCATCAGCACATGAGGAAGATCCTCCCCACTCTCGTCGCAATTGTTCTGGTCGCCCTCAGTCTGAGTTCTTGCGCAACAGCGGCAGACAGGGCTGGCAATACGCCCGACGACGAGAACCCAGTCGTGCTTGTTCCGGATTCTGCTCCTTCGGCCCTACGAGAAGCGGAAGTGGACGGTGTCGTAGAACTCCGAGACGGCTGCTTCGTCCTGGCCTCCACCGCTGGCAATTGGCTCATCGAATGGCCGTACGGCACCATTCTTGGCGCTGACGCCGTTTCCGTAGAGAACGATCAGTTTGGAACTATCGAGGTAGGCGACACCATCCGCGGCGGAGGCGGCTACGGGACCAACGTCGAGGGTTGCGACGTAGATGGCGTAGAAGGCACTGTTTCGGTTGACCAGATCGCCGAGACCAACGGGTAGCGCTCCTTCCACCTGGAGACCGCGAAATCCCGCGTCTTCACGGTCACGTGCCCGCATTGTGGCAGGACTCGGCCCCCTTTACTCGCGTGGTGCGGGGCCTCGTCAAGTGCGAACCCAAGATCCGCGCTCCGAACGAACTCCATGTTGGCTGCGATTCGATAGGTGGCCACGTTGCTCCCTCATGTTGGCATCCGCCCGGTGCGGATATCGTCTAAGCCGATTGTGCAGAACCTGAGGCGCATCGCGCTTCCGGAAAGGCGCGGTGGTAAATATTAGACGTTCCAGTGATGGTTGGCTTCGACTGACCGGGCCTGGCGAGAAAGGCGACCATCGACCAACGTGCAGCTCTCGCTTCGTCTACCGTAAGAGCCTTTGATCGACTGCATGCATCGAGACACCATGACCGCATTGAACATGGCCCCGTTCTCCTCTTCCTCCTCGACGAGGCGCCGCTCTACTGCTACGACAGCCGGCAGGACAATGCCACGACCTTCGCGGGGCTCGAAGTCGTCGGCATCGACAAGCTCGTGCCGGGCATCGGCGTCGAGGAGATCATCAAACACTGCTGGTTCGAGGAGCGTGCGAACGCGGATGCCGTGCACACCACCGGCGGCGGACTCCGCTTCGAGTACGACATCCACGTCGACGACGCGAAGCGTAGCGAGCACAACCGCCGCTCGATTGCCTCTGGACCCGAGCCTCGCGCTACGTGGTCGCGCGGGTGCGGATGCTCGTCCTGATGTCATCGGTTTGCTCGTTCACGGCGTTGAGGTTCTGGCGCATGTGAGTGAACACCGGAGCCTGCCCCTTCGGGTCCGCAATCGTGAGGATCGCTGCATACGGGATCCCCTCCTCCGCCTCATCGGCCGTCGAGATTAGAAGCGGGACATCACGTCTGCGACGCCAGTACGGAAGCGCGGACAGGTAGCGATATCGTGCGACCGACAGTTCATCGCGTGCTCAGTCATCTCTCGTGAGCGTCGCATGTCTTCCATGCGCCGGTCTATATCGTCGAGGTGCTGCTGGAGTACCTGATGACGCTCTCTCGCCCCATCGTCGAGCATCACCCCGATCTGCTCCAATGTCATGCCGGCACTCTTGCTGCGCTGGATGACAGCGATTCGGACGATCTGGTCCTCGTCGTACTTCCGCCGACCGCCGGAGTCACGGCCGGGCGACAACAAGCCAACGGTCTCCCAGTGACGGAGGACATTGGTCGGCAAGGACATCTCCCGCGCGACGTCACCGATGCTCAGAAGTTTCACCACAAACCCCCTCGCTCCGCGTACACAGGCCAAAGCGCGACGCCCAACGCATCCTCCAACCGCGCAATCGTTCGCACGTCCGACCAACGCGCACCGGACAGGAGGTTGCGAATCGTCCCCTCATCGAGACCCGCATCGTCAGCGACGGATCGTACGCTCGCCATGCCGATAGACCGACGTAGATTGACGGCCAGGAGGCGGGCGGTCTCACCAGCAGGGTCCAACGAAGGCGTGTTCGGCCAAGAGTCGGTCAGATCAGCAGGCGACGGGCGCGGGGGCTTAGGCACAAGACTCTCCCTCGGTAACCACCGAAACCGCGGAATTCCGCGGGTCAACTAGGTTGCGTCGGGTCATGTCACTTCGACCGGTGCAGATTGGAGGTATCAAAACCCCAGGTCGCGTGACGAATGACAGCTCGAAGCGGGTGGCGACGTCGCCGACGGACCAGGGATGCTCCTCGCTTGACTTCATGTTGACATGAAGTCACAGACTGGCCGAGAACGCAACATCCCACCGGAAGGACCACCATGTACGACGCGATCGTGATCGGCGCAGGACCGGCAGGGCTGCAGGCCGCCCTGACCCTCGGACGCATGCACCGCTCGACCCTCCTGCTGGACTCGGGTGAGTACCGCAACGGCACCGTCCTGCACATGCACAACATGATCGGTGCGGACGGCACTCCGCCCGCGGAGTTCCGCTCGGACGCCCGTCAGGAACTCGCCGCCTACGGCGACGTGGAGATCCGCGACGCCGCGGCGACGAGCATCTCGGGTGCCGACGACGCCTTCCGGGTGGACCTCGCCGACGGCTCAGCTGTCGAAGGGCGCCGGGTCGTCCTCGCCACCGGCGTCGTCGACGACCTCCCCGCCGTTCCCGGACTGCAGGACCTCTGGGGAACCGTCGCGTTCAGTTGCCCGTTCTGCGACGGGCACGAGCACGCCGGGAAGTCGATCGGCATCCTCGGCGCCGCCCCGCGGGCCGAGCACCTCATCGGTCTGCTCGGCAGGATCGTCGGGGACATCACCGTGTTCCCGACGAGCGAGCCGTTCTCAGACGAGGATCGGCGGCTGCTCGAGGCGAAGGGCGCCCGCGTGAGCGGTGCGCCGGTCGCATCCGTCGAGAAGGACGACGACGAGGTGCGGGTGCGTACCGCGGACGGCGAGGCCGCGGTCGCCGGGGTCTTCGTCGCGTCGGGGACGATGCGTCAGCGGGCACCGTTCGCCGCAGACCTCGGACTGCGCGTGCTCGAGTCCGGGTGCATCGAGATCGACGAGTTCGGCCGCACCTCGCTCCCCGGCGTCTTCGCGGCCGGGGACCTCGCGCACCGAGCGACGCTGCCGGGTCCGATGGCCTCGGTGCTGCTGGCCGCGGCCGCCGGTCAGCTGGCGGCGATCGGGATCATCCAGTCGCTCGCCTGAGCGGGCCGTTTCGTCTCGTCGCTGCGCTCCTCGCTCAACGACCGGTCTCCGCCCCCGGTCGTCGAGCGAGCGCAGCGAGACGAGACGCCCGGGCGGGCGTCAGACGGCGCCGACGTCCACCGCGCCGCCCGTGGCGGCGGGCTCCGCGTAGGCGACCTCGCGCCAGACGTCGCCGACGCGCTCGAACGAGGTCACGCTCGACAGGGCGCAGCGCCGCGTACGCGGGTCGTGCCGCAGCGGCAGACCCGCCACTCGCAGGTGCGTGATCCAAATCGGCGCCTGATGCGAGACCATCACGACGTCGCCCTCGGGGGCGGCATCCCATGCCTCATCCATCACGCCCAGCATCCGCTCCGCGATGGAGGAGTACGGCTCGCCCCAACTCGGCAGCGACGGCTGGCGCAGATGCCACCAGTTGAGGGGGTTCATCAGCGACCGGCGCATCTGGGCGCCCTCGAACACGTTCGTCGGCTCGATCAGGCGGATGTCGACCTCGGGCACCAGGTCGAAGCGCGCGGCGAAGGGTTCGGCCGACTCCTGTGCGCGCTCGAGCGGGGAAGCGTACAGCGCGGCGACCGATCGGTCGAGGGAAGCCACATGATCGGCTGCCGCTGCCGCCATCTCCCGGCCCGCCGTGCTCAGGTGATAGTCGGGCAGCCGACCGTAGAGCACGCGAGCTGGGTTGTGCACCTCGCCGTGTCGGACCAGGTGCAGCCGAGACGCCGTCATGTCACGCCTTGCTGTAGCGCGCGTCCCCGAAGCCGAGGATCAGGTACCCGATGTACGGGAAGAGGAACAGCAGGAAGAACGAGAAGACCCCGCCCTTGTTGAAGCGCTCGCCGAGCTTGAACGCGACGATGATCGCGAGGATCAGGTTCGCCAGCGGGATGAGGTACAGCAGCGCGAACCAGGCCGACAGGCCGGCGATGCGCACCAGGAGCACGACGTTCACGATCGGGATGATGGCCCAGATGCCGGCGTACCCGGCCTTCGTGAACACCTTCCACAGGCCGATCGCGACGAGGATGTAGAAGACGAGGGCGATCAGGCCGGTGGTACCGGAGAAGATCGCCCCGAAGAGATCGGGGAGGCCGTTGCCGTCGGAGATGTTCATGGGGGTCTGCCTTTCGTCGTGGCGATCCTACTGATCCGGCGACTCCTGCGCCGCCGACGGGGCCGATGACCGGTCAACCGCCCCCGTAGAATGGGCGAGTTCCCCATTTCCCAGATCAGAAGGAATACTCCGTGCTTCGCACCCACTCGGCAGGCTCTCTGCGAGCCGAGCACATCGGTCAGACCGTCACCCTCTCGGGTTGGGTCGATCGCCGTCGTGAC
>Ga0160430_100271_pt1 | contig 36356 bp, 32 predicted proteins | sample HID1971I_E0MG_FD_108274 | JGI IMG/M metagenome (GOLD analysis project Ga0160430, IMG submission 108274) | Enriched millipede-associated microbial communities from UW Madison campus, WI, USA - HID1971I_E0 MG | ecosystem: Host-associated > Arthropoda: Insects > Digestive system > Unclassified ...
GGCGTCGAAGTCGCTGTCGAAGAGGGCCACGTCCACGTGGCTCGCCTGCCGGAAGCCGCCGAGCCTGGCGGAACAGATGCGGAGTCATCCCGGCCGCAAGGTTTCGATCTGTTGGCCGGCCAGCGCCTGGTGTTCGATGTCGAGGGCTCGCGACCCGCGCTGGGCACGGTCGCTGCAGAAGGCGTTGCGCCCTGGCGCGGCATGCAACTGAGCTTCAGCGACGTCCCCTTGCGACAGGCCCTCGCCGAGATGGAGCGCTACGCCGATCAAGGCATCTCTTACCTCGATCCTGCGGCGGCAGAGCTCCGGCTCAGCGGCACCTTCGATCCGCGCAATACGGCCGCCACGCGGCGGCTGCTCGCCGGCGCCTTGCCGGTGCGGTTGACGCCGGGGCCCTCCGGCACCGAAGTGCGGCTGCCACGTTAAAGCAGGCGCTTCGGCTGCCGCGCAAAAAAATCTGCCCTGCTTATCCGGCATCGCGCACCCTGGTCCGTCTACATGAACAAGAACCATTCGTTTTCTGTCCATGGAGCTCTCATGACCCGTTTCGTCCGCCGGCCTGCCCCGGTCGTCCTTGCCATTTCGCTTGCCCTTGTCGCCAGCTCCCTGTGGGCGCAAAGTGCCGGCGGCCCTGGCGCGCCGGGGGCGCCGCGTGAGATCAGCATTCCGGCCCAGCCATTGGGCGAGGCCCTCAATGCGTGGGCACGCCAGACCCGCACGCAGATCGCGGTGCAGCAAACGCTGGTCGTGGGCAAGACCGCACCGGCGGTATCCGGCAACCTGACGCCGATGCAGGCGCTCGAACGCCTGCTCGCCGGCAGCGGCCTGGTCGCCTTGCAGGACGGGCCGTCCACGGTCATTCGACGCGCGCCCGATGCGCCCGGCGCCACGTTGGCAGCGGTCACGGTGATGGCGAACGCCGATGCGTCGGAGGAACTTCCGAAGGCCTACGCGGGGAATCAGGTGGCACGCGGTGCGCGGCTCGGCGTCCTCGGGACGACGGATGTGATGGACGCGCCCTTCAACATCACAAGCTACACCGCGAAGACCATTGAGGACCAGCAGGCGCGCAGCGTTGCCGAAGTGCTCGGCCGCACCGATCCGTCGGTGCGGCTGGACTTCGGCGAAGGCACCAGCGTCGATGCCCTCTTCATCCGCGGCTTCCCGGTGGTGAACGACGAACTCTCGCTCAACGGCTTGCCGGGCATCCTGGGACAGTACCGGGTCGCACCGGAATTCGTCGAGCGCGCCGAGGTGTTGAAAGGCCCCTCTGCCCTGCTCAACGGCATGTCGCCCGGCGGAGCGATCGGCGGCGCCGTCAACATCGTGTCGAAACGAGCCACCGACGTGCCGATCACCCGGCTCACCACCAGCTACCTGTCGTCGTCGCTGTTCGGCGTGAACGCAGACATCGGGCGGCGCTTCGGCGAAGACAACGCATTCGGCATCCGCGTCAACGCGGCCACGCGTGATGGGGACACGGCGCGTGATGACCTGACCGACAAATCGCGCATGGCGTCTGTCGGGCTGGACTTCCGAGGAACGCGCCTGCGCGCATCGCTCGACCTGTTGCGACAGGAACAGACCATGTACGGCGCGCGCGGCTCCGTCGACCTGAGCGGCATCGGCGGTCCCGCGCTGGCAGCTCCCAGTGGCAAGCGCAACTTCGCCCAGCCCTGGAACTACCAGGACTCGACCGACGACACGGTGATGGCGCGTGCCGAATACGACATCACGGACACACTGACCGTGTTCGGTGGCATCGGCCATACCCAGGACCGGACCACCGGCATCGTCAGCAACCCGCCGGCCGTCGACGCTTCCGGCAACTTCGACTTCTTCAGCATCCCGATCGACTGGCGCCAGAAGACGACCTCCAGCCAGTTCGGGCTGCGTGGCCGGTTCGACACCGGTTCGGTGCGGCACCAGTGGTCGGTCAGTGCATCGAACGTCAAGCGCGACAGCGACTCGCTGTTCTACTTTTCCGGGCTCAGCGGCAGTGCTGGAAGCGCCAACATCTACCGCCCGACGCGATACCCGGCCCCCACCCGCAATGCGCCGAGCGGGGACCCCTACACCTGGCAGGTTCGCACGTCGCTGCCGAGCTATGCGATCTCCGACACCCTGTCCTTCGCGGACGAAAAGGTGCTTGTGACGGTGGGCCTGCGGCGCCAGACCGTGAAGTCCGACAGCTACACCGGCTTTGCCGCGACCGGCCTCTTGCCGGTGACGTACGACCAATCCACCACGAGCCCGATGGCCGCGGTGGTGGTCAAGCCATGGCAAGGCGTCTCGCTGTATGCCAACTACATCCAGGGCCTGAGCCTGGGCGAGACGGCGCCCGATGGCACCGTCAACGCCGGGACGGTGTTCCCGCCCTACAAGAGCAAGCAGTACGAAACGGGCGTGAAGTTCGACGTTGGCCAGTTCACCAGCACGTTGAGCGTCTTCCAGATCACCCGGCCCTACGGCGCGGTCGACCCCGCAAGCAACGCTTTCGGCATCAACGGAGAGCAACGCAACCGTGGCATCGAGTTCAACGTCTTCGGCGAGATCGCACGCGGCGTCCGGCTCCTCGGCGGCGTATCGCTCATCGACGCGAAGCTCGCCAGCACCGCCGGCAGCATCTTGGAAGGCAACCGGCCGGTCGGCGTGGCCGAGAAGCTGCTGACGCTCGGAGCCGAGTGGGATGTGTCCGCGGTCCCGGGCCTGACGCTTGTCTCCCGTGCCATGCACACCGGGGACACCTACGCCGACTCGGCGAACCTCACCAGGGTGCCCGGCTGGACGGTCTTCGACCTGGGCGCGCGCTACACCATGAAGGCCGCGGGACAGCCGCTCACACTGCGCGCCACCCTTGAGAACGCCTTCGACAAGCGCTACTGGCGCCAGGGCGAGTACGCGGCGACTCTTGGCATGCCGAGAACGCTCGTGCTCTCGGCGACGGTGGCGTTCTGACCGCGCGATAGGCTGGAAGGCCTCGTGGTATCCGGCGCTGAAGGATACGGCCATGGGACACACTGAATCGAGCGGCGGTTAACCTTTGATGCGATTTGCTCGGCACGACTTGGACGCGGAGGCCAGGACCTCGCTGAACACGTCAGCGCCGGTCTTCGACATGGCACCCGGCGAGACTGCGGCCTTCACCGGTGGGAGCGGCCAATCGATCTTGCGCGTCCGAGACGAAGGCGTGATCGAGGTTGCATGCACCGGCAGTCCTCACTTGGTCCTCCATCGGCCATGAACGCGGACTATTTGTGTATCGAGCGGGTCACCGTGCCGCTAGGGTGATTGGGTGAGGTAGCTGCAAGCTTGCCGGAGCCAGGGAGCGCTCGGCAACTGAGGTGGACCCTGCGGTTTCAGGCCAGAAGCCCACACCATTGCGAATTCGGCAGGCGGGGCGAGTTCACCTGTCGTCGTCGAGCCGCGTGGAACCGTATAGGCCGCAGGCGGAACTGCTGACCTTCGCTCAGGGCGGCAAATTGCAGGCGGCACGGCCGACAACCTTACGTCGCGCTGAACTCGTCAACCGCCTTAGCTCAGCTTCTTGAGATTGCGAGGTGGCAGGGCGCCCCCTTTGGACGGGGTTGGTAAGAGAAGCTCCTCGCCTGCCGAGCGATGCGAACACCGCTTTGTTGGGTATGCCAACGTCTGCTGCTGCCCCGATTGCTAGGTTCCCATCGAATCCGCATCATCTCTGGCACTGCACTTGGGTGAGGGTACATTCGGGGGTGCCACTTGCCGCATCGTTCAGACGCCCCTGATGAGCGCTGCAAGTTGTTGATTGAACTGGCTTTTCTAATACCCGTATGGGTCTCAGTAGCTCTTCCGTGAAGAGAAACCACGATTAGAGGTGAGTAGAAACAGCAGGGAGCCAGGGTTGAGCACCATCGATTGGTGCGTCCCCAAGCCGCGCTGAACTTCGCCTTTCACCGTGCTTGTGACAACTCCGGATCTTCCCCTCGAACTCCCGCATAGAAGGCCGCCCGTGCCTTGTCACAGCAGCGAATCGCTTTCGCTGTGAACAAAAACTTCCTTCGAATTGACCATGGGTCTGCCCGTAGCGGACGAGGAAGGAGACTACTTTTGTCGCGCAAGCCTGCGTACACAGTACTGATCTGAAGGCAATAGCGGGCGGCTAAATCAGCGACGGTGTACACCTCGGCTTCGAGCTTGTAAACCCTCCTCGCACGCGGCAAATTTCGGTCAAGAGCTATTTCCAGTGCTCGTGTGCGGATGCGGACGAGATCGCCCTTGACGACAGTATTCATTGCGGCATTCAATGAAGTTATTTTAGCAGCTTGACCAAGGCTTTTGAGGCGTGTAAGCCTCAAGAACGCACTCTCCGAAAATCAATTTCCGCAAGAAAATATTTTTTTCTTGACGATTTTGGATTTGTCGAACTTCAATGTCAGCCACCAGAGACAAAAAGTACCTAGAGCAATCGATTTTTATTAAATATTTTCAAGTCTCTTTCGTCAAGTTATTACGGCTGGGCTTTCCTAGCATCACTGCCAATACGACTATTCGCCCATCTCCCACGGGCTTGTTGTATGGCACTTCCTTCCAAAATTATTTCGTCTTCCAGTTCGGCTACTGAAGATTCAACAGCCTCCGGGTCGCTGTTGCTCAGCAGAGATGAATTGGCAGCTCTGACCGGAACCAAGCAAGCGAAGCGCATGTCGCAATGGCTTCAATCGCGCCGCTGGCCTTTCGCACTGACCGGCAGACGGGGCGGCTTTCCGCAGGTGGCGCGCCTTGTCTTCGTTGATCGAATGACACAAGTCAACGTCAACCCAGCCGGTCAGAATCCCCTCGAACGTTCGCGTCCTAACTTCTCCGCACTTGGGCCAAAGTAATGCGGCCGCGACACCAGCCCGATGGTTTGCCTTTTAGGGTGTACGCGCGTGTGGGTAAGGAGAAGTTCTCAATCGGTTTCAAAAGTGAGAACGGCACGTGGCTGTTTCGATTGAGTTGCCCTGTCCACGATGAGGTCCAGATTGCTGAACTGCGCAAGGAAGCCAGTCTCCGAGCGATTTCGATGTTGACCGCAAAACCAACGGAACTGATCGACGATCTGATCAGCGACTGGTTTTCTTGGCAGTACGCGCTTCCGCTTACCTCCATCCGACGTCGAGCCGACAGCACGCTTAAGGAAAACGAGTCGGAGGCGAAACGCTTGCGCGTCGTCTTCGGTCACATGCCTGTAAGAGATTTTCAGCGTGTCGACGCTTATGAGTACCTCGACTTGGCCGAGCAGCAAAACCGCCCGAGCAAGGGAAACAAGGAGATGAGTCTGCTGCAGTTGATCTTGGAACGAGCCGTGCGCAAGGGAATGATTGCGGCGAACCCGTTGATTGATCTGGAGAAACTGCCGACCGTCGCGAACCAGAAGTACGTCAGCGACGACGATCTGTCACTGGCTCGGGAGGTCGGCAAGAGGCTGGGCCCTTCTCAGCAGATCGTCGCTCTCGCACTGCAAACCGCTTACCTGTGCGTACGCCGATCCGTGGAGGTTCGGGACCTCACGCGCGACGGACTGACGGATGAGGGGATTGTGTGGGTGTCAGGCAAGACAGCGAAGCGCAATGCAAAGCTGCAGGTGTTGATCGAATGGTCACCCGATCTGCGAGCTGTGATCGATGAGGCGTTGGCAGTGGATCGAGGACGGGAGCTCACGGGCCCGTTCATCTTCGGGACGCTCCGCGGCGAGCGCTGCACCAAGGGCGGCTGGAAGTCCGTACTTAAGGTGTTGATGGATGCTTGCGCCGCCGAGGCTGAGGCGCGGGGCGTGGCGTTTGAGCGGTTCTCCCTCCAAGACCTGCGTCCAAAGGGCGTGAGCGACAAGTTAGAAGATGGAGCAGAGGATGTTCTGGATGCAACTTTGCACACCAGCGAACGCATGGTGCGGCAGGTCTATGACCGACGGCGCACACGGTCAGCCAAACCGGTGAGATAGCCACATCCGCCAGAACTGCCACCGAGATCGCCACGGATCAGCCGCCGGTCCAAACCCGCCACGGAGCACGAGACACGGAGTTGAAACAGCGGCCAAGATGCTGCGGCCCAGCCTCGTCTCGGACCCCCGATGAGCGAGTATTCCAAATTTGGAATATAAAAAAAGGGCTTGCTACTATTTTCATAGCAGCAAACCCTTACTAGATGGCGGAGCGGACGGGACTCGAACCCGCGACCCCCGGCGTGACAGGCGCGGGGTCGCATGTTCAGAATGGACGCATCCTGATCGTTTGTTTGAAATCGTATTCATCTTGTGTGTCCGCATCTGTGATCCGAGCGCCAACGTTGCGCTCGTTGTGGTTCGACATGCCCAGGAATTCCGAGACAGTATCTATTGTGGGTCCTGAGTAGTTACGCCAGCAGGCCGCGGCTCACAACGCGTGCAATAGCGGCTACCTTGTTCGCCACTGACAGCTTCTCGATCACATTCTTCATGTGAAACTTGATCGTGTTTGGAGAGACATCGAGCAGGATGCCGGCTTCTTCGGATGTCTTGCCATCGGCCGTCCAGCGCAACACCTCGAGTTCCCGATCCGACAGTAGCGGAAAGTCATCAGGCTCGTCCCTTCGAACCTGAGCCGACAGGTGCCGATGGGCGGCATCAGCGAGCAAATGAAGCCGGTAGCCTAAGATTGAAAGCTCGGAGGACGTGAGCTTTTCGTGGGACCTAGCGACTGTCAGCATGCCTACGCAGCCATTTGCATCAAAGAACGACTGAGCCCATCCGTAGCGCAACCCGCTTTCTCGCGCCTCGTCCCAGAGTTGAGGGGCGCTCCTGAAGAGATCAGTGCTCCAGACCAGCGGTGCGTGGGATCGCAAGCCGTGCGCTACGCTTGGGTCGATGCTTAGATAGCCCGCCTCCTGGTAGCGCTGCTGCCAGGCCGCGCTGTAGTTGTTGATCATGCGCGTCTTCGGGCGCGTGAACGAGTCAAAAATTCTGACGCCGTAGGCGCAACGTTCGAAGCCAAGCCTTCGCGCGTATCGCGTGATCACGTCGAACTTGGCCTGTAGGTTGTTGGCGCGGACCAGCGCCCTTTCCATGTTCAGGAAGAATTCGAAAGGTGAGGTGAAGTCCTCATTCACTCGGGGCTTGTAGAGCCGAAGGCTGCCGCCGGGGCGTTGTTCAAGGAATGGCGGATTCCTTTTCTTGCGCATGACCAGTTTCCTTATCGAATGTGATACCGGGCTTTTAGTGACGTGTGGGCCGGTTGCTTTCTCGGTTCACTCGGGCGCAGTCTAGAAAGGACGTTCTCGCAACACAGCGACAAAACTTCCATCCTTTCCGCCAATACTTAAGCGGGGGCCACGCGTCGAAAGGTTGCGATGCGCACGATGAATACCTTTGTGCGGCGGACGATGAGGAAGTAGGCAAGAAAGCCGATATCGACGTGGCAGAAAAGCGCTCGCCACGGCGGCCCGTGCGAGGCAGGCGTATCACGCCATGCTTTTTCTTAAGACTCGACCACGCGGGAACTTCACGAGCCCGACCAACAAACGCGCAGGATCAGCCGGGTCGAGCAAACGATGCCTGAGGCAGTTCCCCAGGGGAACACTCGGCACGTAAATGCGCTAACGCCGTTCGTACTCACAGACTCCTCACGTTGTACGCCGCGTCATGCCTGAAGCCAGCGAAGATTCACCAGCTCGTGCAGCACCTTTCACCATGCTGAGCACGGCCATGCGTGCATGACATCCAGAGGCTCGGAAATGTTTTGAACGACTCGCACGTTCGGCGCACGTACACACGCCGCTGTTCCCTGCCCTACATCCTCAAGGGAGGAAGCCCGCTCTACCAACCGGAAACAATGGCGTGATGTCGAGTCAGGTATGGCGAACGAGTCAGGCAACGCGATCACATCCGTCGGCGCTCTCACTGCTGCTGAGGCCAAGTAGCGCCGGAGCTCGACACCGATGTGTCGCTTCGCCTGGCACTTTGTGATCGCACCGAATGCGCGCTGGACTCCGTATCTCGAATGCCATCAACTGGGCAGTAGCCCGGCCCTCGGCTCGTCGGTTTCCGCCATGGGCCGCGGTGGAAGCTCAGCCTTCTTCCGAGGATTCGACTTCTCGCTGTTGACCGGCCTCGGCCACCTCGAATGTGGTCGGCGCCGGTGCGGCGTCGATCAGGTGAACGGGGATGAGCTCGACCATCTCTCGGGCCTCCTGCGGTAAGCAGGTGAGCCAGCGGTCGATGTCGCGCTCCTCGATGGCGACTACCGAGCGCTTGTCTTGCACCTCGATTGGCCTCTTCGTCGCCTTGTCGACCTCCGGCTTGTGCATCCTGGCCATGATCGGGTGCAAGTTGGCGTTGATCGTGATCATGGTGAAGCTCTCCCACATCTCACCGGTCTCCCGGTCCAGCCAGGGGCTCCATAGGCCCGCGAGCGCCCAAGGGCGGCCGTCCGTGCGTTTGAAGCGCCACCACACGTTGGCGCCAGTTTCCCAGCAGGGCTCATCGAAGCTGTCGGCGAGGATCACGCACCGCCGGCTGTGGGCCCATGAATCCTTGAAGGTCGGCTTCTTCTCGATCCCGTCGAACCGGGCGTTGTAGGTCGACAGCCGCTGGGACTTGGTCTCGCCTCTTCGCGGCTTGTTTTGGGGATATGGCTTGGCGAGTGTGCTGGGATCAGCCCCCACTGCCCTGCCACCAACTCACGCGCGTACTCGGTCCGCTCGCGATCCCGGCGGATGAAGACGCCGGTGGAAAGCGGCCGCATGCTGCGCATCCAGCGCTCAGCGCTGCGCGCGCCGATGTACCAGGCAGCCTCGATCTCGCGGTCTTCGGGGGTGATGTAGCGGGTGCACATAGCTTGGCTGAATTCTGCGCTCGGGAACCCATTGACGGTCAGGTTGGGACGGGTCGATACTGTATTTTTATACAGTTATTGGAGATAGTCCATGGATATCACCCCGCCCCTGCCCGGCGCCGAGTCGGCGCTCGACAACCCCGTATCCGATGGGGAGTTCATCCGCCTTGCAACGCGACGTGACGCCAAGCGCGATTGGACCCGGCGCTTTAGCGACGAGTACCAGCGCCTGCATCAGGGCCGCGTCGACATCGAATACCTGACGTTCGAGGCCGATGCGGTGTACCCCTTTCTGAGCCATCGGCCTCCCGAAGAGTGCGCGCGTCAGCGCTTCGGCTTCGACACGGGCGCGGACCGCTTCGAAGTTCAGGCCGAACAGAAATTCCGCACCCTGGCCGGCAACATCGGTCTGATCGACCACGGGCAGCCGCTTCCGGAGGATCTCAAGGAGTTTGCCCACGGCGTGGCGGAGTTGTGCGCAGCCTCCGCGGAGCAGTACCGCCATCCGCGAGACGGCAGCGCTGGCGATCACATCCGGGCGACTTTCTGTGCGCTGCCCTTTTGATGGACAAGTTGGCATCTTCTCTGTGTGTCCGAAGCAGGCTGCCGGCCCGAGAGGCTGCGTCGTTCCAGGGAGTCCGCACTTGCCACCGCTTAGCGGGTGTTCCTCTCGACGCGAGCGATCCGTCGTTTGCCGCTGGCGCGGCGCGAGCGGGCGGGCGTCGTTGCTTCGCGATCGCAGTGAAGGCCTCATTCCTCCGCGGCCCGCCGTGTTGACCTCAACCTTCTTCATCGACAACCCGACCGCACAGAAGACACAAAGCCTTGACTGGATGCGCCATGAACAACACTGAACTTTTTGAGGTCGAGCCGGCGATCGACGCACCGCTGAACTTTGACATCCTGCTGCAGCCGCACCGCGTCGCCTTCATCGCCAAGCTCCTGGACTACCCGCACGCCACGGCCGATGTGGTGCGTGTGTCCGAGCAGCGCTTCACGCGTGAGCTCGAGCGCCAGCTCGGCGAGGATGTGGTGCCGGCGCTGCGTGCCTACCAAAACGCCTACGAGTCCAGCGGCGCGGACCTCACGAAGGACGAGCTTGCGCTGGCGCAGCGCTGGGCCAAGGCCTATGACGCCGCACGAACCGCGGGCTTCCGAGATCTCGGGGACACCGACGAGGCGTTCTTCGAAGTCCGGCCGGTTTGAAGTGGACATCCAGGCCGAGTACGCGGCCATGGCCAGACAGGCCGGCGAGCTGGCGGGGGACGAGCCGCTGCGCCCTACCCTCCTTGAATTTGCCGAGCTCGTGGTCGGCATGTGTGCCGAAATCGGCCAACACTATGGTGACTGGGACCGCAAGGCTGGCGATCACATCCGGGCGGTCATGTACGACGTGCCCGGTCTTCTCCCCCCACCTCGACAATCGCCGGATGAGCCAAGCTGATTTTTTCCTGTCCGAGACCTCCGTGCTGGTCACACCCGTCTGGTACAGCGACGAGGTACAAGACATGCGCGAGCTGCCGATGGCGCCGGGCGACTACAAGGTGACGCCTGGTGCGCGTTGGTCTGTCACGTCGGTCAAGGATGGCGCGACGATCTACGAGGGCATCGGTCCCGTGGTGATCCGGCGCGCCAACGGCGCGTGATCCCATTGAGCCGATGAGTCTCTCTTGATTGAGAGACTTGTTGCACAGGAGGCAAGCTAACGGCCTTCGTCCTTAGCCGCAGGCTTCGCTCAGGAAGCGGCCGCGAGCCGCGGCTGCCACCCACGCTGCACTGGCCAGGTTGCAACTGGCATATCGATGCATTCTTGCCCGAACGGGTCGTCAGGCGACAGCGGCCTCGCGCTCGACCTTGGCCTTGCCGGCAGGACGAGTCTGCCGCTTGCGCGCAACGCCAGACGCGCGCGTGCGACGCGGCGCCGACGGTTTGGCAAGCGAGCTCAGACTATCAAGCATGATCACAGTGCCCGTTTCAGTTCTGACAGCTACGGCCAGTTCTCCGCCCATTGCTTCTATGTACTTGCGCCATGTAGAAAGCAGCAGGTCCGAACGCTTCTCCAGCTGAGCCACAGCGTTTTGTCTGACATTGAGAACGCGCGCCACTTCCTCCTGGGTCTTGACCAACGCAGCGCGGACCTCCGCCAATGAATCCGCATGACGAACCATCTCCTCTGCCAAGCCGGTCGCTTTGCTCTGGATGAGCTTCTGATCCTCGACGGAAAACTCTTCGATGATGCTTCGCAGCGTGGTGCTCATGTTGATTCCTTCTTGTCCTTGGCGAATTTCTTCAGGTGGGCGTCGAACCTCTTGTCGGCCGTGTTGATCAGCGCCTTGTAGAACGCCGCCTCGTCCTGCCCCTGCTTGTCGCCGGCTAACAGCACATACGCTTTTCACTGCGGATCGAAGGCGAAGGCCGCCCGCCAGATCTCCGAGCCGTTGTGAGCCTTGAAGCGCAGCTCCTTCATGTTGGCATGCTTCGATCCATTGAGCGTGTCGACATGGGGTCGTCCCGTCTTCGGTCCCGCCAACTCGATGCCGCTAGTCAGCGTGCGCGGCCTCGGCCGTGCGAAATCGGTGTACCAGCCGTCCAGACCATCCAAGGACCGGAAGAACCTCTCGTTGCGCAGGTGGCCGAAGTCTTCTTTTTTTTTCGTTCGCTCAAGTCGCCATCGATAGTGGGCTGCGCCGAATCTGCTCCGTGATTTCTACCAAGGAGGCAACGGTTGGTCGTGCACAGCGAAACCTGCGGTCGGACTGGGTGAGCCTTGGTGTTCTCCGTTGGTCCAAAGTTGCTGCCTTCTGCCCAACGGAACAACATGGTCGGACAGCGCTCCAGCGCTGAGGGTCGAAAGGGCGTCCGAATCTCATGTTGGCATCGCCCCCTCCTAGCGCTGGCCTGCCTCTGCCCTTAGGCTCGTGAAGTTAGTCCTCACTCGTCGACGTTCCGGAGGAAGACGGCGGCGAGCATCGCCGCGGCTCGCCCGTCGCTCGCGAGGTCCTCAACGGACAGGCGGGGTTCATCGCCGTGCGAGAGATCGCGAACTTCAACGACGTACTTCAGTACCAGGTCTTGGTCGGTCATGGCCTCTCCGCTTTTCCCGAGGAGCCACCGGTTCACCTCCTCCCGGGAAGCCACGTGGAACACGGCACGGACCGGACGTGACACGCGCACGCGGTCGTCCGACTGACTTGGCAAATCGAAAACCTGCGAGATGGTGTCTGTCATGAGCAACCTCACCGGAGGGCGTTTCCGGCTGGTCCAAACGGTCATGCACGCGAGGCGCACCTCTCCCGCCGGTCCCAGCCCGCACGCCGAGTCAATGTAATCATTTTGTTGCAATACTAAGCCCAATGAAACAAAATGCAATCAAATCACAGGTGCTGCGCCTTGCGACCGGCATCAAGGGAAGAAAAGCGCGCCATGTGTGATGCGCCTCACCATGGCCACGACAAGCGAGGGACTCGCCACGCTTGCCGGCAGCGATGGACGCAACTCTTTTCTCTGCAAACATGTCGTTCTTTTCCGCCTGCGACTGCACTGCCAATCACCTGGGACGCGTGGAGCGACGAGGGTGGATGCGCTTGTTCTCCCAGCGTCGCCTGTATCAGTGCGCGAGCTGCCGAAAGCTGCAGCTGCTTCCGGAAGAGGCAGTCAACCGGGCCAAGGCGGAGTACGCTTCGCGCGAAGCCATGCCGCATCGACGTCCGCGATCCGCGGCGGCTTGATCGTCACGGCTGGCGGGTCTTGCCCGCGTCCCGCTGGGAGTGGGTGCTCACCGGCCGTGACCCTTTCATGCGCGCGCTGGTGCTGGCCCTGAGATGGGCCTTGGGCCAAGTCACGCTAGATCAGCGCGGGGCCGCTACGATGCTGCGCGGCTGCGTCCGGCGGCCAAAAAGCAGGCACTCCGGGTAGGGTTGGTGTTCCGCGCGATCGCGGGCCTTCGACCTGCCCGCCCATCCGACGCGCAGCATGACCCTTCTTCGATTTGTCCCGGCCCTCGCAGCGTTGCTCGCCCTAACTGTGATGGAGGCTTCGCCGGCGTCTGCCCAAGGCCCCGACCTCGCGGCGCAGGTCCGCGAGAAGGCGGCGCTGGCCGTGTCCCAGTTCCAGGCGCGTGCCGGAGGACGGCTCGATTACTCCGAGCAGAGTCTTTCCATCGTGGAGGAGATGCTGGCGGAGGCGTCGCCATATGCCAAGGCAATGCCGCCTGGGGATGTGAAGGCCTTGGCCGAACTGATGGGGTCTTACATCCTCGAAGTTGGACGTCGACAACACGGTGGCACCTACCAGTGGCATGAAGCTCGATCGCAGCCCGTCCTGGTCGTCGGGCCACCGAAGTTCAGCGTGGCGATGATGACGTTCGACAAGGTTCGGGGGCGACTTTCGGGTGACCCGGCGGACAACATCGTTTTCTTCTACGAGGGGTTTTCCGCGCGAGCCAAGACCGCCTCGCCGGGCACGGACGCCCTCTATGTCTGAGCCAACGACGAATTCCACCCGTTTGTGCCGCGAACCAGCCGCGGCCGGGAGAGCGTCGAGACACGACATGCTGGATCGCCGGCTCTTTCAGCGCCCATGGTCGGGCGAGTCCAGTCAGTTCACCATGGGCAGTGGCTCGCGTTTTGGCCGCCGTCGGCTGAGGACGCAGGCGCCGACGGCCTCTCGCCTCATGGACGGGTTGTTGATTTCCATCGAATGCTGACTCCCGGTTGGACAGCATGTCCGAGGTGTTCATCAAGGACGGGATTCGCCGCCACGGAGCCCGCTGGTCGCCAAGCAGATACGCAAACAATTCAGAACTCGACAAATTGCGCGCGCAGTACCGTGAGGCATGAGGCCCTAACAGCGGCCTTACCCCTCGCAGTGTCGCCACTGTGAGATCTCGCCCTGGTGTCAGAGCCAGGGTCTTAAGCCCGACCAGTCCATGCCTGGTCAAGTTTCGTTTGGGGAGGGTGCTGGGATCGACGCGGCCAAAGAAAAAGGGCCCGAAGGCCCTTTCCTTGACAGCCCGAGGGCTATCGCTGCGAGGCTCTGTTACCCCTGCTGGTGTGCAGGACCTGTTTCCAGGCAGCTAGTTCGTATACGCACTCGCTCTCGAACTGTCTTTGAGTGGCCATGATAACAGTTGTTAATGCCAGGGTCAATGCACGGTCACTGAGATCTCTTGACGGGCCAGGACTTGTGGTCACTTCTTCCGCCCCTTGGCTTTCGGATCGAACAGCCCTGCGGTCTCGCCGACCAGGGCCTTAAAGCGCCAGTTCTGGGCGTTCGGCTTGTGTTTCAAGGGGCTGAGGTAGGCGCTCTTCACGTACATCTCCACGGCGGGTGCTGCGGCCTTCTTGGTCTTTTCCAGGCTGAAGAAGATTGAGTACGGCTGCTGCCCGGAGACCGGCGGGATCACCACCTGCGAGACGTAGGTGTAGTTCTGATCGGAGCGGTAGATAGTCCCGCCTAGGATCGCGTCCACAACCCGCGGCAGCTGGAGCGAGCAGGCATAACGCTCGAGGTCGAAGGCTCGTACCTCGCCCAGGTGAGCGTAACGGTGATGGTCGCCGTGTTTGGCGGTGTCGAAGTCCTCGGTGAAGCAGTGGCAGCCGAAGGTCACCCGGACCGGCACCGAGATCGGCTGCTTCTCAACCACCAGATCCACTGGGAGGACACGCTGGCCCAGGTGCGCGAAGGTGTAGACCTGTCCTTCAAAGGATTTGTGGGGGAAGTCGCTCACAGCGTCTGCCGATGATGGGTTTTACCTAGCCCGGACGGTAATTTCAACGTCACTGGGGTCGACGCCGAGGTCAGTGCCACAGAGGTGGTTGACCCTTCAGCCAAGTGTTGATGTGTAAGGTTATTTCTCGCTTGCAGCATCGTAGCTGCGCGCCTGCTCACATTGAACCAGCCCCAGCAGACCAGCGGGATACCTGTTCGCGCGCGTCGCGCGTGTATTCGCCACAGACGCTCGCGCTCTTTGGGGGCGCCGACGTTCTGCGCGCCTTGAAGAAGGTCTTTGAGTACCTTGGGAACCGGCCTGTTGCACCAGGGAGATGTTCGCGCCCCCAACGCCGAGATGAAGGCTGTCCTCTCCTTCGATCGGCCAGTTGACTGCGCCCGGGCTCCTACATCAATAGCTGCTCTGCGCGCTTAGGCTTGTCTTCAGCCGGCCATGGCCTGCATGGCTGGCGCGACCGACGACATGGAGTGCCTTCGATGAGATCCGAGAAACAGAAGATGCTGGCCGGCGAGCTTTACGACGCAGGCGATGCCGAGCTCCAGAGCGATCTGGCGGCGACCCGAGAGTGGCTGGTTCGCTACAACGCCGCGCTGGGCATGGCCACCGCCGATCGACGCGTGCTGCTGGCCGAGCGGCTGGGCTCGGTGGGAGATGGCTCGACGATCCGGCCGCCCTTTCACTGCGACTATGGCTTCAACATCCATCTTGGATCGGGCGCGTTCCTCAACTTCGGCTGTGTCATCCTGGATGTGGTGGAAGTCCACATCGGGGACAAGACGCAAATCGGGCCCAACGTGCAGATCCTGACCGCGGACCACCCTCGCACCGCTGCGGAACGCGAGACCGGCCTCGAGTTCGGCCGCCCTATTCGGATCGGGCGCAACGTATGGATCGGGGGCGGCGCCATTTTGTTGCCCGGCATCATGGTAGGTGATGATGCGGTCATCGGAGCCGGGAGCGTGGTCACCCGCGACGTGCTTCAAGGCGCGACGGTGGTCGGGAACCCCGCGCGCATCAAAGCCCAGACCTCGCCCGCTCGCTCATAGCCCTGGCGGGCATCCGGAGGTCGAGTGCATTCGCGACCGATGCCATGACTGCGGCTTTGCGCGAAGCCAGAACGGTCACGGGTGCACGTCGTCTCGAAACGCGGGCCGCTTATGCGGAGCGACACCGCCCTCCGCCAACTTGCCATCTAACTTTTCTCAGCCCGCGCGAGAGTCCGCCGAGGGCACTCTATCGTGCCGGCTGGGCCCGGCACGATGCAACCTGAATCCAGAACCGGCCTCAAGCCGTCATTGCATCAGTCTTCGCAAAGCAGCATCAACGTCTCGTTGTCGCTGGGACTGCACCTTCGCGCCCCTCTTCTCCCGTTTGGGGGCATGCGATTGGTATGTGGCCATCTTTGCAGGCGCTCTACCAACCACGATGGAGCAGTGAGTCACGGCGAAACGGTGTCGCATGCAAGACGCACTGCGACACCGTCAAGCATTGCTTACCAGGCGTAGCCGACCTGCACCCGCGTGGCCACGTGGTTGGCGCTGCCGCTGGTTCCGGTCGACACGCCCAGCCCGAGGTTCAGGCGCTCGCTGACCTGGTAGCCGAAGGCCATGCCCAGCGCGGAGGCACCCGCGTAGTTGCCGACCGCGGCGCCCACCCAGCGCTGTCCGGGCGCGAGCATGGGGATGCTGGGCATGGCCAGCGCCGACGCGATGCCCTGAGCGGCGAAGCTGCGGAGTTCGTTGGTCGCGGTGGCAACGGCTTGCTGCATCTGGCCGACGTTGACGGCATCGCTGGGCAGCACGCCCGGCGCGACGTTGGTGATGGTGCGTGCGAGCCCGGTGGCCTGGTTGCCCACCGACACGCTGTTGTCGCGCGTAGCGACCGACCCCTGGCCCAGTGCCACGGCATTGCGGCCGGTGGCGAGCGTGTTGGCGCCGAGCGCGACCGAATCGTTGCCGAGGGCCTGGGCATTGTTGCCGACCGCGGTGGTCGGATCGGCCAGCGCCCGCGCGCCCGCGCCGATGGCGACCGAGCCCGCATGGCTGGCCTGCGCGCCGTTGCCGACCGCCACGGTGTCGTTGCCGTTGGCCTGCGCATTCGGGCCGAAGGCGGTGGCGCCCTGGCCAGTGGCGCTCGCGCCCGTGCCGCAGGTGACGTTACCGCCCGAGAAGCTGCACAGCCCGTTCGAGAACGCCTGATTCATGAGCGTCTGCAGTGCCATGACCTGCTGGCTGGTGAAGTTGTTCGCGCTGGTGATCGCGCCTTGCTGGGCCTGCTGCACTTGGCCCACATTGGCCGCATCGGTGAGCGCCGCGCCGGCCCGCACGTTGCTGATGGTCGAGCCTGCGCCGCCGTTGGCGTTGAGTTGCAGGTTGGTCCCGCCGGCGCTGTATTGCGCCGAGTTGTTGGCCACGCCCAGGGCGGTGTTCGCAGTCGTCTGAGCCGCGCCTGCAGCTGCAACGCCTGTGTTGGCCGTCGTTTGTGCCGCGGCGGCCGCGCTCACTGCGGTGTTCGCAGTCGTCTGTGCGTTGGCAGCCGCAGCCACGCCGGTGTTTGCCGTCGTCTGCGCAGCAGCAGCAGCAGCAACGCCGGCGTTGGCAGTCGTCTGCGCAGCGGCAGCCGCAGCCACGCCTGTGTTGGCAGTCGATTGTGCAGCCGCAGCCGCGCTCACCGCCGTGTTGGCCGTGGTCTGTGCATTGGCGGCAGCGCCCAGTGCGGTGTTCGCGGTCGTTTGTGCGTTGGCAGCAGCAGACACGCCTGCGTTGGCCGTCGTCTGGGCGTTGGCAGCCGCGCTCACCGCCGTGTTGGCCGTGGTCTGTGCGTTGGCGGCCGCGGCAACCCCGCTGTTCGCCGTCGTCTGTGCAGCGGCGGCAGCGGCAACGCCTGAATTCGCGGTCGTCTGCGCGTTGCCCGCTGCAGCGAGGGCGTTGTTCGCAGTGTTGTTGGCCGTGTTTCCCACGCCGAGAGCCACGCCAGCCAGGTTGTTGGCCGTGTTGGCTGTCTGCTGGGCACCGAAGGCTGCCTTGTCTGCCGTCATGGCGGCAGCAAACGCGCTGTCGGCAGTGGACTGCGCGTTGGCGGCGGCGCCCTGAGCTTTGCTTGCCGTCGCCTGTGCGGTATTCGCGCTGGACTGCGCCACCCCTGCCGCCGCCGACGCGCCTTGCGCGGTGCTCAGCGCATTGTTTGCCGTATTGTTCGCCGTATTGCCAACGCCGAGGGCCACACCGGCGAGGTTGCTGGCGGAGTTGGCCGTCTGCTGCGCGATGAACGCGGCCTTGTCCGCCGCTTGCGCCGCTGAAACAGCGCCGTCAGCGGTACTTTGTGCATTGCCGGCCGCGCCCAGCGCTTTGCTGGCGGTGGCCTGGGCGTTGTCCGCGGCAGCTTGCGCCGTGCCTGCTGCCGTCGTTGCTGTCTGCGCCGTGCTCAGCGCATTGGTGGCCGTGGTCTGAGCCTTGTTGCCAACGTCCAGTGCAGTGCCCGCAATGGAGTTTGCTGCGTTTGCAGACTGCTGGGCTGCGTTGGCATCTTTGCCCGCCTGACCCGCAATCGCCGACGCAAATTCAGCTGTGGCCTTCGCCTCGTTCGCGGTCTGCTGCACGCTGAACAACTGCCCCCCAGTGACGGCGTCCGTGCTGCCACTGGCAATGTTTCCCGAAGCGACATTGGTGATGCTGCGGGTCACACCATTGCCGCCTACCGACACGGTGTTGGCTGCGCTGGCCACGGAACCGGCCCCCAACGCAACGCTGTTGGTCGCAGCCGCAGTGACTTGGCTGCCGGCGCCCAACGCAACGCCGCTGGCGGCCGCGGCGCTTGCGCCGGTTTGCGTTCCAGACGCACCGCCAATCGCCATGCTCGATTCGCCCGAAGCGACTGCACCTTGTCTTCCGCCGGACGCACTTCCGATCGCGATTGCCGACGCGCCGTCAGCCTGCGCGCCAGATGCAAAGCTGCCGCTACCCACAGCAATAGATCCTGTACCAGCAGCAGCAGCACCTGCACCGCCAGCGGCCGCTGTTCGACCAGACGAACCTCCGGCACCCGAGCCCCCCGCGCCAATGGCGGTCGCTCCAGCGCCACTTGCCACGGCACCGGCTCCTCCGTTGCCGCCGGTTCCGCCGGTAGTTGCAGCGCCACCGTTGCCTCCGGTGCCGATCGCCGTCGTGCCCAACCCGCTTGCGGTCGCGCCTGCGCCCCCAAGTCCGGCGGTTGCCCCATTGCTTGCAGAGCCGCCTGTGCCGCCAGCACCGATCGCTGAAGCGTTGGATCCAGCGCTTGAGCCGCTGCCACCCGAGCCAGCAACCCCACCTGAGGTTGCCGATCCTCCATTGCCCCCGGCGCCTATGGAGGTCGCAGCATCCCCTGCCACAACAGCCGCGGAGCCGCCCGCGCCTGCGGCGCCGCCGCTGTTTGAGCCGCCAGCAGTACCGGCTGCACCCAAATTCAGACTGGCGCCGAAGGCAGTGCCGGAAGCCAGCAGAACGGTGAGAACGGCGGATGCGGCAGCGGTGCGGCGGAACTTGGAATTAGTCATGTCTCTTCGGTTGTAAATGTTTCAGAAAGATACATCATAAAACACATACATAGAACTTTGGCGCTAATCGGAGAACACCTGTGAGGAAAAACACAGAGAACCTTCTCTACGCCTGCCCGGCGTCCGTGTGCCTGTGGTTCGGAACCACAGCCGGTCAACGACGGCGAGCGAGCCTTGGCTTGGAGGGCGGTGGCTTGCTGCCCACGGGGGTACGGGTGCATTGCCAGTCCGCGGGATGTGTTGGGTGAAGCCGCGCTTCACGGGGACGCTTGGGCGTGGAGCGACCAGCTACAAGATCGACAGCACAGGCAACGCTCAGAATTGGCTGGAGCTCTTGCTCCACGGTTGGCTTGACGAAGAGGAGCTGGTGAGCGTGGGGGGTCTTTTGCGCGCGCGGGCCGGCTTGGGACAAAACATCGGTCGCGACCCGCAAGCGGTCTTGAACTGTGGCGCGTTGTGGGACGGTCCGGTCGCGCTCACAGCGGACTGAACGGTCGCCCGATGCTGAGTGCATGGGTCGACTTTGCGTTGGGGGACTACTGCCTGTCGTGATCACTGGCCTTCGAGGCTCGAACCCGCCACTGGTTACTGGCTGGAAACGCGAAGGCGAGATCTCGGCCGGCTCTCCCTAACCGCCGGCGCCGTCGTGGTCTACACAGCGGATTCAGCAATGTGGGCGCCTCTCTCGTATGCGTTCAAGCGTGCAGTCGCTCAACTTCGGCCACTGCTTGGAGCGCCTATGCCCTGTCTCCTGTCATTTTGCGCTGCGCGCCGCACCCAATAATCATCCGTGCTATTTTTCGATGCACAAACCCCTCATGCAAAAGCAGGTTCACCGGATCTCCTGATAAATCAATGACTTAGCGCACACTTTTGATGCCGGCGAGTGGCGGCTTACTTTGTCCCGATTCACTCTCAAGGCAGCGCTTCGTGCTCCGATGAATACTTTAGGACGAATCAATGCGGCGCTGCATGGTGAGTCGTTTTGGCTTTACCGATGGGAATGTGGCCCAGCGGGGCCGACGTCCCATTCTCGAGCTCCACGGATCACTGCACCAAGTCCGCTGCGCTTGCTGGGTTGAGCGAACAATTGCACTGACGACCGGAAACGTCACGGCGCTCGCGCGCCACCAGGATTCCGCGGATGATGTGCGCACGGAGTAAGCGCACACTTCATGGCAAGCAATGGCGTTTAGACATCACGGATGTGCGCGAGGGAGCGCTTTCCGTCTAGAAAATAGTAGCTGCTGGGACACAACGCCATTGGAGCTGGAGCAGGAAAATGCCGGCGCTAGCTACGCGATGCGCTTGACAGCAATTAGCGTCTCTAACCGTCGCTATTCCGACCTCATGGCAACAGTCAGGACGAAGGTTTCGAGCAGCGCAACTGGATGTCAGTGGCGTCGGAGGATTGAATCAAGACGCGATGCAGTGACTCTGTGGTGACTTCGACAGCCCCGAGTTGAGGGGAAAAGTACGCGGCGAACCGTGAATTTTCGTCCGCCGACCATGTTCGGGGGCCCACCCCGAAGAACGCGGTAGCAGCTACGCCATGACGGCAGTTCAGGGCCGAGTAAAGCACGGACGGTTTGTTCGCTCTCCTCCCTCATGGGTCGGAACGCGTCGCGGGCTGCGATGCGGCTTTGAGGTATTGCTGGCGGGCCTTCAAGTAGGGGCAAATGTTCGGCAAGCACCGATCTGCGAGATCGTTCAGCGCGTAGAGAAAGTTGGACGCTTCACACTCCAAGTTAATCCGTTATTGGTTTTAGGGGGTGTGGTTCGGAACCACACCCCACCATGGCTGCTTGCAGCGACGCTCGATCTACAAAATTGGGGGGTTGGAGGCGGCTCGTCTTAGCAATTGCGTAGTCGGATCCTTGCGCAGCGTGCTCCGCCGCGGGTGCAAACGGGCAGGCAAGTCGACGTGAATCTTGTATCCACCAGGGAAGGTTGAACGCCTACACTAGGCGATCGGAGCCAAGTTTCGCCATCTCTATGGTCTTCTCGCATGGCTCAGCAGCCGTGCGAGCGATGCGGCTGCACTTAATGCCGAGGCGCATGAGCTGGGACCGAGCAGTTGGTGAGAGCCGCACACCCGTTTGCGCAATGATCTCGAAATAGCCATCCAACCGCGTTCCAGCAAGGGGTGTGGTTCGGAACCACACCCGAGGGATTGGTCGGGTTACATGACGGCACCCCAGGGTTACTGGATTTCGGCCAGAAAGCAGTCTGGCGAGACCCGTTGCCCTATGGCAGTTCGAGCTCTGAACGGGCTGAAGTCCCGAATAAACAGAACCGATGCGGCTTCGCAACTCCCGGGACGAACTCCTACTAATGTGCAGCCCAAAGCACTTTCGGGTCTCCGTTGGGGCGCCCGGGACGGCAGGGAGGGCTCCGGCGTAGGCCCGAACTGTCGTCCCATGAAGTCCTCTTGGTCACAAGGTGGGGCAGGTGTGGTTCCGAACCACACCCTGAGTTTGTCCGATGAATTGGAGCACTCGAGGCGGGGTCCTCACGCTGACGAGTAGATCGCTTCCCGGACTTGGTAGCTCCTCTCCCGCAGACCAGCCTTCCGTTGCGTCTATCAGGACACTTCGCGCGGCGAGATTCCCCAGACTCATCTGTGCATACACCCTGCCCCAAACGTTGCGGCCCTCGTGCACAGCTTCCGCCCCGCGCCCCATACCACTCTACCCTTCACGATCGGACAGCGTTGCACCGAGACATCGCTGGTTGCCGGGTGCGAACCGCGGAGGCGCAAGGCGCAAGAGGCAAGAAAAAGGGGTGTGGTTCGGAACCACACCCCTCTGCTGTATGGCGCCGCTGCCTGCGGTGCCCTGCCTACTCGTTCTGCAGGAACTCGGCCAACAGCTTCTCCAGGGACGCTCGCCGCTCAACTGACAGCGGCACATGGATACGCACATTCGCCCTTCCGTCCGCGTCGAAGCTCAGCGTTGCTGCCTTCTTATTCTTGACCGTCAATGTGTGGGGTTTCGCATCAACCTGAAGCTCGGTATCAGCGACCAACAGTTTGGCCAGCACTTCCTTGGCGCCCGGACGCGTGGGTTGGGTCAACAACTTCTCGGCCCGGGCCCGCACGCCGTCCGCATCCGACTCGAGCGCGCGGTTGAGCAAGGGCGCCCAGCGCAACTGGATCTCCAGTGGTGAGCGGAAGGCAGCGACTACTTCGTCCGGAAGCCGCGCCAGCGCAAGAGACTTGCCCACATTGCTGTGATCAATGCCGAGCGCCGTGGCCAAGGCGCGGTTCGAGGTGAAGAGGCCCAGGTCCAGCGCGCGCCGGTACATCATCCCCTGCTCCCACGGCGACAAATCCTGGCGCTCGCGGTTCTCGCGCTCCATCTCGACGAAGAGCGACCGATCATCGAGGTTGTCGATGACGGCCAGCACGGGAAGGCCGAGCTGCGTACACGCCTCGAGACGCCGGTGGCCAAAGACCACCTCGTAGTCGAACTCGCCGCCCGGCTTGCTGGCCGGACGCACCTTGATCGGCTGCACATTGCCGCCCGACTCCTGGATCTCGCGCTTGAGCCGTTCGAAATCCTCACCCACAAAACTGCTCTCATGGCGATTCGCATACCGGCTGCGTCCGATGCGCTTCGGGTCCAGGTGACGCGTCGCGCGAGCGCCCTCCCAGCCTTCGAGCTCCGTGCGGACTTCCTGCAGCTGTGCCTCGAGGCCCGCGGCCTTGTCCGCGGCTTCCTTGAGCATCTCGTTCTCGCGCAGCAGGTCCGAACGCGCGTCGTTCGCGAAAGCCATCATGGCGCCGGGCGCCGTCTTGGGCTGCTTGGTTTCGGGCGTCACCGAAACGGGGGCAGTCAGCGAAGCAAAGTCGATCTTGGAAGCTTTGTCTCTCAAGCCCATATCAATCTCCTGCCACCAGCATGGCGTTTTCGGACAGCTGACGTGCCCAGACTGCCCGTATCTGTTGCTCCACCAACTCGCACATCCTGTCGTACGCATCGCGCGCCCGCGCGAAGGTCTTCGAGCTCACTGACCCACGCGGGAGGTCGTACACGGTACCGAACTCGGCGCTCGCCGTGGCCGCGACGGCCGTCTTCGGAATCTCGATGGGCAGCACCTTGTCGCCGTAGCCCTCGAGCACCCATTGCCGGACCACCGAACTTGCGGCATCCGAGGCTTCCACCCGCGAGAGCAGCACGTCGATGAACTCGAAGCTCTTGTTCTTGCCGCGGCTTCGGATCAGTTGGTTGCACAGGTCGGAGAACAGATCCCAGAACTGGGCCGAGCTCGCGAAGTCGAGTGCAGACGGGGGCAAGGGCATGATCACACCATCGGCCGCCATGAGCGCGTTGATGGTGACGTAGCTCAGTGAGGGTGGGGTGTCGATGACGATCACGTCGTAGGCCTCGCGCAGGGTGTCAAGACCACGGTCGAGCACGCGCCAGAACTCGAAACCCGGGTCCTTGGCTTGCCGCGCGGGCAACACGAACTCGGCACCGTAAAGCAACGGGGCCGCGCAGACCAGGTCGATGCTCGGCCAGTAGGTCGTACGGATCGCGTACGCCAGGTCATCCTCGTCGCCGGCAAAGAGTGGCATCGCAGTGTGCTCGGTGTCGACCTCGGCATCGGGCAGCACGCCGAAGAGCGTGGTGGCCGACCCCTGAGGATCCAGATCGAGTAGCAGGACTTTGTGACCCCGCATCGACAAGCCCTGGGCCAGGGTCACGGCGGAGGTGGTCTTGGCCACGCCACCCTTGAAGTTGGCCACCGTGATGGTGATGCCGGCGGCACCCTTGGGTCGCATGTGCTCACTGCGGAAATCGCGCGACCACAGTTGGGCCTCCCCCATCGACCATTCACGGCGATTGCCTTGAATCGACCCTACAGGCAGATCGCCGCGGGTGAGGCGATAGGCGATCTTCGATTTGTCGACCCCGCACAGGTCGGCCAGTTGCGCAGAACCCAGCGCCGGTGCAAGCTTGGTGGCGGTCGGAGCCAGCATCGCGGTGCGGATGTGATCCATCATGCCGGCAATGCGTTGCGCCTGTGCCTCGATATCTTCGAGGGACTGACGTTTGATGGTTTGTTTGATATCCACGAGCGAAACTCTCAAAGTGCTGATGTCATGCGATTATGCCCAGCACTCGTCGAAATTCGAAGAATCTGCAATCCATCAGAGAAGGTTTCGCCGAAGTTCTCTCTGATTGTGGATAACTTCTCCCGAGTTTAAGAAGGTATTAATACCTTTAAAGAAGTTAGCAAAGACTTCGAATCAGATTTTTCCCTTTAAAATCAACGGGTTACGGCTATTTCTAGAGGCGAATTGTCTGTGCTTTACGCGGATGCGTCCGCGATCTACTCGGATCCGTCCGTACCGTACTCGGAAGTCGTCCGTGGTCTAACGACACCCTGCCGGGTTGTCCACAGTACGACCTGGCCACCCCAAAGCCTCGTTTTTGGCCCGCGTCCGTGATCTAACCAGGGGCGGATTGACCCAAAACGGGGTGCCAATCGGTCCGGTGTCCGCGTTTTACTCGTCGGCATGAGGCGCTGGACTGTCGTCGAATTCGCCGTATGTCCGTGTTTTACTCGGCCTGAAAGTGGATCGCCCAGCAAAGTGTCCGCGCTTTAACCAAGCTTCGGACACTTCCCACCCCCAAAATTGGTAGGCCGCTCGGCTTGGTGTCCACGCCGACTTGGACATATGATCGCGAGATGACAGCTTCCAGCCCGCTTTCGTCCTCGGCGCCCACCCGCGTCGCGGGCACGGACGGGCTCGAACTGCGCAAGCCACACGAGATGATCGTGATGGTCCCGCGTTCCGCCCGGGTGACGTTGACCGCTCGCCGCATCTACACGGTGCTGCTGCAGGTGTCACAGGCTCGCCTCACCGCCATGGCGTCGATGCCATTGGCAGACTTCATGTTCGAGGCACCCCTGGCGGCCGTGCTGCGCACCACCGGGTCCGATGGCGCCGACCGTACCGCCGCCAAGCGCTACCTCGGCGAGATGAGAAGCCTGGAGGTCGACTGGGAATCCACGGCGCCAGGCGATGGGGTCAAATGGCGCGGTTTCTCCATGCTGTCAGAAGTCGCGCTAGAGGTTCGCCGCGGCGAGACCTGGGTGAGCTGGTCCTTCCCCCCGTCCATCATGACGGCGCTGCGCGAGCCCTCGCGCTGGGCCCGTATCGAGCTCGACGTGCTTGCCCGCTTGAGCACCTATGCCGCGATCGCGCTGTACGAGATCTGCGTGCGCTACCGGGACAATCCCGGCGGCGTGACGAGTCGCAAGCCGGTGGGGTGGTGGACCGACGCGCTGAGCAATCTGCCTGGTGGCGACCGCCGCGAATGGCGCAAATTCAAGAACGAGCGCGTGAAGGAGGCGGTGGCCGAGATCAACCAGGAGACGGATCTGGAGATCGAGCTCATCGAGCATCGCCAGGGCAGGGTGGTCGACGAAGTGCAGTTTGCGGTTCGCCGTCGTGCCCGTTCGCCCTTTGCGACGAGCGCTGACAAGCCGGTGGATGCCAACCTTGTGCTTCGCGCAGAAACTCTGGGCATTCGAGAGATCAAGCTCGATGGCCTGATCAAGGAGTTCGGCGACGACCGGGTGCGCGAGCAACTCGACGCATTGGAAAGGCGTGCGGCCAACAACTCGCTGCGGGCCGTGGACAACGCCTACTCCTATCTCCGTTCGCTGTTGCGCAACGAGCGCGAGGCGCCTGCGCCGACGGACGCAGACGAAGAGCAGGATCTTGAATCGCTACCAGCACAGCCTACCGCGGACGCTGCCGTACCCCCGGACGCTGCTGCCAACACAACGGCCGCTACCGTTACCGCAGAGTCCACCACTCCCATCACTCCCGCCGATTCTGCTGGCGAACGGATCCGCATGATGCGCCGAGAGATCGAGGCGCTGCCGCAGGCTCAACGTCAGGTATGGGTGGATCGCGCGCTGCAGGCGCTCGCCACCAAGGGGTTGTTGACCGCAATCGTGAGCCGACGCGCGGCGCAGGGTGACGTGATGCATGGCCTGCTCGGCTCGATGGTGGTCCAGACCTACGCGGCCGCCACATACGGCGCCGACTGGAACACGGTGTAGGCACCTGAGACGCTCGCCTTATCTGCGCCGCATGGCAGGTGGTGTCGAGACGAGCAGGCACCTGTGCGTCGGATCATCTGATTCGCCACAGCGCGCGAGGATGAGGTCATGCCGAGGGCGGGAAACGCCGGGGAACCGCCGGACAAGCGGCGTCGGAAATACCGGCTCCGCTACGATGCCAGGCAGCCGCCATCGGCCAGGCGCAGTCACTCTCGACACCCCCGACTTCAGCCAAGGCCTGACAGCGAACGTCAACTTTCACTGGTGCCAGTGATCCATCGACTGCTGGCAAAAATATGTCTGATGCTGAGGATGCCTGGGCTTTCGAAGATGCCCCGAACGTTGCTTGCTTCACCGTAAGGTCCATCATGAGTGGGGCTGCACCAATCCTGCAGGTGTTCCACGACGAGGACGACGGCGCCTGGCAGATGCTGCCCGGCAGCGGCGCTGACGCGTCGGAGGCGATGATCGTCGGGCTGGGTCAGCTGGTGCAGGTTGATCAGACGCTCGTTGAACTCGCGAACCTGCCGCTGGGTTGGGTTGCTCGACGCGAACGCAAGAACTCGCCCTGGCTGTGCCGACCCACGTCGCAACCGCCAGCGGTCTGAATGGTGGATGTAGTGCACTTGTCCGAGCGTTGAGTGCGCCGGTTCAGATGCCCTCGATGGGCTGGCGCCCACGCGCACGCGGATGGCATTTCACGCAGCCCGTTCAGCTCCTCTGGTGCTTGCTCGTGAAGGAATGCTCCTTCGAACCGCGGTCGGCCGGGCTACGGCCTCTCATTCAAAGGACGCTAGCAGCAGGGCGATCGCTCCCAACGCCGCAGCGCTGAGCGCACAGATTCCCGCACCCACGAGCAGCTGCGTGGCGTTGCGCCTGTCATCGACAGTGGCGTCGTGCTGGAAACCGTTGAGCAAGCCGCCGGCGAATGCGAAGAGGTGAAGCAGCATCCCGAAAGCCGCAAACGTACCGCTGGTCATGGCCAGACCCAGCGCGGCCCATGACAAGGTCATGGTGACCGTTGCAGCCATGGCATTCGATTCAACAAGCAGGCCCCGACGCGCGCTTGCAAGTGGATCGACCTCCATGTGCCGCGTGCATCATCGCGAGATGGCTGAAGGTCGCGTGGGTTCAAAGCGATGGCACTGCGACGTTGAGCCGCTGCACCGCCATCGGTGAAACTGCCACGCAGGGTGACGCTCGTTGACGGGATCTGTGCTCAGCTCGAGGCGCGTTCATGGGCGTCCATATAGCGCATGAAGTGAAGGTTGTGATGGCAGCTTGTGGCGGGACCGTTTGCTCAGGTTGCTGGAGCGACGGCATCAGCGCTTGGACATCGCATTGGCCAGCGCGAAGACCGAATTGGGGGCGCGGGTGCGCACAGGCTTGACGGGGGCAGCCGAGGTGATCGCACGCTTTGCCGGAGTGGGTGCTTCGAGCTCGACGCCCTTGGCAACTTGGTCCTCGACAAGCTTTTGCAAAGTGACGGTCCGCAGAAAATCAAGCATGCGTTGATTCAGTGAGGCCCAGAGTTCCTCGGTGCTGCGCGACAGTGAGGTTGGCGAGGCGCCTTGCTCACCCAGGTCATTTGCATCATCCGCATCAGTGCCAAGGGCGCCTCGTTCATCCACGGCCGCGATGATGTCAGCCACAGAGATGTCAGCGCTGTGGCGCGCAAGATGGTAGCCGCCGCCAGGCCCACGGACCGACACGACGAGATTGTGCTTGCGGAGCTTGCCGAACAACTGCTCGAGGTATGACAGCGAGATCTGCTGTCGTTGGCTGATGGCGGCCAGGTTCACAGGCCCGAGACGTTGGCGCAGCCCGATGTCGATCATCGCGGTCACGGCAAAACGACCCTTGGTGGTCAATCGCATCGCAAGCTCCTTTTCACAGCGTTTGTTGGATCACGTCGCTTTTGGCAAACGAACCGCTGCGCTTTAGCGAGGGCCAACGAGGAGTCCGTTGCACCAGCTGCACCAGCGCGACATCTGTGGAGAAAGGTACTTGGGCCGTGGATGCAGGGCCCAAGACATCGGCGGGATCGCCCGTCAGATGAAGCGCTACGGGCTTTCCCGTGCCAAGTTGCGCATCGGGCATGCCTGAACTTGCGTCCGTGCCGTGGGCATCAAGTTCGCTCAACGATGGTGGTGCCGGCCGTCGAGGGCCAGGCTAAGAAACGCCGTTAGCTTATTTTTAGTGTTCTGCTCACCTTGATCGGGCACCCGGCCAGAGGTTGAAGCCCACAAAAAAAAGAGAATGCCCCGCACGAGGCGGGGCATGGGGGAGGGCAGGGAAGTACGCAGGATCGCGCACCCCCGCATGAGCGATGAGGGGAGCTTAGCCCTTCATCGCCTTGATGTCGGCCTTGGCCTTGTCGTGATCGGCCTTGGCTTGGCTCACGCAGGCATTCTTGGCATCGCCCGACTGGTCGTCGCACTTCTCCTTGGCAACGTCGTAGGTCATGTCGGCCTTTTCCTCAGCGACCTTCTTGGCGTGTGCGGCGCTCGGCTTGTAGTCCTGCTCCAACTGCGCCTTTGCCACGTTTTCGGTGCCCTTGGCTTCCTTCTCGCAGACGTCCTTGGCGTTGTCCTTCAGCGTGTCGCACTTGGCCTTGGCGACCTTGTAGTCGGCCTCGATCTTTTCCTTGGCAACGTTGTACTGGTCCTTGGTCATGCCTTCAGCCGCACTCGCGGCGTTCATGGCGAAGCAGGTCGATGCGATGGCGAGAACGAGAAGATGTTTTTTCATGAGTAAGTCCCCTGAACTTGATGTTGCTTGGAGCTGCCCTGTGCATCTCCAATAGTTGGCAATTTAGGGGCCTGGACGTGGGGGCCGGAGTAGGACGATGCCCGTCGGGCCCTTAGGTAGGGACCGCGGCCATTTGCAAGCGCCGATATGAAGAGATGATCCGCTCCTCGCTCATTGCAACCGACGCGACGTTCGGTGGAGGTGCTCTGAAAGGCAGCGGTGAACTGGACAGGCTGTTCGCTCGCCGGCATCCTATCGCCGCAGACGTTCTCGACTCATCCTGTCGCCATCATGCTCGCACGCAAGATCGCCTCCTTGTTCGCCTCGCGCCCCGCAGCGTCGACTCATTCGCGCCTGATGCAACTCCACGAATATCTGGCGCTGCTCCAGGAGGGGACTGAAGAGTTCGCAGCAGGGGAACGCATCAAGCGCGACGCCTTTTCACTCGCGCTGAGTCTTCGCGAAGAGCTTCGATTGCCGCTCGGACCCGAACGCAGTCTCGAGTTGATCCTCGCGAGGCGCTGCAAGGTGCAACGAATTTCCCTTGTTCATGTACCGCTCGCTGCCGAGGACTGTTTCTTTATCGCGATGTACCGCCAGGACGCATCAAGCGCGCACGCCCATCTGGTCTTCGATATCGGCGCAGAGTACCAACGCCCCTTCCTGGAGTGCCCCGACTTTGGTGTCGGGGAGGAGGCGACGGAGGACAATCTGCGCCGCTGGATTCCTCGACTGGCCGAAGCGCCCGATGCCTTCGCGATCGTGGAGCGACGCGATGGAACCTACATGCAGGTCTATGCCGACGGTCGGGGTTTTCATCTCGAGCACCAGTTGGTCACGACGGGCTGTCACTATCGGGCTGCGCAGCCCGTGGGCAGCGAGGCCGCCGTGGAGACGCTCGTCTCCTATGCTTGCGGAAAGTATGAGTGGGCGCACCAGGCATGGGACCGGATGGTCCTTTGAGGAGACAGTCGGCGTTGCAGCGCGAGGCATGAACCCGTCGACCCATCATCGGCGAAGGCGTCAGGTCGAGACCTGTGGATCAAGGTGAGCTTCATGGCAAATGTGGCCACCGCATGGTCGGCGCGCGGATCGCGTCTGCCCGATCCACGCGGCCGTCTGGGCTGTACTCATCGCCGCAACGGATCGGCAGCGAAGGTACATCCACAGCAAGGCGCCAACTGCCTGCGCATTGCAGCGCCTAAGCATGGGCCGGCGGCGAGCCTTGCCCTCGCGTGCGCCACGTTCCTACGTCGTTTGCGCTAGGCAGTCGCCCCGATTCGCAAGCATCTGGCCGGCACTAAGCTTGGCCGTTCGTAGCGCCACTTCGTCGGTGACGTGGCGCGTCAGCAAGCTCCTTCGCGAGGAATCGGCATGCAACTGCGAGACATGATCCTTGCTCGCTGGGTAGCCCTGATTGCCCTGGGCGCAGTGACACTGCCAGGGTGCACGACGGGTGACTCCCATTCGGTCGGAAGTGCAGGAGATTCCGCCGCGATGCCTGAGTGGTCGTCAAACCCACCGGCGCAGCGCTCGGCAACGTCAACACCGCGCGCATCAGCGCCGCTGCCGGTTTCTCGTCCAGCCTCTCCATCGAGCTCAACAGGGCAAGCGCCATCGAGCGGGTCGCAGGCAGCCGTCGCCGGCGGGTCCGGGTTGAGCAGCGCGGGTGCGATCGCGGGTCGAGCGCGTACTTTCTCAACTCGGTTGGCCACCTATACCTCGGCGGGCTTCGAACTCTTGCCGGGCTGGCGGCAGGATGATTTCTCGGAGACCTGGCCTGCGTTTCTCGGCAGCTGCAAGGTCTTGTCGGGGCGAGCACAGGCATGGCGGCAAGTCTGCGAGCGTGCACGAACAGTAGATCGTGCCGATGACTTGGCCATCCGCCATTTTTTCGAGCGCGATTTCTCGGCCTATCAGATCCGCGACGATGATCGGCGCCCTGACGGCGTTGTTACCGGCTACTTTGAGCCTGAGATCAGCGGCAGCCGGCACTACGGCGCCCCCAACATCTACCCCGTATATGCACAGCCCCAAGACATGCTGTTTGCGGATGCGCGAAAACTTCCCAAAGGCGAAGGGATCGTCGCTGCGCGTGTGGCGGGACGCAGTGTCGTCGTGCAAGCGGGACTGAGCACGCGTGACATGGGCCGCGCAGGGTTGTACGCGCTCGACCTCTCGCGTATCACCAGAGACACTTTGGATCGCAAGGTGCGCCTTCGCGTCGAGGGAAAGCGTCTCCTGCCCTACTACACACGCAAGGAAATCGAAACCAAGGGAGCGCCGAATGCCAAGGTCATTGCCTTCGTGAACAACGCTTCCGCGCTCTACGAGATGCAGATCCAGGGCTCTGGACGCATTCGTCTGGACTCGGGCGAGGTGATCCGCATCGCCTATGCGGAGCAGAACGGTCAGCCGTTCAGGCCCACACTGGCCCAGGCGGCGTCGGGCAAACCTCGCAGTCCCGTGAAAGTGCGCGGCTCCTCGCTGGAACTTGAGCTCGACGATGATGATGAGGACGAAGCACTGCAGCCTGCGGCTGGCAGCAGCGCCGACGTCTCCGTGGTTCGCACGCGTGGCTTCACACTCGCCCTGCCCAAGGTCAATGGCGCTGTTGCGGTGCCCGGACGCCGCCCCGCACAGCGGGTGACTGGCTCGGGTATTGAAGATCCAAGCTACGTGTTTTTCAAGGAGGCCAGTGCGCCTGGCGGAGGACCGGTTGGCGCGCTGGGGGTGCCGCTATCGCCTGGACGCTCGATCGCCGTGGATCCGCGAAGCACGCCGCTTGGATATCCCGTGTTTGTGTCCACGCGCTCGCCAGGCAGTGGGGCCCCGATGCGCCGTTTGACGATCGCGCAGGACACAGGCGGTGCCATTCGCGGTGCGGTGCGTGCGGACTACTTCTTCGGCAATGGCCAGCAAGCTGCGACGCAGGCTCGGCGCATGAAGGAGCGAGGACAACTCTGGGTCCTGCTCCCGCGCGACTTGGCAGTGGCACAAGCTGCCTCCACGGCGGTGCGCACGCGCGGCGGTGCCGTCGGAGACGATCTTCCAGAATGCCTTGTCGCGGACGAAAACAGCTGCGTCAACGATTGAAGCGCCGAAGAAAAGCCACCAGCCCGGCGCGGGGCTGCGGGGGATCTCGCAGCCTCAGAAACTCTTAACAGCAGCGGCCTTTGCGTGGTTCACTGTCTGCTGCCGAGAGATAACCAGCCCTCGGGCGTGATTGCGGTGACCGTCGCCTCGAGCGGATCGCAGTAGCCCGTCGGCTGTCCGCTGAGCGCGCGAAACCTTGCTTCCACAAGGCCGGCGAAAACCAGGCGAGAGACCTTCTGCACGTCCGCTCTCGCAATGACGGTGAGGGGCAGCTTGATCGCTGCAATTTCAGAAAGCAAAGCGAGTGCCATCAGTCAACACCTTTTGCGAATAAAAAGTCCAATGTGCACCTTGTTCTCGAAGAGTGCAATGCCGTGGCGCTCGATGTACTGCCGTGAGCCTGCTGCCGACACCGCCCAGGCCTTGGAAGCGCCGTGCGACTACAGCTGCGCCAGAGGGCTGGTGACATCGCTTGACTGCCACCGGCAACACGCTGTCGGCATGTGCTCTTCGCTTCCCATCGACTTTGGCGTTTCGTCACCCGAGCTCGCGCGAGCATTGATCGGTGCGTCGTTTTGGGTGGAAGGGGTCGGGGGGCGCATCGTCGAAACAGAAGCCTATGACGTCTTGGACCCGGCCTCGCACAGCTATGGCGGCCGATCGGTGCGCAACGCCACGATGTTCGGTCCGCCAGGCCGTGCTTACGTGTATCGGTCCTACGGCTTGCACTGGTGCCTGAACTTCGTGTGCCGGGAGGAGGGCCACGGCGCCGGTGTCCTGATCCGGGCGTTGGAGCCGACGGATGGTTTCGATGCGATGCAGGCACGCCGAGGGCTTCTCGAGCCGCGGCTCCTGTGCGCGGGGCCGGGGCGGGTCGCCCAGGCGCTAGGAATCACCGGTGCGCACGACGGCCTGCCACTGGACCGCGCACCTTTCGAGCTGAAGGGTCCGAGTGTGGTACAGGATGTGGTGGTCGGCGCTCGCATCGGCATTTCTAAGGCGATGGATGTACCTTGGCGTTTTGGGCTGAAAGGATCGCGCTTTGTCAGTCGCAGGTTTGGTTGACGCGGGAGCCTCGCGCCCATGAACGACTCCTCACGGGCGGTTGTGGCGAACGAGGCCGTCGAAGCACAAATCTTCGAGCTACTGGCTCGTCGTGTGCCTGGAGCAAGCATCTGCCCTTCGGAGGTGGCGCGAGCCCTGGTAAGCGCACCGTTGGATTGGCGCGCCCTGATGCCGCAGGTGCGCGAAGTGGCCCAGGAACTCGCCCGTCGCCGGCGAGTGCTCGTCACCCGAAAAGGGGACCGTGTCGACGCGATGGATCGCGGTGGACCTATTCGTCTCGCGTTGCCGTTCGAGAAGGAACGCAAGTGATCGGAAAAAGAGGTCGATTGCAGACCCTCGACGGCCCCCTCATGACACCCGATGGCCGATATCTGGTGGTTCGGGGGCGTTTGTGGCGCGCAGCAAACCCGGGACTGTCCGAAGAAGAGAAAAGCCTCTGGGTCCGCCAATTGATGGCGGCGCGACGCGCGTTGCGTGCAACCGCATCGATCGATGAGCGCGCAACCGCTCGCGCCCTCGTCGACGATGCAAAGCGTCGACTGGGAGAACGCGGCCCGCCGTGGTGGACCGACGGTGCGCCCGATATGAATCGCAAGCTGGTCAAGAACACACCCTATGGCGAATGGTTTCGCCGCCTGAACGACGAGGTGACTTGATCGAGCTGCATTTATGAACGGCGGTCGCCGGCGCAGTCCGCCGTGCGATGACTCAGAAGTCAAGCATCCGGGCAATGCGCCGCTTGAATTCCCCCAGCTCGAAAGGCTTGGTCATCACCTCCATCCCTGGCTCCAACTCACCATTGCCCACGGCGGCGCCGGCTGCGTAGCCCGTGATGAACAGCACTTTGAGGTCAGGTTTGCGCAGCCGCACGACATCGGCGACCTGGCGTCCGTTCATCCCTCCGGGAAGTCCGACATCGGTGATCAGGATGTGGAATTCGCTGTTCGGCTCTTCATCCAGGCACACGAGACCTTCCCGGCCATTTGCCGCGGCAGTGACCTCGTAGCCCGCGGCGACAAGTTCTTCCTGGAGCAGGGCTCGAAGCGGTGCCTCGTCCTCGATCAGAAGCACACGCGCCGACCTCGGTGCTGAGAATGCCGCCGTATCGCTTGTTGGGTTGCGCTGACCAACCGCAGCCTCCGCGTCGTTCGAATCGCCGTCGATACGGGGCATATAGATACTGACGGTGGTGCCTTGACCCAATTCCGACTCGATGCGCATTTGGCCACCCGATTGGCGGGCGAATCCGTACACCATCGACAAACCCAGGCCGGTGCCCTGGCCCAAGGGTTTCGTTGTGAAGAACGGCTCCGTGGCATGAGCCTTGATTTGCGCATCCATGCCGCAACCCGTGTCGCGCACCTCGAGGCACACGTAGTCACCAGGCGCGCTCCCGATGGGCGTGCTTGCGTCGTGGGGAAATGAACAGTTGTTGCCCGTCACCGTCAAGCTTCCCCCACCGGGCTGCATCGCGTCGCGCGCATTGATGCACAGGTTAAGCAGCGCGTTCTCGAGTTGCGCGCTGTCTGCGCGCACGGGCCAAAGGTCCGCCGGGACATTGAATTGGACGGCGATCGATGGTCCGACGCTGCGACGAACAAGTTCCTCGAACTGGTTCAGGCGATGGCGAAGATCAATTCGCCGCGGATCCAAGGTCTGGCGGCGAGAGAAGGCCAAAAGACGCTGGGTCAGTGAAGCCGCCCGCTCCACTGTTTCCTTGCCGACGGTGACATAGCGCTGGGCTTGCTGCGTGTCGCCAGAACGCATGCGCAGTTCGAGAAGCTCGAAGCTGACCTTCAGAGTGCCGAGCAGGTTGTTGAAATCATGTGCGATGCCCCCGGTGAGCTGGCCAATCGCCTCCATCTTCTGGGCTTGGCGCAGCGCATCTTCGGCTTCCACGAGCGCGCGCGTGCGCTCCTCGATCCTCGCCTCCAGCGTTTGATTGGCCTTGCGCAGCTCGCGCTCTGCCATCACCTTGCCCGTGGTTTCGGTCACCGTTGCCATCACTCCAGCGAACCCTCCGGCGGCATCCGGCACCGGCGAATAGTCGAGCGTGAGCCACACACTTTCCGGCGAACCGTTGCGCAAGAAGGTGAACTCGTGGTCTTCGAAGGATTGAGGTTTGCCGGCCAGCACCGTCTTCATGAGGCGATCGTTGAACTCGGACACTTCCGGCCACGCTTCGCGCAAGGGTTGACCCAGGCAAGCTGGATGCCGTCCGCCTGCGACGACTGCATAGGCATCGTTGTAGATCATGATGCCGGCTTCGCCCCAAAGAAGCGCGATGGGCTTCGGCGAATGCAGCACGATGCCCACGGCGCAGCACAGATGCTGAGGCCATTGATCGATCGGGCCCAAGGGCGTAGACGCCCAATCAAGCTGGGCAATCAGCGCGGCGAGTGCCGAGTCGGGTGGCAAAAATGCAGCTGAGATGGAAGCAGGCGCCACGGTGCTTTCGATCGAGATTCGGTGAAAACGAAAGCTATCACAGCCTGAGGCGAGCTGGCGTAAGAGGGGCTAGCGACCGCTGAACTGCCCAGCGTCGACGCGCATTGTCCAGCCCTGCCGGCAAACATGCGCCAAGCTGCCCCGGAGATCTCGGGTTTGGGCAGACAGCTGTCCTGCATGGGAATGACCATGAGGCTGGTCGGCGACGGCAAAAAGGTGGTCGAGGAGATGGGCAAGGCGGTCGTCGCCTGAGCGCGTCGACGGCAGCGGTTCAAGGCGCGTTCAACAGGCTCGCCAGTTCCGCCTTGTCCGTCAGCCCGAGCTTGATGTAGATCTCGCGCAGGTAGTGCCTGACGGTGGCCGGCGACAGCTGCAGCGCGCGGGCGACTTCTTTGTACGACTGACCCGAGGAGAACGCGCGCGCCACGTCCGATTCGCGCGGCGTGAGGCGATCGATGGCGCGCAGCCTGCGGATCGAGAGCCGCTGCAGTGCTCCCGCGGCCTCGATCGAGAAGACCAGGTCCGAGAAAACGCTTCGCGCGCCGTCGCGGCGCAAGGCCGAAACGAGCGCCGGTGGCAGCGCTGGCGGCGCCCACGCGGGCCAGATCCGGGTCACGCAGTGCTGGAAGCCCGCCGACTTCTCGATCACGCCCCACTGGAGGTCGACGAAGGCCGACGCCAGCAGCCCACCGGCCGGCTGCGCATCGGCGCGCTCCTGATTGCGCCCGAGGTTGTGCCGCCAGCCCATGAAGACATGCGGCATGAGGAACTGCTTGGCCCAGGCCTCGGAGGCGTCGAACGCGGGGCTGCGGCCGCCACGGAA
>Ga0160430_100272_pt1 | contig 36337 bp, 35 predicted proteins | sample HID1971I_E0MG_FD_108274 | JGI IMG/M metagenome (GOLD analysis project Ga0160430, IMG submission 108274) | Enriched millipede-associated microbial communities from UW Madison campus, WI, USA - HID1971I_E0 MG | ecosystem: Host-associated > Arthropoda: Insects > Digestive system > Unclassified ...
ACCTCGGCGCGGAGGTCCTCGAGACCAAGCTCCCCGACATCACCGAGTTCGCCCGCACGTACCTGGGCGTCGACCCGGTCGTCGAGCCGGTCCCGGTCATGCCGACCGCGCACTACGCCATGGGCGGCATCCCCACCAACAACAACGGCGAGGTCCTCGCGGACAACGACACCATCGTCCCGGGCCTCTACGCGGCCGGCGAGTGCGCCTGCGTCTCGGTGCACGGCGCCAACCGCCTCGGCACCAACTCGCTGCTCGACATCAACGTGTTCGGCAAGCGCAGCGGCCGCAACGCCGTGGAGTACGTCAAGACCGCCGAGTTCGTCCCGCTGCCGGAGAACCCCGCGGCGTTCGTCTCCGACATGCTCGAGGGCCTGCGCAACAACCAGGGCACCGAGCGCATCGCCGTCCTGCGCAAGACGCTCCAGGACGAGATGGACAAGGGCGCGCAGGTCTTCCGCACGCACGAGTCGCTCCAGCACGTGCTCGGCGTGATCGCCGAGCTGCGCGAGCGCTACAAGAACATCCACGTCGACGACAAGGGCCAGCGGTTCAACACCGACCTGCTCGAGGCCGTCGAGCTGGGCTTCCTGCTCGACATCGCCGAGGTCGTCGTCTACGCGGCGCAGAACCGCGAGGAAAGCCGCGGCGGCCACATGCGCGACGACTTCCCGAAGCGCAACGACGAGAAGTACATGAAGCACACCATGGCCTACCTGACCGGTGACGCCCACTCCTCCGACCCGGGCGATCACATCAAGCTCGACTGGAAGCCCGTCGTCTTCACGAAGAACGATCAGGGCGAGTTGAACTACCCGCCGATGGAGAGGAAGTACTGAGCATGTCCAACGCCATCGCAGAGGCACCTGCCGACACGACCGAAGAGACCGGCATCCAGTCGTTCATCGTCACGTTCAACATCCGTCGGTTCAACCCGGAGGTCGACTCCGAGCCGCACTGGGTCGACTACGACGTGGAGCTCTACTCCACCGACCGCGTGCTCGACGCCCTGCACAAGATCAAGTGGGAGGTCGACGGCTCGCTCACCTTCCGCCGCTCCTGCGCACACGGCATCTGCGGCTCGGACGCGATGCGCATCAACGGTCGCAACCGCCTCGCCTGCAAGACGCTGATCAAGGACCTCGACATCTCGAAGCCGATCTACGTCGAGGCCATCAAGGGTCTGCCGCTGGAGAAGGACCTCGTCGTCGACATGGAGCCGTTCTTCGCGTCGTACCGCGAGGTGCAGCCGTTCCTCGTCGCCAGCTCCGTGCCGGAGAAGGGCAAGGAGCGCGTCCAGACCATCGCCGACCGCGAGATCTTCGACGACACCACCAAGTGCATCCTCTGCGCCGCGTGCACCTCGTCGTGCCCCGTGTTCTGGACCGACGGCCAGTACTTCGGCCCGGCGGCGATCGTCAACGCGCACCGCTTCATCTTCGACTCGCGCGACGACAACGCGGCGGTCCGCCTCGACATCCTCAACGACAAGGAAGGCGTGTGGCGCTGCCGCACCACCTTCAACTGCTCCGAGGCCTGCCCCCGTGGCATCGAGGTCACCAAGGCCATCGCCGAGGTCAAGCAGGCGGTCCTGCGCGGACGTCCCTGACCCGCCGCATCAGGCGGTCATGCGAGAGCAGGCGGTTCCCTTCGGGGGACCGCCTGCTCTCGCGTCATGGGGCCTGCGCTCCAGCTCTCCCGCGCTTGGATAGGGTGGGGACGTGTCTGAACCCGATGGCTCCGCGACCGAGTCCGGCCGTCTCGATGCGGCCGTCGAACGCGCGACCGCACTGACGCAACGGACCCTGGGCCTGTTCCCCGTCCGTGTCTGGCGCCACTTCCTGCAGCACAACGGCTTCCTGCTGGCCGCAGGCGTGAGCTACCAGGCCCTCTTCGCGATCTTCGCCGCGATCTACCTCGCCTTCGCGATCGCCGGGCTCTGGCTCGGCGGCAGCGAGGAAGCGGTCGACGGCCTGATCGACATGATCAACAACTACATCCCGAACCTGATCCTCCCGCAGGGCGAGGGCGGCGTGGTCACGCCCGAACAGGTGAAGGACATCGCCGCGAACACCACCGGCGTCCTGAGCATCACGGGTCTGATCGCCCTGGGCACCGTCATCTGGACGGCGATCGGGTGGGTCACGTTCTCGCGCCGCGCGACCAGGGACATCTTCGGTCTCCCGCCGGACCGCCGCAGCTACGTGATCCTGAAGGCCCGCGACCTGCTCGCGGCCGTGATCTTCGGTGCCGCGCTCGTCGCCGGCTCGCTCCTCAGCTCCGCCAGCGCGGCGGTGCTGAGCTGGCTCCTCAGCCTGCTCGGCTGGGACTCCGGCTCCGACGGCGTCAACATCAGCATCCGCATCGGCACCGTCCTGGTGTCGTTCGCCCTGATGTCGGCGGCTCTCGCGGCGATGGTCCGCTTCCTCACCGGGACGTCGCTGCGCTGGCGCACGATCTGGCCCGGAGCCCTCCTCGGCGGCGGCGCGATGACGATCCTGCAGTACGGAGCGGGTTTCCTGCTGAGCTACACGCCCTCCAATCCCCTGCTCGCCACCTTCGCCATCTTCATCGGTCTCCTGCTGTGGTTCCGCGTCAACGGCGTGGTGATGCTCGTCGCCTCCTCCTGGATCGCCGTGTCCGCGCAGGATCGCGACCTCCCCCTCCTCCCCCAGACGGAGGCGGAGCGTCGGCAGGCCGAGTACCAGGCGCTGCTGACGGCGGCGAGGATCCGCGTGCGCCGGGCCCACGCCGCCCGCGCGGCCGCCCCGTGGTACCGCGCCTGGTCCGCGGAGAGGGCCGTGCGCGCCGCGGAGGACGAGCTCCACGACCTCGAGGCCTCCCCTCCCCCTCCTGCACCGTCGAACACCCCGCTGGCGCAGCGCCTCCTGTCGGAGCTGAACCGCTCGGGAAAGGATGTCGGCGGCGCTCGTTAGGCTTGTCGGTATGCCTCATCTGCGTATCGCCACGGTCAATGTCAACGGAATCCGAGCGGCGGCTCGCAACGGGATGAGTTCCTGGCTGGATGCCGCCGATGTCGACATCCTCACGCTCCAGGAGGTCCGCGGGCAGGACGAGCACCTGGAAGCCGCGCTGCCGGGCTGGTCCATCGTCCATGACGAGGCCACCGCCAAGGGCCGCGCCGGGGTCGCGATCGCCAGCCGCACGCCCACCCTCGCCACGCGCACCGCCTTCGGGCCCGAGGACTTCGACTCCAAGGGACGCTGGATCGAGGCGGACTTCCTGATCGGCGACCGCCCGCTCACCGTCGTCAGCGCCTACGTCCACTCCGGCGAGGCCGACACCCCGAAGCAGGACGAGAAGTGGAAGTTCCTCGACGCGTTCGGCACGCGGCTCGCTGAACTCGGCACCGACGGCGCCCTCGCCCTCGTGACCGGCGACCTGAACGTCGGACACCGCGAGCTCGACATCAAGAACTGGCGCGGCAACCGCAAGAAGGCGGGCTTCCTGCCCCGCGAGCGCGCCTACTTCGACCGCTTCCTCGGCGAGCCGGGGGCGGAGATCACGGCCGTCGACGGCACGATCGGCACGGGCCTGGGCTGGATCGACGTCGGCCGGAAGTTCCATGGCGAGATCGACGGCCCGTACACCTGGTGGTCCATGCGAGGCCAGGCGTTCGACAACGACTCGGGTTGGCGCATCGACTACCACCTCGCGACGCCCGCGCTGGCAGAACGCGTGGAGACGTACCATGTCGCCCGCGCCGCGGCCTACGACCAGCGCTGGAGCGACCACGCCCCGGTCGTCGTCGACTACCGGTACTGAGCGGCCGCTGGTCGGCACTCAGCGGAACAGCAGCACGCCCGCGACGACCAGGATCGCGACGAACACCAGCAGCGAGACGCCGAGAGCGATGAGCCTGCTGCCGCTCGGGAACGCCAGCGGCAGCAGGAACGCCCCGAGCAGACCGACGCCGAACGCGAGGATCCGCCGAAGAAGAGCAGGTATCCGTGCGGACCGCCGCCGGTGAGAACCATGCTGACGACGAACCCGAGGAAGAGCACCGCGCAGACGCCGCCGACGATGCCGGCGGCAGTCCGCCCCGCGATCCCTCCCGGGCTCGGTCGCATCGTCGTCATGTCGGCAGTGTGGCATCGCCGACATCGGCCCGTCGCGGCACCCATAGGATTGATACCGTGACGAAACCTCGCCTTTACTCCGGAATGCAGCCCTCCGCCGACTCCCTCCAGATCGGCAACTACATCGGTGCGCTGCTCCAGTGGCGGGACCTGCAGAGCTCCTACGACGCGTTCTTCTCCGTCGTCGATCTGCACGCGATCACGGTCGCCCAGGACCCGGCCGAGCTCCGCGAGAAGACGCGTCGCACGGCCGCGCAGTACATCGCCGCCGGGATCGAGCCGTCGCTGTCGACCCTGTACGTGCAGTCGCACGTGCGCGCGCACGCCGAGCTGGCCTGGATCCTCAGCACCATCACCGGCTTCGGCGAGGCCGGCCGGATGACGCAGTTCAAGGACAAGTCCTCCCGCTACGGCGCAGACTCGACGAGCGTCGGCCTGTTCACGTATCCGGTGCTCATGGCCGCCGACATCCTGCTCTACCAGACCGACGTGGTGCCGGTGGGCGACGACCAGAAGCAGCACGTCGAGCTGACGCGTGACCTCGCGGAGCGCTTCAACTCGCGGTTCGGCGAGACCTTCACCGTGCCGATGCCCGTCATCCAGAAGGAGACCGCGCGCATCTACGACCTGCAGAACCCGACCGCCAAGATGTCGAAGTCGGCCGAGAGCGACGCCGGGGTGCTCTGGATGCTCGACGACCCCGCGAAGTCGGCGAAGAAGGTCATGCGCGCGGTGACCGACAACGAGGGCTCGGTGCGCTTCGACCGCGAGAACAAGCCCGGTGTCTCGAACCTGCTCACGATCTACGCGGCCCTCACCGGGCGCCAGGTCGCCGCGATCGAGGACGAGTACGCGGGACGCGGCTACGGCGACTTCAAGAAGGGCCTCGCCGAGGTGGTCGTGAACGAGTTCGAGCCGGTCCGTGCGCGTGCGCTCGAACTGCTCGACGACCCGGCCGAGCTCGACCGCATCCTCGCCGAGAACGCCGGCCGGGCGGACGCCGTCGCCGACGCCACGCTGTCGGACGTGTACGACCGCGTGGGGCTGCTCCGCCGCGTCTGAGCCTCGCCCTAGGATGGGGGCGTGACCGATCCGCAGCTGCCGCCCCCGTCCCCGGAGTTCCCCGCACCGTCGAACTCCCCTGCTGCTCCCGGCGGCCAGTCGCTCCCGAACGTTCCGACGTATCCGGCTCCCCCGGTCGCCCCGGCACCCCCGCTCGCTCCGGCACCGCCCGCAGGCTACCCGGCACCGCCCGCAGGCTACCCGGCACCGCCCGCCCAGGCCGTGCCCTCCGCCCCGGCAGGGTACCCGGCAGCGCCTCCCGGGGCCTACCAGGTCCCCGTCGGCGGCTACGCGGCCCCCGCGGGCGCCTACGCGGTCCCGGAGACCGCTCCGCCCCGCTCGAAGCTTCTGGGACTGCTGTCTCTGATCCTGGCGGCCGTCGCCGCGGTCGTGACCCCGATCATCGCCGGGATCAGCGCGTTCGAGATCGGTCGTGTCCTGCCGACGGGCGTCACGACGACAACCGGAGACCTCAGCATCCTATCCCCCGTCCGCGATCAGGTGCTGTGGGCGGAGCTGTCGTTCTGGATCGGCACGATCCTCGGCATCGCCGCGATCGTCATCGGCATCATCGCGATCCGCAAGAAGCAGGGCCGCGGGGCCGGCATCGCCGCAATCGTCGTGGCCGTGCTCGCCGTCGTGATCTTCTTCGTCGTGCTGGTCATCGCCCTCGGCGCCGGCAGCGCGGCCGGCTTCGCGTCGTACACGGCCTGACGCCGTCCACCGACCAGCCCGTGCACTGCCTCAGCGCGGTGCGTGGTGCTTCTGCTGTGCCGCGAGCAGCCCTTCTCCCACGAGCAGCTCGACGGCGTCGGCCGCGTCCGAGATGAGGATGGGCAGGTTCGGCCGCTCGTCCTTCCCGAAGGGCGCGAGCACCCAGTCGGCGGGATCCTGACGACCGACGGGTCGCCCGATGCCCACCCGCACGCGCGGGAAGTCGGGCGTACCCAGCGCCCGAGCGACGTCGCGGACACCGTTGTGCCCGCCATGGCCGCCTCCGGTCTTGAGCTTCACCGTGTCGAAGGGGATGTCGAGCTCGTCGTGCACGACGATGACCTGCTCGGGAGGAACCGAGTAGAACCGGGCGAGCGCCGCCACCGGCGTCCCCGAGACGTTCATGAAGGTGTTCGGCTTCGCCAGCACGATCTTGTCCGCACCGGGACGCAGCCAGGTCTCGACGACGCGCGCGCCGCCCTTGTGCTCACGGAACGCCTCACCGCGGCGAGACGCGATCTCGTCGACCACCATCTGACCGATGTTGTGCCGGGTCGTCTCGTATCGCGGGCCGGGGTTGCCGAGTCCCACCACGAGCCAGGTCGATGCCATGTCCTCGTCCTCTCACTGCGCGGGGCAGGACCCCGGGTCAGGATACGACAGAGGGGACGCGATCGGATCGCGTCCCCTCTGTGATGAATCAGTCGGAGATCACTCCGCGGCGGCCTCTTCGGCTGCCTCGGTGGCCTCGGCGGTCTCGCCCTCGGCGTCGTCCTCGGTGGGCGCGGCCGGCACGGAGATCGCGACGACGAGCACCTCGGGGTCGGAGAGCAGCGTGGAGCCCTTGGGGAGCTTCACGTCGGCGCCGGTGATGTGCGCGCCCTCTTCCAGGCCCTCGACCGAGACCTCGATGTTCTGCGGGATGTGCGTGGCCTCGGCCTCGATCGACAGCGTGGTCGCGTCGAGGTTCACGATGGTGCCCGCAGCGGACTCGCCCGTGACGACGATCGGGACGTCGATGGCGACCTTCTCGCCCTTCTTCACGACGAGGAGGTCGATGTGCTCGATGATCTGGTGCACCGGGTCCTTCTGGACGTCCTTCACCAGGGCGAGCTGGGACTTGCCCTCGATGTCGAGCTCCAGCAGCGCGTTGGCGCGGCGGATGATGAGCGAGACCTGGTGGCCCGGCAGTGCGACGTGCACCGGCTCGGTGCCGTGGCCGTAGATGACGGCGGGGATCTTGCCGGCGGCGCGGAGGCGGCGGGCGAAGCCCTTGCCGAAGCTGTCGCGCAGCTCGGCCTGGACCTTGGTGTCTTCAGACATGAAGTTCTCCTTCGGGACACGCAGCGAAGGCGCCGCGCGGTGGTCTTGGAATTTTCGAACTCGCTGACGCAGGAGGAAAGCCACCGGGCTTGCTTCGCCGCGTCGATAACGGATGATCGCGCACGCGCAGAAGCATCCCTCGCCGAGGTACAGCCTCAATGGTACCGGATGACCCGATAGGCTGAGGACACCGGTCCTATTCCTGCAGAACACGGAGAACCCCCATGCTCGACGGCGCCTTCCTCTCGCACGCACTCCTCTGGCTGATCGGAGCCATGACCGTGTGCGCGGCCGTCACGTCGTTCATCGCCCTGTTCGCGATGGGACGCTCGGGCTACCGCAAGGACTGAGCGGCTCCGCTCACCGGGCCGACGCCTGCGCCGCATCGCGGATGAGGCGCAGCTCCTCGTCCGGAGCGAGGGACGCCGAGACGCGGACGCCGTTCTCGTCGTCCTGCAGCGACTCCAGGGTCTCCAGCTGCGAATCCAGCAGCGATGCGGGCATGAAGTGCTCTGCGCGCTGCGTCAGCCGCGCTTCCAGCGTGGCGCGGTCCACCACCAGCTCCACGAAGAACGTGTCGGGCGACTCTTCGCGGATCGCGTCCCGATAGCGACGACGCAGCGCGGAGCAGGCGATGACGATCCGTTCCTCGCCGTGGAGCGCCGCTCCGACCGTACGGAGCCACGGCATCCGGTCCTCATCATCGAGCGGGATGCCGGCGGCCATCTTCTCGACGTTCGTCAGCGGATGCAGGTCGTCGCCGTCGACGAAGCGCGCCCCGATGCTCACCGCGAGAGCCGCGCCGACCGTGGACTTGCCGCAGCCGCTGGGACCCATCACGACGATGCGCACAGTCATATCTCCAGGCCGAAATCGATGAGCACCTTGCAGGAGCTCGCGGGATCGGCTGCCAGCGCGAAGGCATCGTGAGAATGCTCGACCGGCAGCACCTCGCTGATGATACCGCGGACGTCCAGGCTGCCGTCGGCGAGGGCGGCGATGACGTCGTCGAACTCGGCGCCGAAGCGGAACGAGCCGCGGAGCGTCAGTTCGCGGGTGATCGCCGTGGCCAGGGGCGCGGGAACATCTCCGCCGCGCTGCAGACCGAGCAGCACGACCGTTCCGCCGCGGATCGCCGCCGAGACCGCGGCCGCGAGTCCGGGGACGGTGCCGCTGGATTCGACCACGATGTCGGCATGGAGCTCGGCGATCTCCGCCTCGGCCCGGGCATCGATCGCCCGGATGCCGCGCGCCTCGGCGATCTCACGCGGACGCTGCTGCAGGTCGGTGACCGTCACGGACGCCGCCCCGCCGCGCTGGGCGACGGCGGCGACCAGCTGACCGATCGGTCCCGCGCCGATGACGACGACACGACGCCCGCGCACTTCGCCGGCTCGCTGCAGGGCATGCCAGGCCACGGCCGCGGGCTCGGCCAGCGCGGCGGTGCGGAGATCGAGACCGTCGGGCAGGGGGTGCAGCATGCGCGTGGGCATCGCGACACGTCGTGCGAACGCCCCCTGGGTGTGCGGCAGGTGCATCGCCGAGCCGAGGTAGGTCGAAGCCGGCGCGAGATTCGGCTGATCGGACGGCCAGGGCGTGCGCCCGTCACCGTGCGGGGTCAGGGGGTGCACGGCCACCGGGGTGCCGACGACGGGGCCCGAGCCGTCCGCCGCGGCGACGGCGACGACGCCCGAGACCTCGTGCCCCAGGACCATCGGCTCGCGCAGCACCGAGGCCCCGGCCGCGCCGTGCCGGAAGTAGTGCAGGTCGGACCCGCAGATTCCCCCGTAGGCGACCGCGACGACCGCCTCGTCGGAGTGGGGCGCGGGAGCACCGATGTCCTCGATCCGCAGATCGTCGGCGGCGTGGGCCACCACGGCGAGGTTGTCCACGATGTCTCCTCCTCGGTCAGACGAACGCCGTGACCAGCTCGATTCCGGCCACCCTGATCGTCACTCGCTGACCGGCTCGCACCGGCGCCTGCGAATGGGGAGCACCGGTCATCACGACGTCGCCGGGCCCCAGAACGGACCACGCGGCGACGTAGGCGAGGCATTCGCGGATCGCCATCGGCAGCTCCCTGCTCCCGGTCCGGGCGACGAGGAGCCCGTCGACCTCGACGTCGAGGTCGACGTCGTCGATCCCCGCCTCGGTGTCGATCCACGGGCCGAGGGGTGTGTACCCCTCCCCCGACTTGGACTCGAAGTTGCGCGGATCGATGCTTGCGCGGTCGGGGCTGGAGAGATCGTTCACAGCCGTGATGCCGAGCACGTACTCATGAGCATTCCGCGCCGTCAATCCGTGTGTCGCCCGGCCGATCACGACGGCGATCTCCCCCTCGGCCACCGGCGCGCCCGCGTCGCGCCGCAGCGCGACCTCCGCACCGCTTCCGATCACGGTCCTCGGGCTCTTGAGCCACGCCTGCACCGGCGAGATGTGGTCGGGACCGTTCTGGGCGATGCCGACGATGACGAGCGGATCGACCGGGGCGACGACGGTTCCCTCGACGGCGTCCCCCTCGTCATGCGGGGCGCGGCCCTCCGCGAACGCGAGGAACGGGTCGGAGACCGGGAGGAACCCGTCAGGCGTCTCGCGTACCCAGCGGGGGCCCTCCGGGGACGCCACTCGACCGAGACGCATCAGACGACCGCCGTCATTCCGCCGTCGACGAAGAGCGTCTGGCCGTTGACGAAGTCGCTCGCACCGCCGGCGAGGAAGAGGAGGGCGCCGACGAGGTCGCGGGTGTCTCCCCAGCGTCCGGCCGGCGTGCGCCCGCGGACCCATGCCGAGAACTCCTCGTCCTCGACGAGCGCCTGCGTGAGCGCGGTCGCGAAGTAGCCCGGAGCGATGGCGTTCGCCTGGATGCCGTACGGGGCGAGGTCGGCGCACAGCCCCTTCGTGAACATCACGATCGCGCCCTTGGTCGCCGCGTACGCGGCGATCGACGGACGGGCGAGCTGCGACTGCACGCTGCCGATCTGGATGATCTTTCCCGAGCCCCGGGCGATCATGCCCGCCGCGACGCGGCGCGACAGGTGGAACACGCTGGAGAGGTTGGTCTGCACGAGCGCGTCCCAGTCCTCGTCCGCGAACTCCGCGATCGGCGCCCGCCGCTGGACGCCGGCGTTGTTCACGAGGATGTCGGGCGTGCCGACGAGCTGCTCGACCTCACGCATCCCCGTATCCACCGCCGCGGCGTCGGTGACATCGAAGACGACGCTGTGGACCACCGCTCCCGTCGCCTGCGCGATCTCGCGCGCTGCCGCCGCCGCTTTCACGGCGTCGCGCCCGTGCACCACGACGGTCGCACCCGCTCCGGCGAGTCCTTCCGCGAGGGTCCGGCCGATGCCCTGGCTCGATCCGGTCACGAGCGCCGTGCGGTCGCTGAGGTCGAAGAGAGTGAGACCCGCGGGCAGCCCGCTCACCGCCCGACGGCCTTGATCGAGACGGTCGTGGCGAAGACGTCGTCCCCACCCTCTCCCCGGGAGACCTTGATCGCGTCGTCGACGCGGGTGAGATCGCGGCGCAGCGTCTCGGGAGCGAGGAACGTCGATGCGGTCGTGATCAGTGCGAGCACGGCCATGTAGATCGCCAGGAGCACCCAGTTCCCGTCGCTCACCGCGATGAGGTACGCACCGAGCACACCGGCGAGACCACCGGCGAGCACGGCCGAGATCTCGCGGGCCATCGCCACCCCCAGGTAGCGGTGACGGTTGCCGAAGAGCTCGGGGAGCATGGCGCACTGCGGTCCGAGCATGCTGTTCACGGCCACGCCGATGCCGATCGCGATCACGCCGATGGCCACGGCGTAGTTGCCGAGCGACAGCAGCCACCACGCGGGGAACGTGTAGACGAGCATGAAGACCGCTCCGAACCGGTACACCGTGCGACGCCCGAAGCGGTCGGAGAGGTGTCCGGTGAACGGCACGGAGAAGACGCCGATCAGCGATCCGAGGGTGACGCCCCACGTGAGCAGGCTCTTGTCGGCACTGTCACCGACCACCGTGACGAAGAAGGCGAGACCGAGGGTCTGGAACATGTAGGAGCCGCCGTTCTCGGCCATCCGCAGACCGATGCCGACGATGACGCCGGGGAGCCCGTGCGTGAAGATCTCCTTGATGGGGCGGTCCGCGATCTGCTCGTGCTTCTCGAGCTCGATGAAGGTCGGCGTCTCGCGCAACCGCATCCGGATGAACAGGGCGAGCAGGATCAGCGCGAACGAGGCGAGGAACGGCACGCGCCATCCCCAGCTGAGCAGCTGGTCCTCGGGGAGCAGCGTGATCAGCCCGAAGACGACCGCGGCGAGCAGGGTTCCGGCCTGGATGCCGACGAACGGCAGGGCCGAGAAGAAGCCTCGGCGCTTGACGGGTGCGTACTCGGCCATCAGCACCGTCGCCCCCGCCTGCTCGGCACCCGCACCGAAGCCCTGCAGGAGGCGCATCAGCACCAGCAGGATGGGGGCCCAGAGCCCGATCGCCTCATAGGTGGGCAACAGACCGATCGCGGTCGATGCCCCGCCCATCAGGACGATCGTCGCGACCAGGACCCACTTGCGTCCGAGCTTGTCGCCCAGGATGCCGAAGAACAGGCCGCCGAACGGTCGTGCGAGGAAGCCGACGCCGAAGGTCGCGAACGCGGCGACCGTGGCCATGGCGGGGTCGTCCTGCGGGAAGAACAGGACGTTGAAGATCAACGCCGTCGAGAGCCCGTAGAGCGCGAAATCGAAGTACTCGAGCGCGCTGCCGATGCTGGACGCGAGCGTCGCCCGGCGCAGGTTCGCCGCGTACTCCGGGTCATCGGACACTGCTCGTGCTGAGGTGCGGGGGTCGGTCACTGCCATCTCCTTCGATCGGCTTCGCCTGCGGCGTGACCACGACTGTACCAGCCCGTTGGATTGCGTTCAACCCTTTGGACCGGGTGGGAGCGCACGAAGACCAGCCGTCTCCCGAGGGGCACGGCGGGTCGGAGGGAGTCAGCGACGCACGGCCGCGCTGAAGGGGTTCGTCAACGCCGCGGCGGCCGCGCGCAGAGCCTCGCCCACGCGCTCGATGCGTTCGTAGTCCGCCTCGGCGGCACGGATGGCGACGCCGAGTGCCAGCGGCGGATCGGTGGGCGCCCAGCCCTCGAGCGGCACGGCGACGCCGACGATGCCGCGGAACGACTCCTCCGCATCCAGCGCCCAGCCACGCCGACGAGCGGTGGCCAGCACCTCCAGCAGACCGCTCATGGTGGTCGCGCTCCGCTCCGTGAGCGCGGGGAAGACGGCATCCTCCCCCAGGAGCGCGACCACTTCGGCATCGCTCATCGCCGCGAGCAGCGCGCGCCCGGTGGCCGAGAGCGGAGCAGGGAGACGTGAGCCCAGCGGGGTTCCCAGCCGCAGCGACCGCGACCCTTCGTGCCTGGCGAGGTACAGCGCGTCCGTGCCGTCGAGCATGGCGACCTGCACGAGCTCGGAAGCCAGCTGCGGCGAGGCCTCGCACACGCTGTAGAACTCGCGCACCTGGTTGAACTGCGCGGCGAACGCACCCCCGAGCTCGGCGGTGCGCACTCCCAGCCGATACCCCTGCGGCGTGCGGTCGACCATACCGCCGGCCTCGAGTGCGAGACACAGATTCGCGGTCGACGACTTCGCCAGCCCGAGCTCGCCGGCGAGTTCGGTCAGGGTCCGGGGGCCGCCGGCGTCGGCGAGGAGACCCAGCAGGCGGATGCTTCGGGTGACGGCAGGCGCGGGATCGCGCCCCTCGCGGGTGTCGTCGTCCATGGCTGCGCCTTCCGCCGTCAGTGGGGCCGCAGGCGCGCGAGCACCTGCCTGCGGATCAGTAGAACTCGACCGTATCGACCACGGCGGTCAGCGGCTCTCCATCGAGCAGGCGCGCCGCGTTCTCGGCGAAGCGTCGGGCGATCCGCTCCTCTTCCTTCGAGCTGAGCGCGGCCGTGTGCGGGCTCACCAGCACGTTCGGATGCGTCCACAGCGGCGACGCCTCGTCGAGCGGCTCCTGCTCGAACACATCGAGGGCCGCGAAGGCGATTCGACCGTCGTCGAGCGCCCCGAGCAGGGCGGCCTCGTCGATGACCGTGCCGCGACCGACGTTCGCGATGATCGCCCCCGGCTTCACCGCGTCGAGGATGTCCGCGCCGATCAGGTGGTGGGTCTGCTCCGTACCCGGCAGCGTCACGACAATCGCATCGACGTGGGCCACCGCCTCGCGCAGCTCATCGAGGTGCACGAGGCGATCGACGCCGGCGACCGGCTCCCCCGACCGTGTGGTGCCCCAGACTCGCGCACCGAGCGCGTGGAAGCGCCGTGCGCACTCCGAGCCGATGCCGCCGAGACCGACGACCAGCACGGTCATCTCGTCGAGCTGACGCATCTCCCAACGGTCCGGCCACGTGCGGGTGCTCTGATCGGCGAGGAGCCGCGGGAGGTTCTTCGCTCCTGCCATCACGCCGAAGACCGCGAACTCGGCCAGCGGCCCCCCGTGCACGCCGGCACTGGTGGTGAAGACGATCCGGTCGAGGTCGGTGCGCTCCAGCTCCGCCGCCTTGATCGCGGCCCCGCCGCCTGCCGCCGTCGTCATGACCCAGCGCAGCCGCGGGTTCGCCGCCACCGTGCGGGCCAGCGCCGCAGCATCCACGTCGGGGATCCCGAAGAGGGCATCGGCGGAGTCGACCAGCTCGTCGAAGGCCTGCTGCTCGCTCGCGGTACGAGTGAAGGCGGGATCGCCGGACCAATCGGCCGGGCCGCGCATCGGCGGGAGGAGAGAGTGATCGCGGACCACCTCGACGCGAGGCTCGAGCTCTTCGATGAGCCGGCACAGGTCTTCGCGCAGCGGCACCGTCACGACGGCGCGCAGCTTCTTCTCGGTCCCCGTCATGCTGATCCCTTCCTCGGGAAGTCGTGGATCCCTCACTTTAGCTCAGATCCATCCAGTTGGACACTGTTCTATCCATTGGATTATTGCTACCGTGTGCGGATGGACATCTCCTCCGTCACCGTCGGGGCTGTCGGTCTCGGCACCATGGGCCGCCCGATGGCCGACCACCTGCTCGCCGCCCACGGACGACTCGTCATCCATGCCCGCCGCCCGCAACCGGAGCTGCTGGCAGCCGGAGCCTCCTGGGCGGAGACGCCACGCGAGCTCGCCTCCAGAGTAGACGTGCTCCTGATGATGCTTCCCGACCTGCCCCCGTTCGAGGCGATGCTCGACGGCCCGGACGGACTTCTCGCGGATGCCGGCGAGCTGCTCATCCTGATCGGCTCGACCTCGTCGGCACCGGCCGTGCGGGAGCTCGCGGAGCGCATCGGCGCGCAGACCGACGGACGGGTGCGGGTCGTCGACTGCCCCGTCTCGGGCGGCGAAGACGGCGCGATCGCCGGGACCCTCTCGATCATGCTCGGCGGCGCCCCGGAGGATGCGGCCCTCGCTGCCGAGGTGCTCGCCCCGTGCGGTACTCCCGTCCTGCTCGGGCCGCTCGGCGCCGGCGAGGTCGCCAAGGCCTGCAACCAGCTCGTCGTCTCCGCCACGATCCTCGCGCTCGGAGAGGCGACGGTGCTCGCCGATCGCTCCGGCCTCGACCTCGACGCACTCTGGTCGCTGCTCTCCGGCGGATACGCCGGCTCCCGCCTGCTCGAGAGCCGTCGCGAGAAGCTCGTCACCGGCGACGACTCCCCCAGCGGCGTCGCGAAGTACATGGTGAAGGATCTCGGCTTCGCCGCCGACATCGCCGAGGCCACCGGTACCGCACCGGTGCTGCTGCCCACCCTGCGCGCGGCGTTCGACGAGCTGGTCGCCGCGGGCCTCGGAGACCGCGACATCGCGGTGTCGCGGCGCTTCATCGCCTCCCGTGACACAGGTGAGCACTGACCCCTCCTACAGCGATACGCTGAAACCAACCCTTCTTCACGATCGAGGAGCCTTCTGTGCCCGAAGCATCAGCGAACATCGGAGTCGTCGGACTCGCCGTCATGGGGTCGAACCTCGCCCGCAACCTCGCCAGCCGCGAGGGCAACACGGTGGCGATCTTCAACCGCAGCTACGAGAAGACCCAGACGCTCCTCGACGAGCACCCCGAGGCCGGCTTCGTTCCGGCCCACACGTACCAGGAGTTCGCCGACTCGCTGCAGAAGCCGCGCACCGCGATCATCATGGTCAAGGCCGGCGGCCCGACCGATGCCGTGATCGACGCGCTGGTCGAGGTCTTCGAGCCCGGCGACATCATCGTCGACGGCGGCAACGCCTACTTCCCCGACACGATCCGCCGCGAGAAGGCCGTCCGCGAGACGGGCATCAACTTCGTCGGCGCCGGCATCTCCGGCGGCGAGGAGGGCGCGCTGCTCGGCCCGTCGATCATGCCCGGCGGCTCGGACGAGTCCTGGGTCACGCTCGGCCCGATCCTCAAGTCGATCGCGGCCGTCGCCGAGGGCGAGCCGTGTGTCACGCACGTCGGCCACGACGGCGCCGGACACTTCGTCAAGATGGTGCACAACGGCATCGAGTACGCCGACATGCAGCTCATCGCCGAGGCCTACGACCTCATCCGCCGCGGCACGGGCAAGTCCCCCGCCGAGATCGCCGAGATCTTCGCCGAGTGGAACCGCGGCGAACTGGAGTCGTACCTGATCGAGATCACCGCCGAGGTGCTCCGCCAGGTCGACGCGGAGACCGGCAAGCCGCTCGTCGATGTGATCCTGGACCAGGCCGGCGCCAAGGGCACCGGCGCCTGGACCGTGCAGACCGCGCTGTCGCTCGGCGTCCCCGTCTCGGGCATCGCCGAGGCGACCTTCGCCCGCTCCCTCTCCTCGCATCCCGAGCAGCGCGCGGTCTCCCGCGACCTGCCGGGTCCGGAGGAGGAGTTCTCGGTCGAGGACACCGACGCGTTCATCGAGGACGTCCGCCTGGCGCTCTACGCCTCGAAGATCGTCGCCTACTCGCAGGGCTTCGACGAGATCCGCGCCGGTGCGGCCGAGTACGGCTGGAACATCGACCTCGGCGCGATCAGCAAGATCTGGCGCGGCGGCTGCATCATCCGCGCGCAGTTCCTGAACCGCATCGCCGACGCCTACGCCGAGACGCCGGACCTGCCCGTCCTGCTCACCGCCCCGTACTTCACCGAGGCGATCACGCGCGCCCAGGCAGCCTGGCGCCGAGTGGTCATCGCAGCCGCCGAAGCCGGTATCCCCGCCCCGGCGTTCTCCTCGTCGCTGTCGTACTACGACGGCATCCGCGCCGACCGCCTGCCGGCCGCGCTCGTGCAGGGTCAGCGCGACTTCTTCGGCGCGCACACCTACAAGCGCATCGACAAGGAAGGCACCTTCCACACGCTGTGGTCGGGCGACCGCACCGAGATCGAGGCGGAAGACACGCACTGACGTCTCACCGTCGAAGGGCCGGGCACCGCGAGGTGTCCGGCCCTTCGTGCGTCACACCGCGATGTTGTGATTGCGACGGAACAGGTTCTGCGGATCCCACACGGCCTTGGTCGCCCGCAGTCGGGTGAGCCCCGCGTCGGTGAACATGCCGGGCACCGCCTCGGGTCGCTCGGTGTCGGCGAAGTTGCCGTACTCCGCGAGGCGGCCGGCCTCGATCGCCCGCCAGTCGGATCGGATCGCCGCACGGGTGTCGTCGTCGAGCATGCCGGGGATGTCGAAGGCGCCCGCGAGCACGAACCAGGTCGCCGAGCGCGCGGGGAACGCGGTGTCCTCCTGCGCCACGTCGCCGACCGCCCCGCCCAGGGACCGCAGGAACACGACCGATGCCGGGTACGAGCGGCGGAGGGCCACCAGCTGCGCGATGAGGGCGTCGTCGAGCTCGGCGAACAGTCCGTTGCCACCGAGGAAGCCGGGAGGGGCGGCGGCCTCTTCCCCCTCCGGCTCCGGCATCTCCAGCAGCACCTCCCGGTACGCCGGTGTCGTCACCTCGGTCCGCACACCGTCCACTGCGGAGATCGGCTCCAGCACCGCACGCAGGCGGTCGGGCTCGGGCCCGGCCCACACCGCGCTCAGGCGCGCCCCCGCCGGCGCACTCGGGTCCATCGGCGGCACGTCCATGTAGGTGACGGTGAGCTCTCGCGGCGCATCGCGGAGCAGGTCCCGGGTGGCGCGCAGCACGGCGGTCGCATCGCCGTCGACGGTGCTCTCGGCGAAGGCGATGCCGGACAGCGGGTGCGCGGCGAAGTCGAAGCGGGTGACGACGCCGAAGTTCCCTCCGCCGCCGCGCAGCGCCCAGAACAGCTCGGGATGCGCGGACGCCGAGACCTCGACGACCTCGGCTTCGGCGGTGACAACCTGCGCCCCGATCAGCTGATCGACCGCGAGACCCCACGCCCGCACCATCCAGCCGATGCCCCCGCCGAGGGTGAGACCGCCGACGCCCACCGATGCGGTGTCGCCGGAGCTGAGGGCGAGTCCGTGCGCGGCGAGTGTTGTGGCGACGTCGCCCCAGACCGCGCCGCCGCCGATGCGGACGGTGGTGCCGTCGACCTCGACGCCGGACAGCTCGCCGAGCTCGAGACGGACGCCCTCGGCCGGCGCGTGCGACCAGGGGCCGTGCCCACCCGCGACGACCGTCAAGGGCACGGCCTCGCGGGACGCCAGCCGTACGACCTCGGCGACCTCGTGGGCGGTGCGGGGACGATGGACGGAGGGAACGGGAGCAACATCGCTGTCGGCCATGCCGACACTGTAGCCAGCACGGCCGACATCCGGGCCCCCATCCGTCGACGCTAGGCCGTGATGTCCTGCACCACCCCCTTCGTGAGGCGCAGGCGCCGCGTCGCGCGTCGCGCCACTGCGGAATCGTGGGTCACCACGATGATCGTGATCCCCTCCGCGCACAGCGATTCGAGGAGCGTCAGGATCTCGTCGCGCATGCTCTCGTCGAGGTTGCCGGTCGGCTCGTCGGCCAGCAGCACCCGCGGCCGCTTCACGATCGCCCGCGCGATCGCCACGCGCTGCTGCTGACCACCGGAGAGCTCGGAGGGCAGATGGTCGCCCCGGTCGTCGAGACCGACGTGGACGAGCGCCTCGGCGACCCGGGTGCGCCGTTCCGCTCGGTCGAGCCGGAGCGGCTCCAGCGCCATGTCGACGTTCTCCGTGGCCGTGAGCGTCGGGATCAGGTTGAACCCCTGGAACACGAACCCGATCTCCTCCGCCCGGATCCGCCCGAGCTCCTTCGCCGACGCCGACGCGAGCTCGCGGCCGTCGAGCAGCAGCGAGCCCGTCGACGGGGTGTCGAGAGCGCCGAGCAGCTGCAGCAGCGTGGACTTCCCGCCCCCGGTGGGTCCCTGGATCGTGACGAACTCCCCGGGCATGATCTCCAGATCCACGCCGGTCAGGGCCTTCACGATGCGTCCCTTGTGCGTGTAGGTGCGGGTGACGCCTGCCGCGCGGTACAGGGGCTGGTCGGCGTCGTCCCGCTGTGCCGCGGGTGCGAGGTCGGTGATGGTCATGTCGTTCTCCTTCTGATCGGATTCGAGGGGCGTGCGAGGGGTGCTCCGGGCGGTGCTCATGCGACCGACCGCAGCGCTTCCGAGGGGCTGAGTCGTGCGGCACGCCAGCCACCGAACGCCCCGGCGACGAGCCCGCCCAGCACGGCGAGGCCGACGGCGGCCACCAGCACCCACGGGGTGAACGGCGCCTGGAGCACGATGTCCGCGGCCGGCGTCGTCGAGAACATCCCGCCGCCCGCACCGGTGGGGCCACCGCCCATGCCGCCGGGCCCCGCCCCCTGGTTCGCACCGGTCGCCGCGACGGTGGGCTTCAGGACGTTGACGAGCACGATGCCGAGGACGCCGAGGACGAGACCGGCCGCTCCGCCGATGAGCCCCTGCACCAGGGACTCTCCGGCGACCTGGCGCACGACGCGGCCGTTCGACCAGCCGATCGCCTTGAGCGTTCCGAACTCCCTGGTGCGCCGGCCCACCCCGGACATCGTCAGCAGCACCGAGAGCAGCACGGCGACCGCGAGCACGATGATCGAGAGCCAGGTCCCGAGGTTCGTGATCAGCGCGGTGGCGCGGGACAGCGACCCCGAGACCGTCGACGCGAGCTCCGCCTGCGAGGTGACGGTCGCATCCGGCAGAGCGTCGGAGAGCGCGGACTGCACGGCATCGATCGATGCGGCGGAATCCGCCTGCACATAGACCGTGGAGATGACGTCTTCCACCCCCGCCAGCGACTGCGCGGTGCGCAGCGGCAGGTAGACGTTCGCCGCCGTGTCCGCGGAGTCCGAGGTCGAGCCGAGGATCCCGACGACCTCGACGTCGGACCCCGCCACGTCGATGGTGTCTCCCACCGCGATCTCGTTCGTCGTGGCGTAGGTGCTGTCGACGAGGGCGACGAGGGCCTCGGCGTCACCCGCGTCGAATCCGCGGCCGTCCGTCACCTCGGCGGAGGCGAGCGGACCGATCGCGGTCGCGGCGGGGTCGATCCCGAGCACCGAGAAGGAGTCCACGCCGAAGGAGCCGCCGCCCTGCCCGCCGTCCGGCGGAGCCTGCCCCTGCTCCGGAGCCGCGCCCTGCTGGCCGTCCTGCTGATCGTCCTGCTGCCCGAATCCTCCGCTGGGCAGCTCGCCCGAGAACGTGGAGTCGGTGAGGCTCAGCGCCCCGGACGCCGCGGCGACGCCGTCCGTCGCGGCGACGGTGTCGAGCACCGAGGAGTCGAGCGTGCCGCGGAGGAAGTCCGTCCGCAGCATCGACTGGTCGAGAGTGGTCGTCTCCCCGTCGGTCTCCCCGGCATCCGCGTCGAAGTCGAAACGCGGCCTCTCCCCCTGCCCCGGTTCGGTCGCCGCGTCCGTGACGGTGAGGTCGGTCCCGACCCCGTACACGGACTCGAGCGCCTGGGCCTGCGCATCGCGCACTCCGGCGGTCAGGGCGTTGACCACGATCACGAGTGCGATCGCGATCGCCAACCCGATCGCGACGATCAGGGTCTGCTTCTTGCGGCCCGCGAGTTCGCGCCGCAGATAGGTTCCGTACATCTCTCTCCCTCCACCGCGGCCATCGCGGGGTGAGATCGACGTTAGGAATCGCTCATATGCGAGTTCGAGGGGCCGGTGATGAGGAACCTATGCGTGCACGGGTCCGTCGGCGCGCACGGCCCGAACGAACGACCGGGCACGGCCCGCGAGCGCGTCGAGGTCGCCCCCGGGTGTCGCCGCATCGCCGACCAGCGGTCCGCCCACCCCGATCCCGAAGGCACCCGCCGCGAGGTACTCACCGACGGTGTCGACGCTGACGCCGCCCACGGGGATGATCCTCGCCTCGGGGAAGGGATCGCGGACGGCACGGAGGAAGCCCGGCCCGAGAGCCGACGCGGGGAACAGCTTGACCGCCGCACTGCCGACGTCATGCCCCTGCTGGATCTCGGTGGGCGTGTAGACACCGGGGAGCACGCCGATCCCCTGCGCGATCGCGTAGGGCACGGAGGCGGTGAGCGTGGGGGTCACCAGGAACTGCGCACCGGCGGCGACCGCCCGTTCGACGTCGGCCTCGTCGAGCACGGTGCCCGCGCCGATCAGGGCCTCGACCGGAGCATCCTGCACGACCTGGGCGATCGCCTCCTCCGCGTCCGGCAGCGTGAGGGCGATCTCGAGGGTCAGCACGCCCGCGTCGAGCAGCGTGCGCGCCGCGGCGACCGTGGCATCGACATCCGTCCCGCGGAGGATCGCCACGAGCCGGGTGATCCGCAGCCGTTCCCGGAGCTGTGCGTTGTCGACGGTGCTCACAGCGCGGCCTCCCCCGCGACCGTGCCCGCATCGTGGACGATCGCCGTCGTGCCGCGCCAGGGGAAAGCGGGCTCGCCGCCGACCTCGACCCGGACGCCGAGGAGAGCGCCGTCCGCCTCCGTCGGCTCCGCGATCCCGATGCTCGCCGTCGTGATCACCAGGAGTGTGTCGACGAGGACGACGGCGGTCGGCCGCGTCGCGGGCAGGGCGATCGACTCGAGAAGCACCCCGTCGGGCGAGTAGCGGCGCACCTCGGCGGCGTCCCAGACCGCGACCCAGAGCATGCCGTCCCGGTCGATCGCCATGCCGTCGGGGTTGCCGCCGTCGACGCGGCACACCGTGCGCCGGTTCGACAGCTGCCCGTCAGGGGCGACGTCGAAGGCCTCGATGCTGCGGTGCGGAAGCGTGTCGATGTAGTACAGCGTGGAGCCCGTGCGGTCGAAGGCGAGCCCGTTCGAGACCGTCACCCCGCCGAGCCGCGCGACCGGCGTCCCGTCGGGCTCGATGCTCCACAGCGTGCAGTGCGGGTCGCGGGGCATCGACTGGCTGCCCACCCAGAAGCGCCCGGACGGATCACCGCCCCCGTCGTTCATGTAGTCGCCGGTCCCCGCGATGTCCCCCGTGAGCGCGGACACGATGCCGTCGTCGCTCACGTGCACCACGCGACGATCGACGCCGACGAGCCAGCCCGCCCCCGGCTCCGCCAGCGGGATCGGCGCACCGATCTGCGCACCGACCACGACCGCGGTCTCCGGAACGATCCTCCCGTGGGCGATCCGTCCGCGATGCAGAGAGCCGGTCGCCATGTCGATCCAGGCCAGCGAGCCGTCACGACCGTCCCATCGCGGCGACTCGGCCTGGACGTAGCGGGCGTCGGAGAGGATCTCGACGGTTCGGGAGGTCTGGCTGTGCGGCATCCGGGTCATCCTTCGCTGGTAGCTCGTAACCGTTATGTGGCAGACTATCTCACAATATGCATAACACTTGCGAGAAATGCGGTACACGATGAAGAAGCGGGGAAACTGCTGATGGCTCCGACACTCCACGGCTTGATGCCCATCCTGGCGACTCCTTTCGACGAGTCGGGCGCCCTCGACCGCGAGAGCCTGCGCCGACTGGTCGAGTTCCAGCTCGCTGCGGGGGTCGATGGCGTCGCCGTCTTCGGCATGGCGAGCGAGGGCTTCGCCCTGACCACCGAGGAACGGCGCACGATCCTGGACGATGTCGTCCGCGTGGTCGACGGCCGGATCCCCGTGATCGCCGGCGTCAACGGCACCTCGACGGCGACCTCGATCGAGCAGTCCCTGCTCGCGGAGGAGGGCGGTGCGGATGCGCTCATGGTGCTCCCGCCGTTCATGGTGAAGCCGCCGGCCGGCACCCTCGTCGACTTCTACGGCGACGTCGCCGCCGCGACCTCGCTCTCGGTCATGATCCAGGACGCCCCCGGTGTCACCGGCGTCGCGATGGCGCCGTCGCTGATCGCGGAGATCGCCCGGCTCGACGGGGTCGACTCCGTCAAGGTCGAGGCGCCGCCGACGGCACCCAAGGTCGGCGCGGTCGTCGCGGCGATCGACGTCCCGGACTTCGCGGTGCTCGGCGGGCAGAACGCGCAGTTCTGCCTCGAGGAGTACGCCAGGGGCGCGGTCGGCACCATGCCGGCGTGCGAGTTCCCCGATCTCCTCGGCCCGGTGCTCACGCACTTCCAGGAGGGGCGCGTCGAGGAGGCCCGCGCCGAGTTCCGTCGTATGCTCCCTCTCGTGCTGATCGGACTGCAGGGCGGCATCGCGTGGGCGGTGCACAAGGAGATCCTCGTCGCGCGCGGCGTGATCGACCACGCGACCGTGCGCTATCCCGCATCCGCCCTGGACGCCGGCAGCCGCGCGGCCGTCGCCCTCGTGCTCGACGAGCTCGCGCTCCCGCCGATCCCCACCGCGGTCCGCGCATGACCCGCCGCGGCGTGCTGCTGATCGGCGGCAGCTCCGACATCGGACTCGCGATCGCCCGTGCGTTCGTCGACGGCGGGGACGCCGTCGTCGGGGTGGGACTCGAGCACTCCGCCGACCCCGTCTTCGCGCGGTATCTCGTCGCCGACTGCAGCCGTCCGGAGGAGGCGGACCGTGCCGTCGCCGATGCCGCACAGGCGCTCGGCCGGCTCGATGTGGTGGTGCTCGCGGCCGGCCGCATGCCGATCGCACGCGCCGAGGCCACGAGCGACGAGGACTGGCGCGGCGCCCTGGGCGCTACGCTCGACTCCGCTTTCTTCGTGGCGCGGGCGGCGCTCCCCCGGCTTGCAGCAGGCTCCTCGATCGTCGCGGTGACCTCGGTGAACTCGTCGCTCGCGGCTCCCGCGCTGCCCGCCTACGCGGCCGCCAAGGCCGGTGTGGACGGCCTCATCCGCCAGCTCGCGCTCGACTACGGCCCCCGCGGCATCCGCGTCAATGCCGTCCAGCCGGGCAGCATCTCGGCCGTCGACACCGGAGAGAGCGAGGGCTACCCGCTCGGGCGCATCGGTCGTCCGGAGGAGGTGGCGTCCGTCGTGGCGTTCCTGGCCTCCGACGCCGCATCGTTCGTCACCGGCACGTCGATCGCGGTCGACGGCGGCCTGTCGATCTCGTCGCCGGCCGCCTGGCTGAAGCCGGTGCTGCGCGAGCGTTGGCTCTGAGCCTCGGCTCCCCGCCCACCAAGAAGGCCGCGTCCCCTTTCGGGACGCGGCCTTCTTCGTGGATGCGGAGGCTCAGGAGTTGGAGTCCAGGAGCCCCTGCACCTCCTTCTTCAGCGCGTTGAGGCCGGCCTGCACATCGACCTGACCGGCGAGGATCGTCGCGACGCCCGCGCCGATGGCCGAGTCGATCTGCGCGGTCACCGCGACGCGGTCCCAGGCGGCGCCGCGCGCGTGCTCCGAGACCTCTGTGCGGAACGCACCCTGGAACTTGTCGGCCGCGAGGGCGGGGATCTTGTCGGCGACGGACTTGGCGGCCGGGGCGACCGCGGAGTTCTCGTACAGCGCCGTCGCCGCCTCGACGTTGGTCGCCGCGTAGAGGATGAAGTCCCGGCTGGTGAGCTCTCCCTCGCCCGCCGTCGCGAAGACGCCGCTGCCCCAGGCGCGGTTGAACGAGTCCTTGCCGCCGGCCGTCGGGCGCGAGATCGCCCCGATGTTGTCGATGATGTTCTGGGCGGCGCCGTTCGTCTTGACGAAGGTCGAGGCGAGCGGGGCGTCGTCGTACAGCGCGGCGCGACCGCTCGCGAACAGGATGCGGGCGTCGCTGCGTGCCACGTTCGTCTGCGTGAGGCCGGCGTCCTGCAGCGACTTGTACCAGGTGACCGCCTTGACGCTCTCCGCGTCTCCCAGCGTGCACTTCAGGTCATCGGTCACGACGTCGCTGCCGAAGCCCCACATCCACGGCACGGCGTCCTTCAGGTCGGGGTTCTTGGTGACCGCGGCGTACGGGATCAGCGAGGAGTCCTGCTTCTTGATCTTCTCGAGCGCCGTGGCGAACTGCTCCACGGTCATACCCGAGGTGATGCCGACGCTCTTCGCGATCTCGCCGTTCGTGATGATGCCGATTCCGGCAGCCGTGAGGGGCAGCACGAGCAGCTTGCCGTCCATCGTGTACGAGTCGAGCACACCCTGCGGGATGCCCAGCCCCTTCGCGAGGTCGCTGAGGTCGGCGAGCACGTTCATGGGCGTCAGCACCTGCCACCCGCCGGACTGCCCGACGCCCATGAGGTTGCCGGAGCGTCCGGTCAGCGCGAGCTGCGTCGCGGCCTGGTCGTACGGGTAGATCACCGGAGCGACGGTGACGCCCTCCTTCTTGGAGAAGCCGTCGAGGATGCCCTGCCAGGCGGACTTCAGGGCTTCCTCGCCGAGCGAGTTCCCGTAGAAGTTGATCGTCTTGGCCGCGGTCCCCGCGGCGGCCGTGGCGCCCGCGCCGGTGCCGGGTGCGGCGGGCGTCGCGCAGCCGGCGAGCGCGAGGGCGCCGAACGCGGCCAGGACGGTTCCGCCTCCGAGGAAGGCTCGGCGGCTCAGCTGTGAGTTCGAGATGGTCATGGCGACTGCTCCTTCGAGGTGATGGGGGTGATGCTGTTCAGGCGACGCATGGCTACCCCTTGACCGCCCCGGCGGCGAGGCCGGAGACGAAGTAGCGCTGCAGGAGGATGAAGATGATGACGAGCGGGAGCGACGTGATCAGCGAGGCCGCCATCAGCGCCGGCCAGTCGGCCGTGCCTTCGCGGATGAAGGCCTGGGTGAGTCCCGCCGGGAGCGTCTGCTTGTCGGGTCCGGCGAGGGTCAGCGCGAAGAGCAGGTCGCTCCAGCCGCGCATGAAGGCGAACATCCCCGCGGTGATGAGACCGGGGACGACGAGGGGGAACACGATCCGGAACATGGTCCCGGTGCGCGAGAGCCCGTCGACCTTGGCCGCTTCGAGGATGTCGTCGGGGAGGGCGTCGATGATGCCCTTCAGCAGGAACACCGCGAGCGGCAGCGTGAAGGTCGTGAACGAGATGATCAGCGCGGTGTAGGTGTACAGCAGCCCGGCCGAGCTCAGCATCAGGTACAGCGAGATGAGCAGCAGGGCGCCGGGGATGAGCTGTCCGATGAGGAACATGAACATGATGGCGTTGCGCCCGCGGTAGCGGAACTTCGACAGCGAGTAGGCCATCAGCCCGCCGACGAGGACCGCGAGCAGGGCGGTGCCGGTCGAGACGATGATGCTGTTCATCAGGTTCTTCAGCAGGAGGTCGTTCTGGAAGAAGCCGATGAAGTTCTCGAACGTCGGGTCGACCGGGAAGAACGGACGGTCGAGGGAGAAGACGTCCTCCTTCTTCGTGAACGCGGTGGACGTGAGCCAGTAGATCGGCAGCAGGCCGAACAGTGCCAGCAGCAGGAGCAGGACGCGCCCCGGGATGGACAGGTGGGGGCGGATGATCGACTCCCCCACATCGCGACTACGGCGCATCACTTCTCCAGCCGTCGGTTGAGGAACAGGTAACCGCTCGTGATGATCGCGAGCAGGACGAGCCAGAGCGCGCCCATGGCGGAGGCCTTGCCGAGTTCGTAGCTGCCGAACGCGAGGTCGTAGAGGCTGACCGCGAGCGTCGTGGTCGAGTTGCCGGGACCACCGCCGGTCATGACGAAGATCGTGTCGAAGTTGCCGAAGTTGTAGATGAACTCGAGCACGGCGACGAGCGTGACCGGGCCGGCGATGTGCGGCAGCGAGATGTGCCGGAACCGCTGCGAGCGGGTCGCCCCGTCGATCGTGGCGGCCTCGATCTGCTCGCTCGGCAGGGTCTGGAGGACGGCGAGGGCGACGACCATGATCCAGGGGAAGGAGTGCCAGGTCTTGGCGATGACCACCGCAGCCATGGCGCCGGCCGGGGTGCCGAGCATGCTGATCTCGGGGAGCCCGAGGACGGAGAGCACGTGGTTGACCACGCCGTAGCTGTCGTTGAAGATCCACGCCCAGAGGAACGAGACCACGACGCCGGGCAGCAGCCACGGCAGCATCAGCGCGCCGCGCAGGATGTTGCGGCCGCGCATGCGGGCGTTCAGGAGGAGGGCGAGCGCGACGCCGAGCACGAGCGGGAAGACCGTGGAGAGCGATGCGAAGACGAGGGTCGTGCCGAGCCGGGCGAAGAACTCGTCCCAGACCGCCGCGTAGTTGTCCAGGCCGACGAACGTGCGCTCGGGGCGCAGCAGCGACTGGTCGTACAGGCTGGTGCCGATGCTCGACACGAGCGGGAAGATCGCGATCACGAGGAACAGGAGGACCGCGGGAAGTGCGATCATGAAACCGAAGGTGCGATCCTTCGCGCCCAATGTGGAGCGCCGCCCTGAGCGGGGCTCGACAGCCTTCTGCTCGCTCTCCGCGGGCCGCTCGAGTATGGCTTGATGCATTGCAGTCACTTTCCAGTAGAGACGACCCTCTGCGGGGCCCTGCGCGTCGTCGTCACAGTCGTCGACGTCGACGTGCGGCCAGTTAACCACAATGCGGATGCGAAATCCACAAAATGCATAAGACACCCACATTTGTGTTGCTTCGCATCATTTCTCTCAATAGGATGACTGGCAGCGGCGACGAGCCGCAGGCGTCGCAGATGCGGCGGCAGTCTTGAGGAGGAGTCACCATGGCGTCGGAATCGGTGGGCGGCACGCAGACCGTCGAACGGGCGATGTCATTGCTCGCATGCTTCACCGAGGAGTCCGGCGAGCTGAGGGTCTCCGAGCTCTGCACCCTCACCGGCCTCGGACAGTCCACCGTCTCGCGCATGATGTCCGCCCTCGACCGGATGAAGTTCGTGGTGCAGGACGCCCGGACCGGGCTCTACCGTCTGGGGCCGGCGGCCGTGTCCCTCGGCACGATCGCCCTCAACGGGTCGCCGATCTTCCGCGCGTCGCGCCAGATCGCCCAGAACCTCGCCCGGAAGATCGAGATCGGCGTGAACGTCGCCGAGCTCAGCGGCTTCACCTTCACCTACCTCTGCAATTTCGAGGGTGCGCTGGCGCCGAAGTCGTTCGCGATGGCCGGCCGCACCGGCCCCCTGCACGCCACCGGCCTCGGCAAGGCGCTGCTCTCCGGCATGACCGACGAGCAGGTGGACGAGTACTTCGCCCAGACGCCCCAGCGCTTCACCCCGCACACGATCGTCGACCGTGACGCCATGCAGCTCGCCCTCGACGAGACGCGCAGCCGCGGCTACGCGACCGAGATCGAGGAGCTCGCGTTCGGTCGCGCGTGCATCGCCGTCCCGATCCGCAACCGCGCCGGTGAGATCGTCGCCGGGATCTCGGCGAGCGGCCCGCTGTCGGTGCTCGACCTGCACGCGCCGCACCAGGAGCTCGCACTGCAACTGATCGAGGCCGCCGACGAGATCTCCGTCGCCCTCGGATACAGCCCGTCCCGCACCGCCTCCGCCTTCGCGGCGCTCTGACCACCCGGCCGCCCCACGGCCCCGAAGCCCCGCCCGCGGCGTGCGCCGCCGGTTCGCCGACCATCGATGTCTTTGGAGACCCCTGTGAAGATCACGCGCGTCCAGACCTTCCCCCTCTACCTCTCGAAGGAGGATGCGAACAACTCCTACGCGGGCGACACCGCCGTGGAGCACCGCGGCTACGTGATCCGACCCCCGTGGCGGAGCCTGTACGCCCCCGGCTACGAGACCCTGCTCGTGAAGATCGAGACCGATGAGGGTCTCGTCGGCTGGGGCGAGGCACTGGCGCCCGTCGCCCCCGTCGTGGCCGCGGCGATCGTGGACAACCTGCTCACCCCGCTGATCGTCGGCGAGGACCCCCGCTCGGTGCGCACGCTCTGGCACCGCATGACGGAGTCGATGCGCGAGCGGGGGCACCTGACCGGTCACCAGGCCGACGCGATGGCGGCGGTCGACATCGCGCTCTGGGACCTGTGGGGCCACGCCACCGGCCTCTCCGTCTCCGAGCTCGCCGGCGGTCGCTTCCACGAGGTGCTGCCGACGTACGTCTCCGGGATCCGCGGCGTCGACGACGTCGAGCGTGCCGAGAAGGCGGCCGAGCTCGTCGAGGGCGGTGTGCGCCGCATCAAGCTGCACCTCGGCATCGACATCCGCTCCGACCTCGCGACGTACGACGCGATCCGCGCGGTGCACCCCGATCTCGACGTCGCGCTCGACGCCCACTGGACCTACCAGCTCGGCGAGGCACGCGCGCTCGGTCGGGAGCTGGACGACCGGCGGGCCTGGTTCTTCGAGGCGCCGCTCGCGCCGGAGGATGTGGAGGGCCACCGCGACCTCGCCCGCTCGCTCGCCACCCCCATCGCGATCGGCGAGGCGATGCGCAGCCGCTTCGAGTTCACGGACTGGCTCACGCGCCGGGCCGTCGGCCTCACGCAGCCCGACATCGGCCGCACCGGTATCACCGAGGGGCTCGCGATCGCGGCCGTCGCCGACGCCTTCCACGTGCAGGTCGCCCCGCACCACTCGGCCGCCTTCGGCATCGCGATGGCCGCCGGCGTGCACGTGGCCGCGAGCGCCGCGTCGCTGCTCGCCTTCGAGTACCAGCCGTTCACCCTGCCGGTCGCCAACCGTCTCCTGACGACGCCGCTCGAGGTGCGGGCGGACGGTGGCTTCGTCGTCCCGACCGGCCCCGGGCTCGGCGTCACCGTCGACGAGGATGCGATCAAGGAGTACGTACGGCACTGAGTACGTGCGGCACTGCGCTCGTGCGGCGCTGAGCTCCCGCACGAGCGGTGCCGGTAACGTCGACCGGATGGACACGGAGGAGAGGAAGCGCGCGGTGACCCACGAACCTGCCGAGGAGATGACCGAGTACCCGCTGAGCGTGCTGCTCGCGCCTCTCCCCGCGCCCGCGGAGCCCGCCGACTTCGACGACTTCTGGCGGTCGACCTTCCGGGAGTTCGGCGCCGGACCGGTGGAGTGGGAGCGCACGCGGGAGCTGGAGCCGACCGCGACCCACCGCGTCACCGAGATCCGCTTCGCCTCCTCCGCCGATGAGCAGGCCGCCGCCTTTGTGATGGTGCCGCAGGATGCCGACGACGTGCGGCGCGGCGTCGTGGTCGGGCACGGCTACGGCGGGCGCACCGGCCCCGATCCGGACCGCGTCCCGGCCGACACCGCCGCGATCCTGCCCTGCGCCCCGGGCACGCACCCCGGCACCGCGAGCCGCTTCCCCGCTGCTCCCGACGAGCACGTCCTCGCCGGGATCGCGCACCGGGACACGTACTCGCACCGCTTCGCCGTGGCGGACGTCTGGCGTGCGGCGACCATCCTGCTCGAGATCGCGCCCGCGGTGTCCGGAGCCCTCGACTTCCACGGCGGGAGCTTCGGCGGCGGCATCGGTGCGATGGCCCTCCCCTGGGACGACCGGTTCCGTCGGGCGGCCCTGGACGTGCCGAGCTTCGGGAACCACGATGTGCGCCTCACCCGGCGAGGAACCGGCAGCGGCGAGGCCGTTCGACGGCACCTGCGATCGCACCCCGAGGTGCGCCCCGTGCTCGACTACTTCGACGCGGCGATCGCGGCGCGGCGCCTGCGTCTTCCCGTGCAGGTGAGCGCGGCGGTGCTCGACCCCGCGGTCGACCCGCGGGGCCAGTTCGCGGTGTACCACGCGCTGTCCGGCCCACGGCGGCTCGGCGTGCGCGCCAACGGTCACCTCTCCGGGGCGATCGGCGAACAGGCGGACCGGCTGGCGCTGCAGGACGGCCTGGACTTCCTCGCACTCCCCGACGAGCGCCTCGAGTGAGCACGCTCCCAGACAACGCATAGCGATCTCCATAGAAATCACATAGGAGATTCCGCAGAATAGGGACATGACCAGCGACCTGCCCGAAATGCACCGTCCCGACGGCTCCCCTCTGCGCATCCTCGCCGTCGACGACGAGCAGATGCTGACCGACCTGCTCGCGATGGCGCTGCGCATGGAGGGCTGGGAGGTGCGCACCGCCTCCTCGGGCATGGAGGCACTCCAGGTCGCGCGCGAGTTCGAGCCGGATGCGCTCGTGCTCGACATCATGATGCCCGACCTGGACGGCATGTCCGTGCTCAAGCGGCTCCGCGAGTCCGGCAACCTCGTCCCGGTGCTGTTCCTCACGGCCAAGGACGCCGTGGGCGACCGCGTCGCCGGGCTCACCGCCGGCGGAGACGACTACGTCACCAAGCCGTTCAGCCTGGAGGAGGTGATCGCTCGTCTGCGGGCGATCATCCGCCGCACCGGCCACGCGACCGCGGACGACGGGCAGTCGATCCTCCGCGTCGCCGACCTCACCCTCAACGAGGACAGCCACGAGGTGGTCCGCGACGGCACCGAGATCGACCTCACCGCCACCGAGTTCGAGCTGCTGCGCTACCTCATGCGCAATGAGCGCCGCGTGCTCTCGAAGGCGCAGATCCTCGACCGGGTCTGGAGCTACGACTTCGGCGGCAAGTCGTCCGTCGTCGAGCTGTACATCTCGTACCTGCGCAAGAAGATCGACGCGGGACGCACGCCGCTGCTGCACACCGTCCGCGGCGTCGGCTACATGATCAAGGCCCCGCAGTGACCTCTGCGGCGATGACCAGACGGCCCATGAGCCTGCAGACACGGCTGATGACCGCCGTGATCGGGTTCGTGTCGCTGATCCTCGTCATCGTCGCCGTGATCACCAGTGCGACTCTGGGCAAGACCATGGAGGACCAGCTCGACCAGAAGCTGGCCACCAACGCGCATCTGGTGCAGCGGTGGGCGGAGGCGACGGATGCGCCCGAGGCGACGGCGCCCAACGTCCTGGCCGGGCACACCGTGCCGGCGGCGGGGCTGCTGGTCGCCGTGGTCAGTCCGCTCACCGGAGCCAGCGGCGTGATCGTGAAGAACTCGGCGCAGGACGAGTTCACCGGCACTCTGCAGACGCTCGACCGGAAGCAGATGACCGAGATCGGCATGGCACTGGCGGGAACCACCGTGGCCACGGTCTCGATCAGCGATCTCGGCTCCTACCGGCTCATGGCGCTGCCCGCGGCGGGAGGCATCGTCGTCGTCACCGGCCTGCCCCGCGACGACATCCAGAATCAGCTCACGCAGCTGCTCACCGTGATCGCCCTCGCGACCATCGGCGGCCTGATCCTGCTGGCGCTGACCACCGCGATCACGATCCGGGTGGGCCTGCGCCCGCTGCGCGCGGTCGCCACGACGGCGACCCGGGTGGCGAATCAGCAGCTCGACCGCGGCGAGGTCAGCATCACCGAGCGCGTGCCGGCCTCGGAGGCCGATCCGCGCACCGAGACCGGGCTCGTCGGGGCCTCCCTGAACAAGCTCCTCGACCACGTGAACACCTCGCTGGCGTCGAGGCAGAAGAACGAGGAGCGGATGCGCCGCTTCGTCGCGGACGCCAGCCATGAGCTGCGCACCCCGCTCGCGTCCATCCGCGGCTACTCGGAGCTGTCGCTGCGCGCGCTGCGTCAGACCGAGGCACCGGCCGAGCACCCGGAGGTCGTCGAGAGCACGACCTCCTCGCTGGAGCGCATCCAGGCGCAATCGCTGCGGATGACCCGGCTCGTCGAGGATCTGCTGCTGCTCGCGCGTCTCGACGAGGGCCGCGAGCTGGTCTACGGAACGGTCGACCTCACGCAGCTGGCTCTGGAAGGGCTCTCGGACGCCCGCCCCACGGCGGCGGACCACCACTGGACCATCGAGGTCCCCGACGAGCCCGTCACCGTCGTCGGCGACGCCGGCCGGCTCCACCAGGTCGTCGGCAACCTGCTCGCGAACGCCCGCACGCACACGCCCGCGGGCACCACGATCACGCTGAGCGTGGCCAGGGAGGGTGACGAGGCGGTGCTGCGCGTCCACGACGACGGTCCCGGCATCGACCCGGCGATCCGCGACGAGCTCTTCGCGCGCTTCGCCCGCGGAGACAGCTCACGCGCCCGGCAGACCGGCGGCACGGGTCTCGGCCTCGCGATCGTGAAGGCCATCGTCGAGGGGCACCACGGCTTCATCACCGTGAGCAGCGAACCCGGCGACACGACCTTCACGGTGCGCATCCCGGTCAACCCCGCCGCCACCGTCGCCGACACCGAAGCCGACACCGAAGCCTGACCCTCGGAACACGACCGACCACCGAGGCCCGACCCGCGGAACACGACCACGGAGGCCTCGCCTGCGGAACACGACCACCGAGGCCCGACCCGCGGAACAGTACCCGCCGAGGCCTGACCCGCGGATCAGTAACCGGCGAAGGCGTCGGTCGTGAGGCTGCGGGCCTTCTGCAGGGCCGGCGCGAGGTCGGCGATCAGCCGGGGCGGCCCGGAGATGAACGCGTGCCGCGCGGAGAGGTCGGCGACGGTGCGCTCCAGGGTCTCCGCGTCCAGGCGGGCGCCCTGCGCCCAGCTCCAGTGCGGGGGCAGGTCGGTCGGCTCGTCCCGCGTGAACACGACCGTGCGCACGCCGGTGGCGGCCAGCTCATCCCGGAAGGCGAGCTCGGACGCGTCGGAGGCGACGTACACGAGCACCACGTCGCGCTGCTGACCCGTCGCCTGCAGCTGACGCAGCTGCGACACGAACGGCGTGACGCCGATGCCCGCCGCCACCATCAGCACCGGCTGGTCGCCTCGGGGCAGGATGAAGTCCCCCCAGGTGCCGGTCACCGCGAACGTCGCGCCGGGCTCGGCCGCAGCCAGGGCGCGCTTGTAGCTGGACGGATGCTTCTGGTCGCCGTTCTTGTAGGCGATCCGCAGCGTCGGCAGGTCGGCCGGAGCGGAGACGATGCTGAACTCCCGCCGGGTGCCGCGGGCGTCGGGCCGGTGATGCGGCACGTCGAGCTCGAGGTACTGACCGGGCAGGAAGCGCACGCGCCCCTTCGCCCGGAAGGTGAGCTCCTGCGCGGTCGGGGTGACGAACTCGCGCCGCTGGAGCACGAGCCGCACCGAACCGCGCAGGGCGAAGGCGAACGCCAGCAGGTTCCCGATCAGCAGCGCGCGCTCCTGTCCGAGCGTGAAGAGCCCGGCGACGGAGATCGGCCATCCGGCCAGGAGGCCCACCACGACGGCCACGGCGACCTGCTGCCGGCGGCGTGGCGGCAGCGTGAGCGGCTCGGACAGCATGAACGCCCCGAGGAACAGGAACGGCGACTGCAGCACCGCGAACTGCAGCGCGGTCAGCACGTCGAAGCCGATGTCGAACTCGGCCGCCTGCACCGCCTGCCGCACCACCGAGGTGGCGACAGCGACGAGCAGGAACACCAGCACGACCCGCACCTTCTCGGTGCGCCACAGCACCGCGAGGCCGAGGACGGCCACGGGGATCGTGAGCACGGGCGTGCCGACCCACCACGAGGAGGAGGTGCCCAGCCACTCGAACGCGCCGAACGCCCCGAGGATCGAGACCACCGCGGCGCCGAACGCCGCGGGGTTGAAGATGTGGCGACCGCGCCAGGCGATGAGGTACTTCGAGACGCTCGCCACCGCTCCCGCCAGCGCGAGGCCGAGCAGGGCGCCGAGCTCGACGCCCGGCCGCAGGACGAACAGCAGGATGAGCGCGGTGACGAGCGAGGACTCGATGCGCCACGGGAGCCGCAGGATGCGCTGCGCCACCGCGTCGACGGCCGAGATCACGATCGCGAGCACCAGGAACGACGCCACGAGCTCGAGCGGGGTCGGCGACACGATCACGCCGAACAGCGACAGCGCGAACGCGATCACGGCGAGGGCGATGAGCGCGAAGAGCACGAGACGGTACATCGACAGGGAGCCGAGCACCGCGAGGACCCGTTGGCGTGCGGCGGCGAATGACGTGATCACGGTCTCCACTCTTCCCTAATCCTGCGCTGGACGGCGCGTGTCGCGTCCGGCGAGGAACAACTCCGCCGGGCACCCGGGCGAGCGCTGCACCCGCCCGTCGGTGCTCATGCGGACCCATTCCACACCCCAGGCGTCGGCGAGTTCGGGGCCGCCGTCGAAGAACAGCGCGGTCGCCACGGCATCGGCCGTCATCGCCTCCGGAGCGAGCGCCCAGGTCGCCGCCCAGGTGCGGACGGGCTGTCCAGTGCGGGCGTCGAGCACGTGATGCAGTCCGCTCCCCCAGGCCCGGCGGTTGATCGCCGACGCGCACAGCGCCTGGTCCTGCACCTCGACCACGCCGATCGCCTTCCGCGCGTCGTACGGGTGCTCGAGGCCGATACGCACGGCCGCGCCGCGCACGCGGATGTCGCCACCGGCATCCACCACGAGGTCGCCGGGCACGCGCTCCAGGACGCGCATCACGAGGTCGACCAGGCGGCCCTTGCCCAGGGCTCCGACGTCGAGGAGCGCGGGGACGGATGCGGTGACCTCGCCGGCCATCCAGGACACCTGCCGCTCCCAGCCGTCCGGCGCGCGCACCGGATCTCCGGCGACGAGCGAATACTCCGCGTCGTAGCCGAGCGCGTCGAGGCTGTCGGCCACCAGCGGGTTCACGGCACCGGCGGTCGCCGCGGAGAGCTCCCGATACGCGTCGAGCATCGGACGGGCGTCGGCGGAGGCGAAGGCACCGCCCTCGCGCCCGAGGCGACGGACCTCGGAGTCCTGCCGGAACCGCGACCACTCCCGGTCGAACCGCTCGATCTCGGCGGAGACCGCCGCACGAGCGGTGTCGGTCAGCTCCTGCGCCGACTCGATCTCCCAGTGCGTTCCGATCGCCTCGAAGCGCCAGCTCGCCATGCCGCGCCAGGCGCCTAGGCGGCCGCCTGCTCCTTGATGGACTGCACGGCGTCGTTGAAGCCGCCGCTGGTGAGCGAGGAGCCCGCGACGCGGCTGACGTTCAGGTCGTCGACGGCCACGCCCACGACCTCATCGGCGATGCCGTCGATGAACTGGCCCTGGTACTGCTTGCTCTCGGGGGCCTGGGGGTCGCCCGTGACCTCGACGTCGGTCACGACGCCGTCGGCGAGGGTGAGCGTGACCGAGATCTGCTCGACGGTCTCGGGCGTCTGGTACGAGCCCTCGGCGGTGTAGGTGCCGTCGGTGTAGGCGCCCGTCGAGTCGCCACCGGACGAGGAGGACGATCCGGAGTCCGCCGTGGCGCCGCCGTCGGCCGGGGACTCGGCGTCGGCGTTGCCGGAGCAGCCGGCGAGGACGAAGAGTCCCGCGATCCCGAGGATCGCGGATCCCTTGCGGACAGAGGTCGGTACGGTCGTGCGGATCATGATGCGGTCCTCCCGGCTCGGTGTCGGTCGACTCCGGTGGTCGACCATTCGACCGTAAGCACCACGGCTATGCGCGGGCTGTGCCGTGACGATGCGTTACGCGTCGCCGCCGAACATGCTCGTGACGGATCCGTCCTCGAAGACCTCGTGGATGGCGCGGGCGAGCAGGGGGGCGATCGGGAGGATCGTCAGGTTGTCCCAGCGACGCGATTCCGTGAGCGGGATCGTGTCGGTGATGACGACCTCGTCGATGGACGAGTCCTGCAGCCGATCGGATGCCGGGTCGCTGAAGATCGCGTGGGTGGCCGCGACGATGACGCGGTGGGCACCCGCGGCCTTGAGCGCCTGCGCGGCCTTGACGATCGTGCCGCCGGTGTCGATCATGTCGTCGACGAGGAGGCAGGTGCGGCCCTCGACCGTGCCGACGATCTCGTGCACGGAGACCTGGTTGGCGACCTTCGGGTCACGACGCTTGTGGATGATCGCGAGCGGGGCACCCAGGCTGTCCGACCAGGTGTCGGCGACGCGGACGCGGCCCATGTCGGGCGACACGACCGTGAGGATCTCGCGGTCCGCGGGAGTCAGGGTGCGCTCGAAGTAGTCGAGGAGCACGGGCTTGGCGAACAGATGATCGACAGGGCCGTCGAAGAAACCCTGGATCTGCGCCGCGTGCAGGTCGACGCTCATGACGCGGTCGGCGCCGGCGGTCTTCAGCAGATCGGCGACGAGACGGGCGCTGATCGGCTCACGACCGCGGCCCTTCTTG
>Ga0160430_100276_pt1 | contig 35823 bp, 36 predicted proteins | sample HID1971I_E0MG_FD_108274 | JGI IMG/M metagenome (GOLD analysis project Ga0160430, IMG submission 108274) | Enriched millipede-associated microbial communities from UW Madison campus, WI, USA - HID1971I_E0 MG | ecosystem: Host-associated > Arthropoda: Insects > Digestive system > Unclassified ...
ACCCCCACCCCAGTCGAGAGCACGGGATCTCGCCGAGTGCACGGCTCTCCGACGTCGATGCGCCGTGCGCTCGGCGAGATGCCGTGCACTCGGCGCCAGCGCCAGCGCCGTGTGACGGCGGATGCCCAGGACACTCGCGTAAAATCGGCACAATGACCGACGCGCCCCTCGAACCCACCGACCCGGGTGCCGGTATCGACCCCGACGATCTCGCCACGACGCTGCGCGTGCTGGGCGAGCTGCATGAGATCGACAACGAGCACCCGGACTTCGTCGCCGTGCGCCACGCGACCGCGGCGATGTTCAAGGCCGTCAAGCGCGTGCGTCGCAAGGAGATCCGCGACGCGATCGCCGAGGCCGACAAGGCCGTGGTCGCCCGCACCGCCACCGGGGCACCCGACCGCATCGACGACGAGACCCGAGGCAACGACCTCGCCACCAGCGTGGTGGACGCCCCGATCGCGGGCGAGCTGCTCAAGCCCCGCAACTGCTACATCTGCAAGCAGCCGTACACGCAGGTCGACGCGTTCTACCACCAGCTGTGCCCCGACTGCGCGCGCTTCAGCCACGGCAAGCGCAACGCCCGCACCGACCTGACGGGCAAGCGCGCCCTGCTCACGGGTGGCCGCGCCAAGATCGGCATGCACATCGCGCTGCGGCTGCTGCGCGACGGCGCCCACACCACGATCACGACCCGCTTCCCGCGCGATGCCGTGCGGCGCTTCTCGGCTCTGCCCGACTCGGCCGACTGGCTGCACCGGCTGCGTGTCGTCGGCATCGACCTGCGCGATCCGGCCCAGGTGATCGGTCTCGCCGACTCGGTCGCGGCTCAGGGCCCTCTCGACATCCTGATCAACAACGCCGCGCAGACCGTGCGTCGCTCGCCCGGCGCCTACTCGCTGCTGGCGGATGCCGAGCTGCAGCCGCTGCCCGACGGACCGCTGCCCGAGATGGAGACCTTCGGTCACACGGCCGACCCGCACCCGCAGGCGCTGCAGGCATCCGTCGACGCGCATCCGCTGCTGTCGGTCGCGGCCCTCGGCGGCACGGTCGCCGAGCAGGGCGGGCAGGCCCTCACAGCCGAAGACCTCGCGCGGCTCGCCATGGCCCCCGGGTCGTCGTCGCTCGAGAAGCACGCCGACGGCACCGCGATCGACGCCGGCGGACTCGTGCCGGATGTGAACCGCGTCAACAGCTGGGTGCAGTCGATCGAGCAGGTCGACCCGCTGGAGATGCTCGAGGTGCAGCTCGCGAACACCACGGCGCCCTTCCTGCTGATCAGCCGCCTGCGCGCGTCGATGGCGGCGTCCGACTCGCACCGCAAGTACGTGGTGAACGTGTCGGCCATGGAGGGGCAGTTCTCCCGCCGCTACAAGGGTCCGGGGCATCCGCACACGAACATGGCCAAGGCCGCGCTCAACATGCTCACCCGCACCAGCGCGGGCGAGATGCTCGAGAAGGACGGCATCCTCATGACCGCCGTCGACACCGGCTGGATCACCGACGAGCGTCCGCACTACACGAAGGTGCGCCTCGCCGAGGAGGGCTTCCACGCCCCGCTCGACCTGGTCGACGGCGCCGCCCGCGTGTACGACCCGATCGTGCGCGGCGAGGCCGGCGAGGACATCCACGGCGTCTTCCTGAAGGACTACGAGCCCAGCCCCTGGTGACGCTCGCGGGTCAGCCCAGCGGGCCGTACCGCACGATGCCGCTCGGCACCTTCCCTCCGAAGAGGGCGTCGACGGTGACGAGCGCGAACCCGCGATCGCGGAGACCGGTGACGACCCGGTCGAAGACGCGCGCCGACCCGGCCTGGATGTCGTGCATGAGCATGATGGTCGACACAGCGGGCCGCTCGATCGCGTAGCGGGCCAGGTCGTCGTCGGCGGGCTTCTCCCAGTCGCGGGTGTCGACGCTCCACAGGATCGCCGGCTCGGCGGCGATCTCGATGACGTCGGCGTCGACGAACCCGCCGGGCGGGCGGAACGTGCGCACCGGCTGACCGGACAGCGTGCGCAGCAGTGCGGCCGTGCGGCCGAGCTGGTCTTCGATCTGCTCGTCCGTCAGATCGGTCAGGTACGGATGGCTCCACGTGTGGTTGCCGATCTGGTGTCCTTCTGCCGCGACGCGTCGGACGGTGTCGGGGTGCTGCTGGGCATTCTGTCCCAGCATGAAGAACGTCGCGGCCGACTGCTCGTCGCGCAGCACGTCGAGGAACTGCGGGGTCAGCGTCGAAGGGCCGTCGTCGAGCGTGAGCGCCATGCACGGGACCAGATCGCACGGGATGCGCTCGAAGCCCGCGCCCGCGGAGGGTGTGCCGACGAAGTCCCCCTCCGCGCGGGTGATCGCCTGCGCGAAGGGAGTGAGCGCGCCCGCGGCCCGGGCGGCGCTCAGCGCGACGGCCGACGGATGCTCGGGCGAGCGCTCCCGCCATCCGGCCAGGCCGTCGAGCTCGGGGGCCGACAGGTCCGCCGGAACGGGGATGACCAGCTCGCCGGCGTTCAGGTCGCTCGACAGCAGGGCCTCGCGGAGGACGTCGAGTTGGGCGTCGGTGGGCACGTCGACGGGAACGAGGCTGAGGCTGCCGGCGTCACGACGCAGGGTGTCGATGTAGGCGGGCCACAGCGACGCCACGTCCGTGAAGAGCTCGGCCTCCGTCGCGACCTCGCCCGTGGCGACATCCGTATAGATCGTGGTCGTGGTATCCGCCGCCCCGTCGGTCGACGCCGAGACGATGCGCAGCCGTTCGCCGAACAGCGATCCGCGGGCCAGGACGATCTCGCAGACGACGACGGCCCCGGTCCGGTCGCCGAGGATGTCGGCCGCGGGGGCGGTCGTCGCTCCCGGGGAGCATCCGCGGTCGCCGAGGCCGGCACCGGTCTCGTGCGCCGTCGGGCGGTAGGTGTGGCCGCTGAGGCGCGACTGCGTCGTGACGGCCTCGCGCACGACCGCTTCGACCGCCGTGTTGAACGGCGAGGTCCCCGGCAGCGCGGCCCAGCGCGCGTCGATGCCGACCTCGTCGTTCCGCAGTCGCATGTCGACGGTCGGCGACTGCTCCGGTCCGGGTGGGGCCGCAGCCGGCACGATCGTGCCGCTGACGGACCACTGGCGCGGCTTCCAGCCGCTGACCGGTTCCGGTGCGCATGCCGAGAGCACGAGCGCCGCCCCGAGGACCGCGGCGAACAGGCGGGCCGACTTCGGTGCGTTCATCGCGTCACCTCGACCGTGGCCAGGAGGTCGGCGAGTTCCGCATCGTAGGCGGGCGACGGGGTGGCGCGGAAGGTGAGGATGACCGGGCCCTCGGCGATGGCGCCCACGACGGTCTCCTGGTCCACCACGCGGGCGTGCAGGACCGTTCCGACGCCGGCGGTGCCCGGGGACAGCGTCTCCTCGCTGGTGGGTCCGAGTGGGCCGGGGGCCACGCGGAGGAGGGCCTCCGGCACATCGGAGCCGGAGACGAGGGACAGCTCGACGGTCATGAGGCGATCGGGGCTGCCGGCCACTCCGCGGGACTCGTCGCCGAAGTGGCTGCGCCACGACCAGCCGCCCGGCAGCAGGAGCGTGGCCTGTGCGGTCTCGTTCGTCAGGCGGACCGTGCGCTGCTCCGCGGAGACCGTGGGGGTGAGGCCTCGGACGACCACCGGCACGACCATCACCGCGAGCAGTCCGAGGGTGACCAGCACGGTGATCACGACGACCGGAAGCAGTCGCCGTCGTGGCGGATGCGGCCGCGGCGGGGACACCGTGTCGGTCGGCAGGGAACCGGTCATGTCGTACGGAGCCTTTCTGCGAGAAGGGTGCCGATCCCTCGCAGACAGCGGCCCCCCGACCAGCTTCGAGCCTACTCCGGAGTGCGCCGCGCACCCCGAGGACACAGCGCGCTCGGGTACAGCGCCCCGGGCAGGAGAGCCGCGGTCAGACGGTGCGGTGCTCCAGGTTCGCGGACGCCCATCGCCCGAGCTGATCGAGGATCGGCAGCAGTCCGCGGCCGCTCGGGGTGAGGGCGTACGACACCGTGATCGGCGGACCCGCGTCGACCGTGCGAGCCACCAGGCCGGTGTCGGCGAGTTCCGCGAGACGGTCCGAGAGCACGGTGTCGCTGATGCCGGCGACCGCGCGGCGCAGTGCGACGAAGGTGGAGGGACCGCTGCCGAGCGCGGACACGATCATGCCGTTCCACCGTTTGCCGAGCACGCTGAAGGCCAGTGTGACGGCGGCGTCGCACATCTGGATCTCTTCGTGGACCTCGGCCATGACCCCATCCTACCCGTGCTACGTTAACCGATGTCGCTAAGAAAAACCTAGCGACTACGAAAACGAGAGGTAGGCCCATGTCCCTGTTCCGCCTGGATGCCAGCATCCTTCCCGCGTCGTCCGCCAGCCGTGAGCTCGCGGACCTCGTCGAGGCCGAGTGGACCGCATCCCACCCCGACTCGACCGTCACCCGCCGCGACCTGGCGAGCGACCCGGTCCCCGCGACCGCGTGGGCGGATGCCGTGACCGGCGGTTTCGTCGACGAGGCCCAGCGCACCCCCGCGCAGAACGACGCCCGCGCGCTCGCGACCCGGTTCGCGGACGAGCTGATCGGCGCCGACGCGCTGCTGTTCGCGGTGCCGCTGTACAACTACGGCGTCTCGCAGCACTTCAAGACCTGGTTCGACCTGGCCTACACCGACTCGCGCATCGACCCGTCCGGTACCGCGCTGCAGGGCAAGCCCGCGACCCTGGTCACCGTGCTCGGCGGCAACTACGCGCCGGGTTCGCCCAAGGAGGGCTGGGACCACTCCACCGGCTGGCTGCGCCGCGTGCTGGCGGATGTGTGGGGCCTCGACCTCCGCGTCGTGCAGCGTCCGTTCACGCTCGTGGGCGTGAACCCCGCGCTCGACGCGTTCGCCGACACCGCGCGCGAGCTCAAGGAGAACGCCGAGACCGACGCCCGCACCTTCGGCCGCGAACTCGCCGCGACGCGCGAGCCCCGCGTGGCCTGAGACCCGGCATCCGCCCCCGGACGGCGTCAGCCCAAGGGGGGCGGGTACGGATGCGGCAGCCACACCGTCACGATCAGCCCGCCGTCCGCGCGCGGGGTGAGCACCAGGGTGCCGTTGTGCGCCTGCGTGATGCGGTCGGCGATGGCCAGGCCGAGACCCACCCCGGCATGGTCGTCGTCCCGCGTGCGCTCGGACCCGCGCTGGAACGGCTCGGTGAGCATCGCGGCGCGGTGGGCGGGGATCACGTCGCCGGTGTTCTCCACGACCAGCGCGACCGCGTGCGGCATCGCGTACGTGCGCACCGCCACCGCACCGCCGGACGGCAGGTTGTGCACGATCGCGTTGAGCACGAGGTTCGTGACCAGCTGCGGCAGGAGCGCCGCAGACCCGAGCACGGGAGCCGGGGCACCGCCCACCTCCATGGCGACGCCGCGACGGTCGGCGAGGGGGAGCAGGCTCTCCACCGCCCCCTCCGCCAGGAGCGAGAGGTCGACGATCTCGCGCGTGAAGGTGCGGCGATCGGCACGGCTCAGCAGCAGCAGCGCCTCGGTCAGGTCGATCGCCCGGGTGTTCACCTCGCGCAGACGGGAGATCAGGGCATCGACGTCGCGGTCGGGATCGTCGCGGGCGACCTCGAGCAGGGTCTGCGAGATCGCGAGCGGGGTCCGCAGCTCATGCGAGGCGTTCGCGGCGAACCGCTGCTGCTCGGACACGTGCGACTCCAGCTGCTCGAGCATCGAGTCGAAGACGTCGGCGAGGTCGCGGAACTCGTCACGCGGCCCCTCCAGCGAGACCCGGTGCGACAGGGAGCCCTGCGCCGCGAGCCGGGCGGCATCGCCGATGCGCTCCAGCGGTGCCAGCATCCGTCCGGCGAGCAGCCATCCGACGCCGAGCCCGAGGGCGAGCAGGACCACCATGACCATCGCGGCGACCGGCACGAAGGCCCGGATCAGGTCACTGCGGTTCGGCACGAAGAACTCGGTGACGGGGATCTGCACGTCCGGCACGTATCGGAGCAGATACGCGGCCACCGCGGCGAGCAGCAGCCCTCCCGACACGACGACGACCGCCGCGTAGCTCAGCGTCAGCTTGAGACGGGCGCTCATCCCGCGGCGGCGCCTACGCATCGGCATCCGTCCCGATCCGATAGCCGACGCCGGGGACGGTGAGGATCAGCCACGGCTCGCCCAGGCGCTTGCGCAGCGATGACACCGTGATGCGCACCGCGTTCGTGAACGGGTCGGCGTTCTCGTCCCAGGCGCGCTCGAGCAGCTCCTCGGCGCTGACCACCCCGCCCTCCGCGTCGACCAGCACCTCCAGCACGGCGAACTGCTTGCGGGTGAGGGCGACGTAGCGGTCGTCGCGGTACACCTCGCGACGGAACGGGTCCAGCCGCAGGCCCGCCATCTCCAGGACCGGCGGGCGGCTGCGCTGTCGACGACGGTCGAGCGCGCGTAGACGCAGCACCAGCTCCCGCAGCTCGAACGGCTTCGTCAGGTAGTCGTCGGCGCCGATCTCGAAACCCGATGCCTTGTCGTCGAGGCGGTCGGCCGCGGTGAGCATCAGGATCGGGATGCCGCTGCCGGAGGCCACGATCCAGCGGGCGATGTCGTCGCCGGAGGGGCCGGGGACATCGCGGTCGAGCACGGCGATGTCGTAGGCGTTGATGCTCAGCAGTTCGAGGGCGGTGTCGCCGTCGCCGGCGACATCGGCCGCGATCGCCTCCAGCCGCAGACCGTCCCTGACTGCGTCGGCGAGGTAGGGCTCGTCCTCGACGATCAGTACACGCATGGCTGCGATCCTACGCAGTGCGGTATATCGGGAGCGTATGGAAAAGCGCATACGCCCCGGCAACCGGCGCTCTTCTTCACTGGGAGCATGAACACCAGCACCATCCCCCTCCCGCCGCGGAAGCGTCGTCGCCGGTTCACCGTCGTGGTCGTCGCGCTCGCGCTGGCCGTGATCGTCGTCTTCGCGGTGCAGCAGTCGCTCTCCGCGGCTTTCGCCGATGTCCCTCGGGGCCTGCCGTCGCCGGGGTCCGGACAGGCGGCGGCCGGCGAGATCACGGGACCGGTCTCCGCCCCGAGCGAGGCCGACGGCGTGATCCGCGACGGCGACCAGCCCACCGTCTTCGACGTGGACCGGGTCGCCGTCGGCAACCTCGACCCGGCACTGCTCGCGGCGCTGCAGCGAGCAGCCGGCGATGCCGAGCGCGACGGCATCACGTTCCGCGTGAACAGCGGATGGCGCACGCCCGCGCTGCAGGAGCGGATGCTGCAGGACGCGATCGTCCAGTACGGATCGGAGGCGGAGGCCCGGCGCTGGGTGGCCACCCCGGAGACCTCGGAGCACGTGACGGGCGATGCGGTCGACCTCGGCCCGTTCCCCGCGCTCGACTGGCTGGCGCAGCGGGGCTGGCGCTACGGCCTGTGCCAGATCTACGCCAACGAGTCCTGGCACTACGAGCTGCGACCCGAGGCGGTCGACGACGGCTGCCCCGAGATGCTCCCCGACCCCACCGCCGACCCGAGGACCCAGCGATGACCGCTCTTCTCGCACCCGAGCGTGCGACCCTCTCCCGCCTGCACGCGCCGACGCTGTGCACCCTCCCGGATGCCGTGGCGGAGAACGTCCGTCGCGTGCGGACGGCGACCTCCGCGCGCATCATGGCCGTGGTCAAGGCCGACGGTTACGGCCACGGGGCCGTCCCCGTGGCCAGGGCCGCGGTCGCCGCCGGTGCCGAGTGGCTCGGGGTGACCGACGTCGCCGAGGCCACCGCGCTCCGCGAGGCCGGACTCGCGGTGCCGATCCTCTCGTGGCTGAACCCGGCGGGCGTCGACGCGGCGACCGCGGCGGAGCACGACATCGACATCGCGGTCGGCTCGGCCGAGGAGCTGCGCCAGCTGGTCGCGGATGCCGAGGATCCGGTGCGCGTGCACCTGCATCTGGACACCGGCATGGCCCGGGGCGGGAGCCCGCTCGACGAGTGGCCCGAGCTGTTCGCGGCCGCGCGGGCGGGTCGCGGCCGCGTCGAGGTGGTGGGGGTGATGGGGCATCTGCCCCGGGCGGACGAGGGCGACCCCGAGGCGAACGCGGCCGCCGTGCTGCGGATGCGGCAGGGGAGGGACGCGGTGCTGCGGGCCGGGCTCGGTCCGGTGCTCGTGCACCTCGCCGCCACGTCCGGCGCACTGACCGACCCGGCGACGCACTTCGGCATGGTGCGGATCGGCGCGGGACTCGTGGGCATCGACCCCTCGGAGCGGACCGTGCTGACCGGAGCCTCCCGGTGGACGGCGCCCGTCGTGCACAGCGCGCTCGTGCCCGCGCGGACGGCGGTGGGGTACGCCGGCGCCTACGTCACCGACCGGGAGACGCACCTCGTCGTCGTCGGCGTCGGGTACGCCGACGGCATCCCGCGCGAGCTGGCGCCGGAGGCCGGAGTCGAGATCGGGGGGATGCGGCATCCGATCGTGGGGAGGGTCTCGATGGACCAGATCGTGGTCGACACGGGGGAGGCGGGGTTCCCCCGGGGCACCATCGCGACCGTGTTCGGGCCCGAGGGCGGCGCGGTGCCCTCGGTGCAGGAGTGGGCCCGGTGGGCGGACAGCATCCCGCACACCATCGTCACCGGCATCGGAACACGCGTGCAGAGGAGTGTGGCATGACGACGAACGTCCTGGTCATCGGCGGCGGACAGAACGCCGAGCATGAGGTGTCGCTGGCCTCCGCGGCCGCCGTCGCCGCAGCCCTCCGGATGGGGGACCACGAGGTCACGACCGCGACCATCGACCGCGACGGCATCTGGCGTGTCGACGGTCGCCCGAACGGGGCATCGGCCGCCGAGTCGCTGGCGCTCGCCCTGCCGCTGCTCACGCGCACCGACGTGGTCTTCCCGGCCGTGCACGGCACGCTCGGGGAGGACGGCGCGCTCGCGGCGCTGTGCGCGCTCGCCGGGGTGCGCGTGGTGGGCTCGGGGCTGCGGGCCGGGGCCATCGGCATGGACAAGTGGACCACCAAGCTCGTCGCGGACGCCGTCGGTCTCGGCACCGCCCGGGGGCGTCTGGTCGCCGCGGACGACATCGGGGATGTGGAGTTCGACGGCGCGGTGGTGGTGAAGCCGGTCTCGGCCGGATCGAGCCACGGGGTGAGTCTCGTGAGCGAGGAGGGCGAGCTGCTCGCGGCGCTGCGGGAGGCGGCGCGCTTCGACCGCCGCATCCTGGTCGAGGAGGTCGTGCGGGGGCGGGAGATCGACGTGGCGGTGCTGCGCGAGAAGGGCGGCATCCGATGGGCGGCCCCGCCGCTGGAGATCCACGCGACCGGCCTCTTCGACACGGCTACGAAGTACGACGGCAGTGCACGGTTCACGGTCCCGGCCGAGCTCGATGCGGCGGAGGTCTCGGCCCTCAAACGAGCTGCGATCGCCGTGTTCGACGCCCTCGGCTGCGACGGGGTCGCACGGATGGACTTCTTCCTCACGGACCGCGGTCCGGTGCTGAACGAGGTCAACACGATGCCGGGGCTGACGGCCGCGTCGCAGGTGCCGCGGATGTTCGCGGCTGCGGGCGTGACGTACGTCGACCTCGTGTCGCGGCTCGTGCGCGCGGCGTCGTGACCGGCGCGGAATCGTCGCGCGTCGGGTGGCCCGACGTCGCGAAGGGCATCTGCATCATCCTCGTGGTGCTCTGGCATGTGGTCACGAAGGTCGCGATCCACATCCCGGGTGCAGGGCCGGTGACCGACGCCTGGGCGATGCTGAACGCCCAGCTGCTGCCGCTGCGGATCCCGCTGTTCTTCCTGGTGTCCGGGATGTTCGCGGCGCGGGCGGTGCTCGGCCGGGATGCGACGTCCTGGCGGCGGCGGGCGGGACGGCTCGCGCTGCTGTACGTCGTGTGGGTGCTGATCCAGACGTTCGTCCTGGCGCTGACGCCGGACTTCGACACCGCCAGGGCGACCGACGGGTGGGAGCTGCTCGCGCAGCTCACGATCAGTCCGACGAACCTCTGGTATCTGCTCGCGCTCGCGGCGTACCTCGCGATCGCGCGGCTCACCCGGGGGCTCCCGACCGTGGCGGTGCTGGCGGTCGCGTTCGTCATCGCGGCGGTCGCCGGGGCCGGGGTGATCCCGGATCTCGGCAATCTGTGGCAGCTGGTGCAGAACCTGTTCTTCTTCCTCGTCGGGCTCCGACTGCGTGCCGTGATCGAGCGGTTCACGAGGAGCGTGGGCATCGGCGGGGCACTCGCGCTCGCGGTCGTCTACGTCGGGGCGCTCGCGGCCGTGGCGGCGCTCGGCATCCGCCTCCTGCCCGGGGTGTGGCCGGCGCTGGCGCTCGTCGCCGTGGCGTTCGGGGTGGCGCTGAGCGTGCTCCTCGATCGGCGCGCGGGGGTGGTCGCGCGACCCCTGCGCTGGATCGGCCGGCGGACCCTGCCGATCTACGTGCTGCACATGATGCCGCTGGCGTTCGTCGGCGCGGGGCTGGAGGCCGTCGGGTGGCGGCCGACGCCGGTCCTGGAGGGCATCGGCCCCGTGGTGCTGACCGCGGTCGTCATCGCGACCTGCCTGGCCGTGCACGCGCTGCTGGTGCGCTGCGGCCTCGGGGCCCTGTTCGACCCGCTGCGGGTCACGGACCGTCTGGGGCGGGGCCGTCGCCGCACGGCCGAGCCTCGCGCGTGAAGGCCTCGACAATCGGCCCGACGCGGCGGATGCTGGAACCATGGCGGCCTTCACAGCGGACAACGCATTCAGCGGATTCAGCGTCGACGACATCGACGCGGCGAAAGAGTTCTACGGCACGACCCTCGGGCTCGACGTCGGAGTCAACGCGATGGGGTTCCTCGACCTGCGGCTGCCCAGCGGCGGATCGATCCTCGTGTACCCGAAGCCGAACCACACGCCCGCGAGCTTCACCATCCTGAACTTCCCGGTGGCGGATGTCGACGCCGCGGTGGACGAGCTCATCGAGCGCGGCGTGCAGACCAAGATCTACAGCGACGACGAGTTCCCCTCCGATGCGCGCGGCATCGTCCGCGGCAACGGCCGGGGCCCGGACATCGCCTGGTTCCGCGACCCCGCGGGGAACGTGCTCGCGGTGATGCAGGCCTGACGCGGGGCGTGAGTTTCCGTCGATGAAGGGGTACGCGCTCGCGTCTACGACCCGGCCGGTCGCAGTCAGCCGTTACGAACTGACAGAGGACGCGCAAAAAGCGCTTCCCGATGAAGACGTGATCACCCGGGCCTTCGCCGACGAGTTGTCCCGCAGCGCCTAGGATCCGAGCGGAGTCGGAGCGCTACAGCCGATCCACTCCGGTCACGGTGACGACGGCCTGGCCGGCCTCGTCGGAGGCGGCGAGGTCGATCGTCGCGGAGATGCCCCAGTCGTGGTCTCCGGCGGGATCGTCGAAGATCTGCCGGGCCGTCCACGCGGTGGCGCCCTCGGTGAGGATCAGCAGCTTCGAGCTGCGGGCGTCCGCACCGGTGAGGATGTCGTCGTGCTCCGCGAAGTATCCGTCGAGCGCGTCCGACCAGGCATCCGTCCCGAAGCCCGGATCGAGCTCGGCGAGAGCGGCGACGTCTTCCCGCGCGGCGAGCTGCACGCGACGGAACAGCTCGTTGCGCACCAGGATGCGGAAGGCGCGGATGTTGCTCGTGAGCCGCTTGGGGGCGGGGGGCACGATCGGCTCGTCGGGGGCGTGCGGGTCGAAGCGGCCGTTGTCGGTTCCTGCGACCAGCTCCTCCCACTCGTCGAGCAGGCTGGAGTCGACCTGGCGGACGAGTTCGCCGAGCCACTCGATGAGGTCGCGCAGATCCTCGTCCTTGAGCTCCTCGGGGATGGTCTGCGACGCCGCCCGATAGGCGTCCGAGAGGTAGCGCAGCACCACGCCCTCGGATCGGGCGATCTTGTAGTACGCGACGTATTCCCCGAACGACATGGCCCGCTCGTACATGTCGCGGACGACGGACTTCGGATGCAGCTCGAAGTCGCGGATCCACGGCTGCGCGGCGCTGAACGTCTCGAACGCGGCGCTCAGCAGCTCGTCGAGGGGCTTCGGATAGGTGATCTGCTCGAGCAGCTCCATCCGCTCGTCGTACTCGATGCCCTCCGACTTCATCGCGGCGACCGCTTCGCCGCGGGCGAGGAACTCCTGCTGGCTGAGCACGGCGCGCGGGTCGTCGAGGGTCGACTCCACGATGGAGATCATGTCCAGGGCGTACGAGCCGGTGCCGGTGCCGGCGGCCGGATCCGGGTCGAGCAGCTCGAACGCGGCGAGGGCGAACGGCGACAGCGGCTGGTTGAGGGCGAAGTTCGGCTGCAGGTCGACCGTGAGGCGGATATCGCCCTCGGGCGTCTTCTCGACGATCCCGGATTCGCGGAGCGTGCGGTAGATCCCGATGGCGCGCAGAGCCAGTTCACGTTGTCGCTTCCGCGGTTCGTGATTGTCATATACCAGCGAGCGCATATTGGCGAAGACGTCGCCGCCGCGGGCGATCACGTTGAGCATCATGGCGCTCGTGATCTGCATGTGCGAGGTCAGGGTCTCCGGCACCGCATCGATGAGCTTGCGGAACGACGGCTCGCCCCACGACACGAACCCGTCCGGTGCCTTCTTGCGCACGATCTTGCGCTTCTTCTTCGGGTCGTCGCCGGCCTTCTTGACCGCCGCGACGTTCTCGCTCTCGTGCTCCGGCGCCTGCGCGACGACTGTGCCCGCGGTGTCGTAGCCGGCGCGGCCGGCGCGACCGGTGATCTGATGGAACTCGCGGGCGTTCAGCTGCCGCATGCGGGTGCCGTCGAACTTGGTGAGCGCGGTCAGGAGCACGGTGCGGATCGGCACGTTGATGCCGACGCCGAGGGTGTCGGTGCCGCAGATGACGCGCAGGAGTCCGCGCTGGGCGAGCTGTTCGACCAGGCGACGGTACTTCGGCAGCATCCCGGCGTGGTGCACGCCGATCCCCGCGCGCAGGAAGCGCGAGAGCGTCTTGCCGAACGCGGTGGTGAACCGGAACTCGGCGATCAGTGCCGCGATCTCGTCGCGCTGCTCGCGGGTGGCGACCTTGGTGCTGGAGAGCGCCTGTGCCCTCTCCATCGCGGCGGCCTGCGAGAAGTGCACGACGTAGATCGGCGCCTGGCCGGTGTTCAGCAGGTCGTCGATCGTCTCGTGGATCGGCGTCGTCGCGTAAACGAGGTGCAGGGGGACGGGGCGCTCGACGCCGGTGACGGACGCCGTCTCGCGGCTCGTGCGGCGGGTGAGGTCGGCGGCCAGCTCGGTGACGTCACCCAGGGTCGCCGACATCAGGATGAACTGCGCCTGCGGCAGCTCCAGCAGCGGCACCTGCCACGCCCATCCGCGGTCGGGGTCCGCGTAGAAGTGGAACTCGTCCATCACGACCTGGCCCACGTCGGCGTCGGTGCCCTGCCGCAGCGAGAGGTTCGCGAGGATCTCGGCGGTGCAGCAGATGATCGGGGCGTCGGCGTTCACCGAGGAGTCTCCGGTGACCATGCCGACGTTCTCGGCGCCGAACACGTCGACCAGTGCGAAGAACTTCTCGCTGACGAGGGCCTTGATCGGAGCGGTGTAGTAACTCCGGCGTCCGGCGACGAGGGCGCTGAAGTGCGCGCCGATCGCGACGAGCGACTTCCCGGTGCCGGTGGGCGTCGAGAGGATCAGGTTGTTGCCGGAGACGATCTCGATGACCGCCTCGTCCTGCGCGGGATACAGGCTGATCCCGGTGGACTCCGCCCATTCGACGAACGCGAGGTAGACGGCATCCGGATCCGCGGCGTCCGGAACGAGGGCGGGGTCGAGCCGCGGAGTGGAAGTCATGATCCCTCGATCATCCCATCCGGGGGCGGCGCCGACCTGCGCCCCCGTTCAGGCGGTCGCAGCGCGCAGGGCGATGCGGATCATGTCGCCGAAGGTCTGCTCGCGCTCCTGGGCCGTGGTCTCCTCGCCCGTCACGATGTGGTCGCTGACCGTGCAGATCGCGAGGGCGCGTCGACCGTAGTACGCCGCGAGCGTGTAGAGCCCGGCGGCCTCCATCTCGACGCCGAGGATGCCGTGCTGCACGAACGGCTCCGTGAGCTCGGGGCGGGTGCTGTAGAACTGGTCGCTCGAGAACAGCTGCCCCACATGCACGGCCGACTCCAGGGGCTCGGCCTCGCTCGCCTCGACCGCGGCGCGCAGCAGCGAGAAGTCCGCCACGGGCGCGTAGTCGAGTCCGTGGAAGCGCACCCGGTTGATCCCGGAGTCGGTGCTCGCGCCGTTCGCGATGATGATGTCGCGGATCTTGACCCGCTCGGTCAGGGCTCCGCATGAGCCCACCCGGACGATCGTCTGCACGTCGTAGGAGTCGAACAGCTCGTTCGCGTAGATCGCCATCGACGGCTGGCCCATGCCCGAGCCCTGCACCGAGACACGGTGCCCCTCCCAGGTGCCGGTGAAGCCCAGCATGCCGCGAGTCTCGGAGTACAGCTCCGCCTCGTCGAGGAAGGTCTCGGCGATCCACTTCGCCCGCAGCGGGTCGCCGGGGAACAGGACGATGGGGGCGATCTGGCCGGGCTCTGCGGCGATGTGCGTGCTCATGGCCTCAGCGTAGCCAGCCCGGTCATGCGCCGCCCGAGGGGCTCACCCGGGAGCCCCGGTGAGCCCCAATGCGGTGATGAGCTCGTACGCGGCGGAGCGCGCCTGCACGATCACGGTGCCGATCTGCACCCCGGTGGCCGACACCGACAGGAGCAGCTGACCGTAGGGGGCGAGGATGAAGCTGAGCAGCGACGTCTGGCTCTCGGCGATCGACACCGAGACGACGGCGGACAGGCTCGGCGCCCCGCCGCCGGAGATGATCTCTGCCTCGGCTCTGGCGACCCCGAACAGTGAGCCGTTCATCGCCGCCAGACGGTCGCCGGTCTCGCGCACGACGCCGACCGAGGCGATCTGGAGCCCGTCCGCGGTCGACAGCACGGCCGCGGTCATCTCGGGGAACCGCTCCTCGAGATGGCGCAGCCGCGTCGCCGCGGCCTGCCCGACCACACCCGACCAGACCGTCCAGTCGGCTGCGAGGTCGGGATGCATGAGTGCCGGGTCGGTTCCGGGCGTGGAGTCCTTCGAGATACCCGATGCATCGGGTCGGATGGGTGCTGTCACGACTCTTCCTCCGGAAGGTCAAGGGCCACGCAGGCGACGCGCATCACGCAGGCGCGGTCGCGGGCGTCGGCGGTGAGAACGCGGGTGGAGGGGATGCCGTACCGATCCAGCAGGCAGGCAAGAGATCGCCGCACGGCGTCGAGGTCGTCCTCCGCGCAGTGGGTGACGGCGATCACGAGACGGTGGCCGTCTTCCGCGAACCGCGGGATCCAGTCGCCGGCGTCGGCGACGAGGTTCCCGCGGTCGGCGCGCAGCCAGAGCAGGATGCGCGTGTCGGACGAGGACAGGGTTCGCCGCGCGTGCGCGAAGCGGTCCTGCCCCGGCACGCCGATGAGCGCCACCGAGATCTCGGGCGTGGGCTTCCACGCGCCGTAGTCGAGTCCGACCGTGGTGGTCGTCTTCTCTCCGTCGCCGTACTCCGCGGAGCCGGCCGAGATCGGGACGTCGGTGTCGACCGGCGGGACGTCGCTCAGCGCGCGGACCGCGGTGGTCTTCCCTGCGCCGACTGGCCCCGCGAAGACGAGCCGGTAGCGGTTCGGCAGGTTCACGCGTCGCCAGCGCGCACGCCGCATCGCGCTCTCCGGCGAGGCGGCGTGCGCCCACGAGCGGCCCCCGAGGCCGACACTCGTGAGGGCCTCGTCCGTCAAGCGTTCAAGGCCGCCACATGGCGGTTCACGGCGGACCGGAGAAGAGCGAGGTTCGTCGCCTGACGGTCGGCCGCCAGGTAGAGGAACATCTCGTCGGTCACCATCTTGAGCAGGTGCAGCTGCGTGTCGAGCGTGAGAAGCATGTCCTCGAGACTCGCCTCGAGACCGAGCGCCTCGATCGTCCGTTTCTTGTTCTTCACGATCTCGCTGTTGTAGGCGCTCGCGACGTCGAGGTCGAAGTTCGGTCGCGTCGAGCTCGACGCGAGCGGCAGCCCGGATTCGAGATCGACGACGGACGCGCCGATGAACCCGTTGATGTCGTGCGCGATGTCGGCGATGAGAGCGTTCAGTTCATCTTGCGTGGCCATGGTGGTGTCCCCCAGTTCGAGTGCGGATGCCAGAGACCGCCCCTTGCGGTCACCCCCGGTGCATCGGCAACGCATAAAGTGTATAACGTTACCGACTCGGGACGCGAGGTCTGCCTCGACACGCTCGACGCACGCGCGTCGGCGGTCGCTCGGGGCGACCGCCGACGGGGTGGGGCGGAGTGGGGCGGGGTGGGGATGCTCAGTGCAGGCTGAGGTACTCCTCGAGGGTCTCGGGGCTGGCGGAGAGCAGCGGTTCGCGCACCGCTTCGCCCGGGAACTCACTGGCCTCGAAGAACCAGCGCCGCGAGGCCGGCATCCCCCACAGCTGTGCGCGCTGCGGGTCGCTGACGTCCCAGCGGATCGGAGGCGTCTCCAGGTCGATGAACTGGTAGTGCGTCGTGAAGAGCTCGATCCGATGCTGGTCGGGGTCGCGCACATACAGGAAGAGGGCATTGCTCAGTCCGTGCCGTCCAGGTCCGCGGTCGATCTCGCGGCCGAGCCCGACGGCCCCGCAGACGTCCGCGGCGTGCAGCAGGGCGGAGGCGTCCGGCACGGTGTAGGCGAAGTGGTGCAGGCGGGGACCGCGGCCGTTGGTGAAGACGAGGTCGTGGGTGTTGCCCTTCACCTCGAGCCACGTCCCCCAGAGCTCGTCGGTGCCGTCCGCGGCCGTGTACTCGGCCATCCGCATGCCGAGGCCCGCCCAGAAGTCGGTGGCCGCCTGCACGTCGTACGTGACGACCTGGAAGTGGTCGAGGCGCTGGGGGAAGGCGGAGCGGAACTCGTCGAAACGCTGCATCTTGCGCTCGACGACGTCCATGGAGCTGGTGAGCTCGATGTGGGTGCCGACCGTGTCCCGGAAGCGCAGCGTGGGCCCCTGGTGCGGCACCTCGACCCGCTCGTGATCGACTCCGGTGGCGGCGAAATGCTTCTCGGCGGCCAGGATGTCCGCGTCGGAGCGCACGCGGAGCCCGACGTGGAGGGCCTTGGCCTCATCGGCCCGCACGAGGACGAGGCTGTGATGCGCCGCCTCCTCGAGCCCGCGCAGATAGATCGCGTCATCGGTCTCCTCGGTCACCACGAGTCCGATGACGTCGCGGTAGAAGTCACGACTGGCCTCGAGGTCGGTCACGGCGAGGGAGACGTGGCTCGCCCTGGTGAGGATGAAGGGCGGGGTGTCACTCGTGGTGGGGAGCATGGATCCTCCTTGATCGGATGCGGTGCGTGCGGACTCAGCGAGACGTCGCGGCGATGAAGGCCGCGCCGTAGTCGTTGCCGTTGGGCAGACGCAGGGTGGTGTGGACGTGGAAGCGCGCGGGCAGGCGGTTGCTCAGCCAGACCCCTGCATGGTGGTCGAGCTCGGCGAGGATCACCGGGCTCTGGACGCGGAAGTAGAACGGCTCGGTGCCATCCGTGGCTCCGTACCAGCCGAACCAGGTCTCGTCACGGTGGGTCTCGACCTCGGCGAGGGCGAGCACACGCTGGTCGGCGGGCAGCAGGAGATGGAAGTCCTCGACGATCGCCAGGAGCAGTTCCCACTGGGCATCCGTCAGGTCGGAGCCGCGGATGCCCTCGGGCGGCACCACACGGTTGTCCCGGAACGCGCCCGCGACGTGCCGCTCGTCGGCGGGATGGCGTCGTCCGTCCGGCATCTCCGGGTCGAGCACCGATCGGTAGACGATCGCCTGGGCGCGTTGGGCGTCCGTGAACGACGACGCGAGCGCCAGTGCGGTCTGCTCCCGTGCGTCGAAGAGGGGAGGGCGCTCGTCATCGGTGAGGGCCGGCTCGGCGCCCAGGAACACGGGCGCGACGACCTGACGGGAGCCGATGAACACCGAGTGCACGGCGACGTGGTGGCCGAACAACTGCCACCCCCAGGGCCCCTCGCCCGGGTCGCCGTAGAGGGCGAACCAGTAGCTGCGCTCGTTCATGATCGTGGGCAGGTCGACGAGGCCGCCGAGATAGCCGTTGAGATCCATGGCCTCGCGCACCCGGGCGAAGCCCTCCGGGCTCAGCGACGCCTCGATCACGTCGAGGACCGCCGCCACCACGGCATCCGTCTGGTCCTCGAGTCGCAGTCCGGTGCGGAAGAACACGAACTCCGGGTTGCTCCAGCTGCGCCACTCCGGGGCATCGATCGGGTGGCTCAGCGTCGCGCGCCGGTCAGGGGTCAGCGCCGTCAGCAGGGCGGAGGCCGCATCGGCCGCCGCCCCGCCGGTCGCCTCCACATCGCCGAGACGCCAGACGTCGCGCACGGTTCCATCGGACGTGATGCCGACGAACGGCTCGTCGTAGAGAGCCTTCCAGTGGTCCAGCAGATCGCGCAGGAACGGAGCGCTCCGGCGGTCGGCGGTGAACTCCTCGTAGTCCATGCCGCGCACGTCGGCGAGAGTCGGATCGTCCAGCGGGATCAGGTGTTCGCGGAACGAGGAGGCCTCGAGCACGACGGCCTCCTCCCGCCCGGCGACGCGGTCGCTGGAGAAGAAGTCGTCGATGTCGTTGTGCTGCGCGTGCGAGGACATGGGATCAGATCGGGAGGTTGAACAGCCGCTTGGCGTTGCCCGACAGGACGAGCTCGCGGTCGGCGTCGCTGATCTCCAGCTGGTTCTGCACGAAGTCCACGCCCTGGCCCATCCAGCTGTAGAAGACGGGGAACGACGACCCGAACAGGTAGTGGTCGGCGCCGTTGATCTTCAGCGCCGCCTCGACCTGGTCCTTGCCCCAGGAGTGCGGGTGCGTCATGTCGAAGAAGATGTTCTCGTCGAGATACTGCTTGATCTTCTCGCCGCCCGTCGGATCGAGACGCTGCATGGCCTCGGTCTTGTTGCTCGCATGCGGGGTGAGCAGCGCGGTGTTCGCGAACCAGTTGCCGCCCATCATCGTGTGGATGAAGCGGAGTCCCGGCATCCGGTCGAACATGCCGCTGAAGAGCTCGCGGCCGACGGCGATGCCCTGATCGATGATCCGCCCGTACTCGCGGCGCAGGTTCGTGTAGTCGATGACCGACTTGTACTCGACCGGCAGCGGGGTGTGGTGCACGATGACGGGGATGTCGAGCTTCTCGATGACCTTGAGGTAGGGCTCGAAGACCTCGTCGTCGAGGTACAGCTGCCCGTAGTGGCAGGCGAGCTGCACACCGACCGCGCCGAGTTCCTTCACCGCGCGCTCCAGCTCGTAGATGTTCTCCCTGCCTCCCCACGGCGGCACGCACGCGGTCGCGAAGAGTCGCCCGCCGGATCGGGCGACGATGTCGGCGGCGTTGTCGTTCACGGCCTTGCAGGTGTCCAGGCCCAGCCACTCCTGCCAGACCGGCACGCGCATGATGCCGTAGTCGACTCCGGCCTCGTCCATGGCGGCCAGCTTGGCCTCTGCGGAGTAGTCGCCCTCGACGTAGTTGAGGTTCTGGTAGCCGGCGGGCTTCTCCAGGATGAGCTGCTTCTTGCCGCTGTCCATCGTGATGACCCGGGCGATCTCGCCGAAGCCGCGCGGGGCGGAGTCCAGGAACCCGTTCAGGATCCTCTCGTTCGTGAAGAGATCCTCGGGGAGGTGATGGATGTTGATGTCGACGACGGTCATTGTCGGCTCCTGCTTTCCTGGGCGTGCGTGAGGCGTCCTCACCCGCGGGTGGTCATCACTCACGATAGGCAGTTCCGCCCCTCCTCCGATCCCCCCGATCCTGCACAGTTATGTTGCACGCCATGGCATATGCCGGTGAATGCACTCGTGGTTATGGTGAACGAGTTCCGGGTCGCCGACTCCCGATCGGCCGGCCCCGCAGACAGCCAAGGAGGCAAAGGTGCCATACAAGAGCGCAGTACTGAAGACGGCCGCGGTGTTCGCGGCCGCCGGTCTGTTGCTGACGGGTTGCTCGGCAGTGACGCCGGACGACGCCGACAGCTCCGCAGCCCCGGCGACGGACGCCACTCTCCGGGTGAACTTCGGACAGTTCCCGGAGAGCTGGGCGCCGGGCCAGGAGATGGAGGGCGGAGTGCTCCGCATCCCCTACGAGACCCTGCTCGCACCCGGCGAGGACGGTCAGCCGACGGAGTCCCTCGCGACCGATTACGAGCTGACCGACGAGTCGCTCACCCTGACGCTGCGCGAGGGCGTGACCTTCCACGACGGCACCCCCTTCGACGCGGAGGCCGTCAAAGCCAACGTGGAATACGTCAAGTCCGGAGCCACGGCCTACGCCGGCTCGTTCCAGACGGTCGCCTCGGTCGACGTCGTCGATGACCGCACCGTGCGGCTCAACCTCTCCAGCCCGAACCCCTCGCTGCCGACGACTCTGACCACGCGCGCACTCCCGATCGCCAGCCCTGCCGCCATCGCCGACGGATCGATCGCGCAGACCCCGGTCGGCACCTCGCCCTGGGCCTACGACGATGCGAAGTCGATCGTCGGCACGAAGATGACGTTCAGCGCCTTCGACGACTACTGGGGAGACAAGCCCGGGTTCGCGAACGTCGAGCTCTTCGCGATCGATGAGCCGGAGTCCTCCGCGGCTGCGCTCCTCGCCGGAGATCTGGACGTGACCGACACCGAGGTCACCACGCTCCCGCGTTTCGAGGGCAGTGACATCGAATCGCTGCAGTACCCCGCGATCCGCAACAACCTGTTCTTCTTCGATCGCGGCCCCGGCGGTGTGTTCGAAGACGTCTCCCTGCGCCAGGCGGTCTGCTATGCGATCGACATCGACCAGATGATCAAGGTCGAGGGCGAGGGAGAAGCGGCGACGCAGCACTTCGCCGAGGGCGAGGTCGGCTACAACCCCGACATCACCGGATACCCGACCGACCTCGACCGCGCGCAGGAGCTCTACGCGGAGGCAGGAAGCCCCACGGTCGACGTGGAGATGGCCGCCGCTCCGTACAACAACACGCAGATCGAGGTCTACATGACCCAGGCCGCGGAGATCGGCGACTTCCACGTGACGGTCACCACGCTGCCGCCGCCGCAGTACAACGGCGAGTGGAACAGCGGGAAGTACCCGCTGGGACTGTCGAGCAATGACGAGCTGACCCCCTTCGAGTGGTACAGCGCCTGGTTCGCCGCGGATGCCCCGGGCAATCCGTCGGGCATCGAGAGCGACGAGCTCAAGGCCGCAGCGGCTGCCGCGCAGGCCGCGGGTGACTCCGAGGAAGCGGGCGACCTGTGGGCGGAGGTGACGAAGATCATCGCCGACGAGGCACTGACCTGCGCTCACCTGCGCGGGGTCGAGACCCTCGCCTGGAACAGCGCCACCGTGGCCGGTGTGGATGCCCCCACCGAGCCGTGGGAGCCGAAGTCGGTCAACTACCGGGATCTGACCCCGGTCTCCTGACGTCGAGATGTCCGTGAAGAAGTCGATCCACCCGCCGGGGCGAGCTGAGAGGGGAACCCGCTGATGCTCAAGCTCATCCTCTCCCGCCTCGTCCTGGCGGTGCCCCAGCTGATCCTGCTGTCGCTGTTCGTGTTCCTGCTGACCTACCTGGTTCCCGGGAGCCCGGCCGCCGCGGTGCTCGGCGCCGCCGCGAACCCGGAGAGCATCGCGCGACTCGAGGCCCAGCTGGGGTTGGATCGGCCCTTCTTCGAGCGCCTCGCCGACTACTACGCCGGCCTGCTGCACGGAGACTTCGGCACCTCGTTCAGCTCCGGCCGTCCCGTGTCGGAGCTGTTCGCGGAGCGGATCCCGGCGACGATGTCGCTGATGGTCGGCGGTCTGCTCGTCGCGGTCGTGCTCGGCCTCGCTCTCGGCCTGATCGGCGGCACCAAGCCCGGGTCGATCAGGGATCGGATCGCGACGGCGATCACCAGCTTCACGATGTCGGTGCCCGAGTTCTGGGTCGGCATCGTCCTGATGCTCGTGTTCGCCGTGCAGCTGCGACTCGTCCCGGTGATCGCCTACGTGCCGATCGGCGCCGACCCCGCCGCGTGGGCCCGGGGGCTGATCCTCCCCTCGATCGCCCTCGGCATCGCCGGTGCCGCCCTGATCGCGCGGCAGACACGCACGGCGATGGCGGAGACCCTCTCGGCGCGCTACGTGAACACTCTCGTCGCGGCCGGCGTATCGCGGCCGCGGATGGTCTTCCACTACGGCTTCAAGAACGCTCTGGTCCCGATCCTCGCCTCCACCGGGATCACGGTGAGCATCATGCTCGGTGCGAGCTTCGCGATCGAGAAGGTGTTCGCCTTCCCCGGTATCGGCTCGCTCATCATCCGCAGCGTCACGGCCAAGGACTTCGCCGTCATCCAGGGCGGAGTGCTCCTCGTGGCCACGATGGTGATCGTCGTCAACCTCCTTCTCGACATCAGCTACGGGCTGATCGACCCGAAATCGCGACCGCAATGAGTGACACCCGCACCTCCACCATCCAGGCCTCGCCTCGACCGAAGAAGCATGCGACCACCGTCGGACGCGTGCTGGGCAGGCTGCGTCGTCAGCCGGGCACGATCGTCGCCGCGGCCTTCATCCTGCTGCTCGTCGTCGTGGCCGTCGCCGCGCCGCTCCTCGCTCCGTTCGACCCGAACCAGGCGCACTTCGACCACGTCCTGCAGGCGCCGGACTCGCAGTTCCTGCTCGGCACGGACGACCTCGGGCAGGACCAGCTGAGCCGCCTCATCTACGGGGCGCGCATCGTGCTCCTCGTCGCCCTCGGCGCCGTGCTCATCGCGATCGCGATCGGGGTCCCCCTCGGGCTGGTGTTCGGCTTCAACGGCGGCTGGTGGGACCGCATCGGCATGCGCTTCGTCGACATGGGGCAGTCGCTGCCCGGCATGCTCATCGGCATCACGGTCATCACCATCCTGGGGCGGAACATGTTCATCCTCATGCTGGCGATCGGCATCATCTTCTCGATGGCCTTCGCCCGCATGACCCGTGCGACGGTGCTCTCCGAACGGAAGAAGCTCTACGTCGAGGCGGCAGAGGTCACCGGGCTCCGTCGGGGGCAGATCATCTTCGGTCAGGTGCTGCCGAACCTCGTGGGCGGCATCATCACCCAGGCAGCGGTGTTCCTCGGATCGGCGATCATGATCGAATCGGCGATGAGCTTCCTCGGCATCGGCCTCGACCGGACGACTCCCACCTGGGGTGCGATGCTCAGCTTCGCCGTCGAGAAGCAGAACGTGGCGCCCTACCTCACGTGGGCGCCCGGCATCGCGATCGTGCTCACCGTGCTCGCCTTCAGCGTGTTCGGCGATGGGCTCAACGATGCACTCATCGGCGAGCGTCGCCGGCTGCCGCGGCTCGGCCTCCGCAGCGGCCCCGCGGCCGAGGAGACGCCCGTGCAGACCGCCCGACGCGCCTCGGGGGGTGAGGCATCCGTCCCGGCCTCCGCTCCGGCACCGGACCCGGCTCCCGACGCGATCCTGCACACCCGCGGCGTGACCGTGTCCCTCGCCCGACCCGACGGTGAGCAGGTGGAGATCGTCAAGCGCGTCTGCCTCGACGTGGCGAAGGGGGAGATCGTCGGACTCCTGGGCGAATCGGGTTCCGGCAAGTCGACGTTCGCCCGTGCCGTGCTGGGCATGCTCCCCGCCGGTACCTGGCTGTCGGGCGGGTCGATCCGTATCGCGGGGGCCGAGATCGCGGGCCGCCCCGAGCGCGAGCTCCGGGGCATCCGCGGGTCCGTGGTCGGCGCGGTGTTCCAGGATCCGGCGACCGCGCTCTCGCCCGTGCACACGGTCGGCGCGCAGCTCGTCGAACCCCTCCGCATCCACCAGGGGATGAACCGGGCGCAGGCGCGGGCGCGGGCCGTCGAGCTGCTGGAGCGGGTGGGTGTGCAGCGTGCCGCCTCCCGCCTCGACGACTACCCGCACCAGTTCTCGGGAGGCATGGCGCAGCGCGTCGCCATCGCGATGGCGCTCGCCGCCGACCCGGAGCTCCTGATCGCGGATGAGGCGACCAGCGCGCTCGACGTGACCACGCAGAGCCAGGTGCTCGACCTCATCCTCGACCTGCGGGCGGAGTACGGGATGGGAGTGCTGATGATCACGCACAGCCTCGGCGTGGTCGCCGAGACCTGCGACCGGGCGGCGGTCATGTACCGCGGACGGATCGTGGAGGATGCCCCGGTCGGACAGCTGTTCGACGCTCCGGGTCACCGGTACACGCAGGCCCTCCTGGCCGCGAACCCCATGAAGGCGGCCGGCTCCGCACGGCTCTCGGTCATCGACGGGTCGCTCCGGGCGGAGATCGACGCCGACATCGACGACCTCGATCGACAGGATGCCGTCGCTGCGGGAGGTGTGCGATGAACGCGCTGCTCGAGGTGCGCGACCTCTCGGTCGGGTACGAGGTCGCGGGCGGGATCCTCGGCCGGCGCCGCATCGTCCCCGCGGTGGAAGGCGTCAGCTTCGACATCCGGCCCGGTGAGACGCTCGCCTTCGTCGGAGAGTCGGGCTCGGGCAAGAGCACCACGGGGCGGGCGATCCTGCGGCTGGTGCCCACGCTGTCCGGGAGCATCCGGTTCGATGGGCAGGATCTCGCCGAGTGGGGCACGCGCACTCCGCTGTCGTACCGGCGACAGGTCCAGGCCGTGTTCCAGGACCCGAGCGCCTCCCTGAACCCGCGCCAGCTGGTGTCGCAGGCGCTGGACATCGCGCTCGCCCGGCACGGCATGGGGGATCGGATGGCCCGTCGGCGGCGGATGTCGGAAGCCATCGAGATGGTGGGTCTCACGACCGCGCACCTCGACCGCTTCCCCAGCGAGCTCTCCGGAGGACAGCAGCAGCGGGCCGCGATCGCGCGCGCCCTCGTGCTCGAGCCGCGTCTGGTGGTGTGCGACGAGGCGGTGAGCGCGCTCGACCTCTCCACCCAGGGGCAGATCATCAACCTGCTGGCCGACCTGCAGCAGCAGACCGGCGTGAGCTACCTCTTCATCGCGCACGACCTCGCCCTGGTCCGCCACATCGCCCACCGGGTCGGCGTGATGAGCAGCGGACGTCTCGTGGAGCTCGCCGACACCGATCGGCTGTTCGACGCCCCGCAGGACCCCTATACGCGCCGTCTGCTCGAAGCGACTCCCGCGTCCCACCCCGCAGGGCGCGAGGAGCGGCGGGCCGTGCGCCTCGCCGATCGCGCGCTCGCCGCCGAGGGGGCGTCACGATGACCCGCCGTGCCCTCGATACACTCGTGACGACGCGGGCGACGCCCGAACCCGCGGACGCTGCGCGGGAGGATCACCGTGGACCGACTGGTCGTGATGAGGACCTTCGCCGCCGTCGCGCGCGCAGCCACCTTCAGCGGAGCCGCGGTGGATCTCGGCATCTCGCCCTCGATGGTGTCCCGTCACGTGGCCGACCTCGAGGAGCAGGTCGGTGTGCGGCTGGTGAATCGCACCCCGCGGTCGGTCTCGCTGACGGCCGCCGGGCTGAAGTACGCGGAGTTCGCGGAACGCATCCTGCAGGAGATCGACGACACCGACGCGCAGATGAACGACACGCAGGACTCCGCCGAGGGCCATCTCTCGGTGATCAGTCCGAAGTGGATCGGCCTGATGGATCTGGGCACGGCGGTCGGGGCGTTCGTCGAAGCACACCCGAAGATGCGGGTGCGGCTGGAGCTGGGCGGGATCTCGGATCGGCTGTACGACTTCCTGGACCGCGGCTTCGACGTGGCCTTCCATGCCCGCGATCCCCGCGACTCGCGGGTGCGGGTGCGACGGATCTCGGAGCTCCCGTTCGTGCTCGCCGCGTCGGCGGCGTATCTGGAGCAGCATGGGACGCCGCGCACGGTCGCCGACCTGGCGGACCACGAGCTGATCAGTCACACCAGCGATCCGGCGTGGCGGCTCGGCGAGGGGAGCGACCTCCTGCACTACAAGGTGCAGGACCCCGTCGTCTCGACGAACGCCTACCTGATCATCGAGCAGCTGATCGAGTCCGGTCGCGGCATCGGGATCATCCCGCGGCGCTCGGCCCGACGAGCGCTCGAGACCGGCGTCGTCGTCGAGGTGCTCCCGGAGTTCCCGGTGCAGTCACGGTCGCTGTACGCGGTGCACGGTCCCGGAGGGCAGACGCCGGAGCGGGTGAAGGTCTTCCTCGACTTCATGAGCGACTGGTTCCGCCGCACGCGCGTCGACTGAGCCCCTCCCCGTGGCGATGCGCGATCGCCCACGACTCTCGACCCGTCGCCCGCGTCGGCGATGACGTCGTCCCCAGGATGCCGGTGGCGCCGGCATCCTCTTCCGGCCTGCCCTGCGCCCGGTCGACCCCCGCTCTCCTCACCGAGCTGCTCGGTGAGCAGGAACCCCAGAGATAAGAGGAATCATGTCCGACATCGCGATCATCGGCGCGGGCCCCGGCGGGCTCGTCACCGCGCTTCGCCTGCATCAGCAGGGCATCCGCCCCACCGTCTACGAGTCCGTCCCCGAGCTCAAGCCGCTCGGCGTCGGCGTCGACATCAAGACGGTCGGCACGAAGGAGCTCGACGAGCTGGGGCTGCTCGAGCAGTTCCGGGCCATCTCCGTCGACGCCGAGGACTCGATCTTCTACAACCACTTCGGCCAGGAGATCTACGCCGAGAAGTGCGGCGTGCACATGGGGTACCTCCACGAGCAGCGCTTCGTGCACCGCGGCATCCTGCAGATGCTCCTGTTCCGCACGGTGATCGAGCGGCTCGGCGAGGATGCCGTCGTGCTCGGCGCGCGGGTCGTGCGGTACTCGCAGGATGCCGAGGGCGTCACGCTCGACGTCGAGCACCGCGACGGACGCGCGGAGCAGGTGCGTCATGAGGCGGTCATCGCGGCCGACGGGATCAAGTCGGCCGTGCGCCGGCAGATGCACCCGAACCTCGCGGAACCCGAGTTCTCCGGCATCACGATGTGGCGGGGCACCACCCTGCGAGAGCCGTTCCGCGGCGGTCACACGATCCTGCACCTGGGCGACCCCCGCATCTCCACCATGGTCGTGTATCCGATCGCCGAGAACTTCGAGGGCAGCGGACTCGACCTCATCAACTGGGTCGTCGAGACCAACGGCGAGGAGACCATCGAGGACTGGAACCAGGTGGCGGACCCCGAGCAGATCATCCCCGCCTTCGACACGCTGACCCTGCCGTTCCTCGACGTCCAGCAGCTGATCCGCGATGCCCGGGAGGTGTACCTGTTCCCGCTGATCCGGCACTTCCCGCTCGACAGCTGGGTGGACGGACGGGTCGTGCTGCTCGGCGACGCGGCGCACGCCATGTATCCGCGCGGGGGCAACGGGATCACGCAGGCGATGCTCGACGCCAGGGTGCTGACCGAGAAGCTCGCCGCGCACACGGATCCGGCGGAGGCGTTCGCGGCCTATGACGGCGTCCGCCGGGAGGTCGTCAACCGTATCGCCGACAACATGCGCGGGGAGGGATACGAGGTGATCCGTCGCATGGTCGCCGAGCGCACGGACGGCAAGCCGTTCGACGACATCGAGGACGTCCTCCCGCTCGCCGAGGCGGACGGGATCTTCAGCCGGTATCACGCGCTGGTCGGAGCGCCGCGGCCCGGACACGAGGCCGGAGAGGCGACCGGATTCCGCACCTGGCTCGTCTCGGGTGAGGAGGTCCCGTCGTGAGCACGACCGAGGAAGTGGACCTCGGCGTCCGCGCGGAGATCCTCGCCGTCGAGGCGCGTCGCCAGCAGGCGCTGATCGAGGGCGATCTGGAGACCCTGGACGACCTCTTCGACGAGGAGCTCGTGCACATCCATGCCCCGGGGCTGACCCACACCAAGGCACAGCTGCTCGAACACGTCGGCACCCGCCGGGCCTACCTCGACATGTCGCGGGGCGAGCTCTCCATCCGGACGGTCGGCGACGTCGTCATCATGACCGGACCGATCACGAACCGGCTGCGGAACCCGGACGGCTCGGAGCGCACTCTCAGCGGCGTCGCGACCCAGGTGCTCCGGCGTGGTGCCGATGGCGCCTGGCGCTTCGTGAGCTTCCAGATGACGCCGATGGGCGAGCAGGTCTGGGGTGCGCTGCCCAGTGAAGTCGCGCCCGACGGGGAGGAGCAGGCATGAGGCTCGCCCGTTTCCGCATCGGCGACTCCCAGCCGCGGTTCGGCAGGGTCGACGGCGACGCGATCGTCGACCTCACCGAGGAATTCGGGCCCTCGCTGCGGGCCGTGCTTCCGACGCTCCGGGAACGCGGAGCCGAGATCCGCGCCGCCCACGGACCACGGCATCCGCTGACCGACGTCACACTGCTGGCGCCGATCGACGACCCGCAGAAGTATCTCGGCATCGGCATGAACTACGCGCAGCATGCGGAGGAGGCGCGCGCCGCCGGCATCCCGATCCCGACCAGCCAGCTCTGGTTCAACAAGCAGGTGTCGTGCCTGAACGACCCTTTCGGCGAGATCGTGAAGCCCGCCGTGTCGGACGAGCTCGACTACGAGATCGAACTCGGCGTGGTGATCGGCGTCAGAGCGAAGGACGTCGCGGTGGAGGATGCCCGCTCGGTCATCGCCGGATACGTCGTCGCGAACGACGTGTCGGTGCGGGACTGGCTGCAGAAGCTGTCTCCGACCTTCACGCTCGGGAAGTCCTTCGACACGCACGGACCGATCGGCCCCTGGCTGACCACGGATGACGAGATCGAGGACCCGCTCGCGCTGCGGATGACCCTCAGCGTCAACGGAGAGGTGCGTCAGGACGCGGACACGAGCGACATGATCCACGACATCTACGCCCAGATCGCCTACCTCAGCCAGGTGATGACGCTGATGCCCGGCGACATTCTCGCCACGGGCACGCCGTCCGGGATCGGCGCACCCACGCGGAACTTCCTGAAGGCGGGCGACGTGGTCCGCGCCGAGATCGAGGGGTTGGGCGTGATCGAGAATACGGTCGTGGCGTGAACGGGCGTCGGTCCGTCGACGTGCCCGGCTACACGCACGCCAATCCGGTGCCGGCCGCCAGCCGCATCGGTTCCCTCCTCGTCTCCGGCGCTTTGACGGGCCGCGATGCGGAGACCGGGGAGATGCCGCGGTCGCTCGACACGCAGTGCATCAACGCGTTCTCACATCTCCGGGCGCTGATGGATGCGGCGGGTGGATCGACCGACGACGTCATCAAGGTCACGGTGCTGCTCGCCGAGTATCGCGACCGTGGGGCGTTGAACCGCGAGTGGCTCGCGATGTTCCCCGACGCCGCATCCCGCCCCGCCCGACAGGTGCTGCAGGCGTCGCTCGACGGCGACGCGGTCATCCACCTCGACGTGATGGCCGTGCTTCCCGACTGAGGCGGCTCAGCCCTCGCGCCGCCGCACGATCTCACCGATCCAGAGCGGGGCGAAGGGCGAGGTGCATCCGGGCGCCGTCGGATAGTCGGCGAGCACCTGCAGCCGTTCGCCGATCTCCAGCGCCCTCGTGCGGTACTCGGGATGATAGATGCCGATGTTGGCGAGGGTCTCGTTCATGGCCCACTGCAGGCGCGACGGTGCATCCTTCATGTCCCGCTCGATCAGATCGAGCAGGTGTCGCAGATCCAGACCCTCGGGATCCTTCATCACCCGCACCGTCGTGAGCGACCAGGCGGCCGCCGCCACGGTCGGGTCGGCGTCGTCGAACCAGCGCAGCCGCAGCTCTTCGGCGAGCGGGGTCTTCTTGGCGACGTAGTTGACGAACCAGTCGTTCACCTTCGGCGGGCGCGTCTCGCGCAGCATGGCGTCGAGCTCGTCCGCGGTGAAGTCCCGCGGACGGCAGATCAGCAGCGCGAGCAGTCGCGCGGAGGTCTCGCCGGTCGCCCACAGCTCCTGTGCGAGGGGCTGGTCGGTCTTGATCCGCTTGGCGAGCGCGCGCATCCGACTGAGGTTGATGCCGTGGTCGTCGCCGCGCTTCTCGTTGGCGGCGCGCATCTTCGGGTCTTCGAGCGCCGCGAGCTCGCCCAGCGCCTCCGGGACGGTCATGTCGGACATGCCTCCAGCGTAAGCCGGAAGGACGGTCATCACTCCTCGTCGAGCAGTTCGCCGCGGATGCGACGGAGGTCCTCCATGAGCGACCCGATCAGGATCCAGTGCTGCGACGACGGCGGGCGGATGACGAGCGGCGCCGTGAGGGCGGGGATCGCCGAGGTCAGGGTGTCGGGTTCCGGCGATGCGGCCGCCTCCTGCACGGCCAGCCGCACATCGTGACCGGCTCGGCGCAGCTGCTCGGCGATCGCGGTGACCGCCGGTTCCTCCCCGAGGGTGTCGTCGTAGTGGTCGAAGTAGGCGCGGGTCATGCCGATCGTCTGCGTCACGATGGGGGAGAGCCGTTCGAGCAGCTCCCGCATCTCGCGCAGATCCTCACGATGGGTCGAGCGCCGCGGGTTCAGGGTCAGCGACTCCTCCCCGGCGGCGATGGCGGCGTCCGCGGCGTCCTTCATGGGACGCAGCAGCCGCACCTCGAGCATCAGCTCCTGCAGCGCGGCCGGCGTCTGCGGTTCGGGGAGCGCGGCGGCGAGTCGTTCGAGGCTCGCCGCGAGCTCGCGCCCGAGCAGGCCCACATCCCGCCGGGCCGGCTCGACCAGCACCGGTGGCACGATGAGCGCGTTCACGACGATGCCGATCACGACGCCGATCAGCGTCTCGACGATGCGCGCGAACGCGTACTCGGGGCTGGAGGAACCCAGGGCCAGCACGAGCATCGCGGAGATCGCGACCTGGTTGCCGGTCCCGGGCGAGGCGCGGAAGATCCAGGCGACGAGCATCGCGACCACGATCGCCAGCAGCACGATCCAGCTCGGGGAGCCCAGCAGCAGCCCCAGGGCGACGGCGATCACGACGCCGGCGATCACCCCGATGCTGCGCTCGAGAGCCTTCGACAGCGACTGGTTGACGCTGGGCTGCACGACGAGGAGCGCGGCGATCGCGGCGAAGACGGGCAGCTGGGCGGGGAACACCCATCCGGCGATCAGCCACGCGGCGATCGTCGCCGCGGCCGACTTCACGACCTGCAGCAGCGGGGAGCGCTTGGTGGCGCGGATCGCGGCGGGGATGCGCATGGGGTCAACGCTAGTCGTGCGGATGGCGTCGCCGCGGACCGGTGTCCGTGCGCCGGACGGCCCCGAGCGCGCCAGGGGGTTCCCGCGCGTCCGGGGTGCGTGCTTGCATGAGCACATGGAGCGGGACGCGATGCTGCGCGACGAGACGAGGGCGGTCTGGGCGACCGTGATCTGCCTCGTGGTCGGCACGGTCGCCGGTGTGCTCCTCCTGGGCGGTGACCCGCGACCGCTCACCGGCGACGGCTCGCTCGCGATGCCGGCGGCGGTGGTCGCGGGAGTGATCGCGGCCGGGGCCTTCCTCACGAGCACGCTCCTGCACCGCCGCGGCGAGACGGCGCCGATGCCGCGCTGGCAGGTGGTGGTGTCCGACCTCTCGGCGTTCGCGCTGACCGTCGCCTTCGGAGCCGTCACGGTGATGGGCGTCCTCCTCGCCTCCGAGATCCTCGCCGTGGGGCTCCAGGGGCTGCGGCTCGCGGCGATCGGGGGCGGGCTGCTCACCGGGGTCGCCTCTGCCGTCGGCGGGCGGTTCGCGTTCGGCGCCGGCATCGGGCTGCGCACGGCCGACCTCGCCGCGCTCCTGTTCGGATTCCTCGTGATCGGCACGCTGTTCGCCATGGTCACCGCGGCCGACCCGCGCTGGTGGGAGGCCAACTTCTCGCAGCTCGGCTCCGGATGGGCCTTCAACGGCACGCTCGTCGTGGCCGGGCTGCTCGTGGCGACGGTCGGCTCCTACATCGGCCGGGACCTGCACCGGATGCGCGGCGACTCCGCTCTCGGACGCATCGCCGTCGTCGTCGCGCTGTGGGCGGCCACGGGCCTCGCGCTCGCGGCCGTCGGCCTGCTGCCGCTGCATCGCGTGCCGCTCCCGCACGACATCGCGGCGTTCGCGACCCTCGTGCTGTTCGTCGCCGCTGCGGGAGCGACTGTGGCGGCGATCCCGGGTGCTCCGCGGGCGCTGCTGATCACCTCGGTCGGCGTCGGCCTGCTCGTGGTCGTGGCCATCGTGCTGTGGCTGCCGTTCGGCCTCTACCCGGCGACGGCGCTGGAGGCGATCATCGTCGGACTCGGGCTGCTGTGGATGGCCACCCTGGTCCGCGTGCTCGCGATCCTCGCGCCGGAGCAGTCCCGCCCGTCGGCTCGTCGGACCCTGCGGCATCCCTAGTCGCCTCGGCCGGAAAGATAGGGCATCCGTCCGATGTCGTCCGGGGGCCTCAGAGCGGACTGTAGGGATACAGCGAACCGTCGAGGAGAACCCCATGTTCGAGCACCCGTACTTCACCCAGCAGATCGCCGCCCACGAGCAGCAGCAGATCGAGCGCGCCGCCGAGCGGCGCCGCTTCCTCGCCGAGCACGCCGATCGGATCGTGCCGCGTTCCGAGGGAGCGGTGCGGCGGATGCTGCGCCGGGTCCTCCGCGGATCGGGTCGGACGCGCGGCGCGGCGTCCGGCCGCGAGAGCTCCGGATGCGAGCCGATCGCGGCTCCCGCACGGTGAGCGACGCCCGCGCGGGGACCGCCCCGAATGTCGGTCGGGAGTGGGACGATGAATCCATGCCCCCATCCGCTCCGAGCGCCGCGATGGTCGGTCGCGAGGCCGAGCTCGTCGAGGTGCGGCGACTGTTCGCCGGGGTCCGCGACGGCGTCCCCGCGGCGCTGCTCGTCGAGGGCGAGGCCGGTATCGGCAAGTCGCGCCTGGTGCGGGAGTTCGCCGCCGAGATCGGGCAGACCGCCGACGTGCACACGGGCTGGTGCCTCGACCTCGGGGCTTCGCGCACGCCGTACGGTCCGCTCACCGGCATCCTCCGCTCGATCGTCACGCACATGGGCGTCGATCGGGTGCGCGAGTCGGTCGGGGTCGGGGCCGAGGCGCTCGGCATGCTGCTCCCCGAACTCGTCGACGCCCCGACCGATCGCGAGCGCACGAGCCCCGAGCGTCTCCGCGATGCCATCGCGTCCCTGATCGAGGCGGCCGCCGAACGCGCCCCGCAGGTGCTCGTGGTCGAAGACCTGCACTGGGCCGACGAGTCGACCCTCGCGATCCTCTCCTTCCTCCTCCGTGCCCTCGGGCGCGGCCGCGTGCTGCTCCTCATCACCTGTCGCACCGACGACGTGCGCCGCGGCGATGCCGTGAGCCGCTTCATCGGCGAGGCCACGCGGGCCCGCCTGCTCGAGCGCCTCACACTCGCCCGCCTCGACGAAGACGCCGTGCGCGAGCTGGCCGAGCAGATCACCGGGCATCCGCTCTCGGAGACGGCCCTCGACCGTATGCAGGTGCGGGCCGAAGGCGTCCCCTTCTTCGTAGAGGAGATCGCGGGCTGCGCGAACGGGCCGCTCCCCGGCGGGCTCCGCGACCTGCTGCTGGCCCGCTTCGACCGGCTCGGCGACGACGCGCAGCACGTCGTGCAGGTCGTCTCCGGTGCGGAGCGCCCGCTGTCGCATCCGCTGATCACGCGCCTCACCGACCTGCCGGAGCAGCGCCTCGACGAGGCGATCCGCGAGGCGACCCGCAGCGGCATCCTCGTCGTGGTCGACGACGACTACCGCTTCCGGCACGCGCTCCTGCGCGAAGCCGTGCACGACGATCTGCTCCCCGGCGAACGGGCGCGCCTGCATCGCTCCTACGCCGAGACGCTCGAGGCGCAGTGCGCCGGACCGGACAGCGGCGATGCCGCCGCACTCGCCTACCACTGGCAGCTCGCGCAAGACGATCGGAAGGCCCTCATCGCCGCCGCCGATGCGATGCGCCATGCGAAGGCCAGATACGCGTTCGCCAGCGCGGCGCGCTTCGGGGAGCTGGTGCTGGAGCTGTGGCCGCAGGTGCCCGATGCCGCGGAGGCGGCGGGCGTCGAGCGCCTCGATCTGCTCCTCGTGCTCGGCTCGATCCTGCGCAACGCGGGCGACGGTGAGCGTGCGCTCGCCGTGGCGAACGTCGCGCTCGCCGAGGTCGACCCGGAGACCGTCGATCCGCGACTGCACGCCCGGCTCCTGCGCAACAAGGCGCTGTACCTCGTCAACCTCGGGCGGCTGGGGGCGATACCGCTGCTGCAGCAGGCCCTGGCCATCGCCGAGGAGCGTGTCGGCGACGAGGTGTTCCGCGCCGAGCTGCTGAACCAGCTCGCGAGCCGCCGCATGATCGCGGGAGACCGGGAGGAGGCGATCCGCCTCGCGGACGAGGCCGAACGCGGTGCCGCGGGGGCGTCGTCCACGGATCAGCTCTCGATCGCCGCGAACGTCCGCGGCGGATCTCTGGCGCACCTCGGCCGGGTCGAGGAGGGCGTGCGCGAGTACGAGCGGGCGCGCGAGCTCGCGACCGGGTCGAACGCCGAGATGCGCTACCGCGTGAACTACTCCGACCTGCTCACGCTGCTCGGCCGCTACCGCGAGGCCGTCGAGGTCGCCGAGGAAGGGCTGCGCCGGGCTCGCGAGCTGCGCGTCGAACGCACCTCGGGGTCGATCATGGCGCAGAACATGGTCGTGCCCCTCCTCGAACTCGGCGAGATCGCCCGGGTCGAGGAGATGCTGTCGCGCGATTTCGTGCAGGGGACGCTCCGGGTGTTCCGGATGTACATGAGCATGACCCGCGTGCGCGTGCTGGCCTGGCGCGGCCGCTCTGCGGAGGCGGCGGATCTGCTGCGCGACTGGCTGCCCGCGTTCCAGGAGACCGGCGTCTCCGAACGGCAGATCTGGTACGACCGGGTGATGATGACGGTCGCGGTGGCCGAGAGCGAGGGCGACCTCCGCGGCGCGCTCGACTCGATCCTCGAGATGCTGCAGGACGGGCAGCCGGCCCTGCTCCATCAGCGTCGACTGCTGCTGGAGGGCGGGGCGATCATCGCCGAGCTGCGTGCCGACGGGGCCGAGGTGGCGACGGACTCCGACGCGCTGCGCGCCGCCTGGCGCGCGCAGCCCGCGCAGCTGCAGGACGATGCGTGGTCGACGATCATCGACGCCCTGCTCGACCCGCGCCCCGAGGCGATCGACCGGGCGATGCGCTGCGCGGACGGCGACGACGTGCCGGTGACCTTCCGGGTCGTCCTGCGCCTCGAGCGGGCGCGGCTGCTGGTGCAACAGGGAGATCGCGCCGCGGCGTCGGCCCTGCTCGCCGAGGCGGCCGACGCGGCCGAGATCCTCGGCAACGCACAGCTGCAGAGCGCGGTCGCGCGGTTCGCCACGGACGCCGGTCTCGGAGCCCGCGCTTCGGGCGGAGACCCCTCCGGCACCGACCCGCTCACGGCACGGGAGCGCCAGGTGCTCGATCTCATCGCCGAGGGGCTGAGCAACCGGCAGATCGGGGAGCGGCTGTTCATCAGCGTGAAGACCGTGAGCGTCCACGTGTCGGCCGTCCTGCGGAAACTCGGGGTGAGCACGCGCACCGAAGCGGCGGTTCTGCAGAAGAATCCGACGTTCAGTGCTGGCCGTCAGCCTGCCGTGGTACCGTGACAGAGCGCGCGTGTCGGATGTTCCGATTCGGCGTAGGCCGTGCAAACGGCTAAGTCAACAGAAAGTAGAAACACATGGCCACTGGCACTGTGAAATGGTTCAACGCGGAAAAGGGCTTCGGCTTCATCGCTCCCGATGACGGCTCGGACGACCTCTTCGCCCACTACTCGGCTATCGCCGGCTCCGGTTTCAAGGAGCTCCGCGAGAACCAGAAGGTCGAATTCGACGCTGAGCGTGGCCCCAAGGGCATGCAGGCGGCGAACATCCGCGCTCTCTGAGCGCGCGCTGACTTCCTGAA
>Ga0160430_100279_pt1 | contig 35590 bp, 28 predicted proteins | sample HID1971I_E0MG_FD_108274 | JGI IMG/M metagenome (GOLD analysis project Ga0160430, IMG submission 108274) | Enriched millipede-associated microbial communities from UW Madison campus, WI, USA - HID1971I_E0 MG | ecosystem: Host-associated > Arthropoda: Insects > Digestive system > Unclassified ...
CATGAGTGGGCGCAGCACCTCGTCGACCAGACCGTCCTCGATCAGGGGTTCAATGCGTTTAGGAGTCTTCATCAGCTTTTATTGTGGGTCCTGTATTACCAAACACGCGTGTGGCACTCGTTATACGGCAATCGGCTCGCCGGTGGGAGAGGCTACCGACCTCTGACCACTCAAGAATGCATGCAATGGGCCAATTTTGTCGTTAATCAGCGTTCGATAATCGCCGTCACCCCTTGGCCGCCAGCAGCACAGATCGAAATCAGCCCGCGACCTTTGCCCGCCGCATCCAACAGTTTGGCGAGGTTGGCGACGATGCGCCCGCCGGTGGCGGCAAACGGATGGCCCGCCGCCAGGGAACTGCCCTTGACGTTGAGCCGACTGCGGTCGATGGACCCCAGCGGCGCATCCAGGCCCAGGCGGGTCTTGCAATAGTCCGCATCTTCCCACGCCTTGAGCGTGCACAACACCTGGGCGGCGAAGGCTTCGTGGATCTCATAGTAATCAAAGTCCTGCAGGGTCAAGCCGTTGCGGGCCAGCAAGCGCGGCACCGCATACACCGGCGCCATCAACAGCCCCTCGGCACCGTTGACGAAATCCACCGCAGCCGCTTCGCCATCGCGCAGGTACGCCAGGATCGGCAGGCCACGCTCCTTGGCCCAGGCTTCACTGCCCAGCAGCACCAGGGATGCGCCATCGGTGAGCGGCGTGGAGTTGCCGGCGGTGAGCGTGCCCTTTGCGCTGCGCTCGAAGGCCGGCTTGAGGCTGGCGAGTTTCTCCAGGGTCAGGTCGGGGCGCAGGTTGTTGTCGCGGGTGAGGCCAAGAAAGGGCGTGAGCAAGTCGTTGTGCCAGCCTTCGGCGTAGGACGCGGCCATTTTCTGATGACTCTCAAGCGCAAGCTGGTCCTGTTCGACGCGAGGAATCTGCCAGGTCTGCGCCATCAGTTCGCAATGCTGGCCCATGGACAAGCCGGTGCGTGGTTCGCCATTACGCGGCAGTTCCGGCTTGAGATGTTGGGGACGAAGTTGTAACAAGGTTTTTAGTTTATCCCCCATGGATTTACCGCGATTGGCTTGCAGCAAAAGCTTGCGCAAGCCTTCGTTCACCCCGATCGGAGCATCGGACGTGGTGTCTACGCCGCCGGCAATCCCACATTCGATCTGGCCCAGAGCAATTTTGTTGGCCACCAGCAACGCCGCCTCCAGCCCGGTGCCGCAGGCTTGCTGGATATCGTATGCAGGGGTTTGCGGCGACAGGCGCGAGCCGAGCACGCATTCGCGGGTCAGGTTGAAGTCTCGGGAGTGCTTGAGTACCGCACCGGCGGCTACCTCGCCCATGCGCAGGCCGTGCAGGTTGTAGCGCTCGATCAGGCCCTCCAGCGCGGCGGTCAGCATCGCCTGGTTGCTCGCCGTGGCGTATGGGCCATTGGAGCGGGCGAAAGGAATGCGATTACCGCCAATGATCGCTACACGGCGCAATTGAGTCATGGAAAGCTCCCTTTTGAAGGTGGGTGGAATCATCAAGCCTAGCCTAGGCTCAATCGAACGACTGCCACCCCAGGGTGGTCAACCCTTTGAACCCCAGCCTTCGGAGAGCGTTCCATGTCTGACCGTTATATCGACTTCGCCAACTCAAGCCTCGGCCATCGCCTGGTCGCCGCCATTGGCCTGCCGTCGCCGGTACGCCTGGAACGCTGGCAGGCCGGACGACTGCGCCCGGTCGAGGGTGCACTGCTGCTCGGCGGGGGCTCGTTGACGACCCAGGTGCTGGCGTTTGCCAATCGACTCACCGACGCGGTTTACAGCTACGGCACCGAAGCCTCGACAGCAACCGCGTGGATCCCCGGGCACGGCCCTAAGCTCAAGGCGGTGGTGTTCGACGCCAGCCACTTGCAGCACACCGACCAGCTCAAGCAACTGCGTGAGTTCTTCCAGCCGCTGCTGAAAAACCTTGATCACAGTGCCCACGTGGTGATCCTCGGCCGGGCGCCGGAAAGCCTCAGCGATCCGTTTGCTGCCAGCGCCCAGCATGCCCTGGAAGGTTTCAGCCGCTCCCTGGCCAAGGAGTTGCGCAGCGGCGGCGTATTGCAATTGCTGTATGTGGGCGACGGCGCCGAGGACCAGCTGGAAGGTGCGCTGCGGTTTTTCCTGTCGCCGAAAAGCGCTTATATCTCGGGCCAGGTCATCCGCCTGGCGGCCTGCGACACCCCGGTCGAGGACTGGACGCGCCCGCTCGCGGGGCGCAAAGCCCTGGTCACCGGAGCCGCCCGTGGCATCGGTGCTTCCATCGCTGAAACCCTGGCCCGCGACGGTGCCGAGGTGATTCTGCTCGACGTGCCCCAGGCCAAGGCCGATCTCGAAGCCCTGGCTGCGCGCTTGAATGCGCGCACGGTGGTGCTGGATATCTGCGCCGAAGACGCCGCCAGCCAACTGGTCGAACACCTGCCCGACGGCCTCGATATCCTGGTACACAACGCCGGTATCACCCGCGACAAGACCCTGGCCAATATGACCCCGGAATACTGGGACGCCGTGTTGGCCGTCAACCTCAATGCTCCGCAGGTGCTGACCAAGGCCCTGCTCGACAGCGGCAGCCTGCATGACAACGCACGGGTGGTGCTGCTGGCCTCCATCAGCGGCATTGCCGGTAATCGCGGGCAAACCAACTATGCCGCGAGCAAGGCCGGCTTGATCGGCCTGGCCCAGGCCTGGGCGCCCCTGTTGAAGGAACGCGGAATCAGCATCAATGCCGTGGCGCCAGGCTTTATCGAGACCCAGATGACCGCGCATATCCCGTTCGCCCTGCGTGAAGCCGGGCGTCGCATGAGTTCATTAGGCCAGGGTGGCTTGCCCCAGGACGTGGCCGAAGCGGTGGCCTGGCTCGGTCAGCCGGGTTCCGGTGCGGTCAGCGGCCAAGCGCTGCGGGTATGTGGGCAAAGTCTTCTGGGAGCGTAAACATGCAATGGCACACCTTAGACAGTTCGCCCTCTCTACTGCCGTTGTATTGGCGAGCGGCGCTCAAGCGCAAGATCACCGGCAGCACCTTGCCCGAACACGGCTTGCGTTGCCGGGGCAGCGTCAACCCCAGGGCCGTCGCGGCTTACCGAAAGGTCTGCGGGTTTGCCGACGGCCCGATGCTACCGGCGACCTATCCGCATATCCTGGCGTTCGGCCTGCAGATGCAGTTGCTGACTGACAAGGCGTTTGCGTTCCCCTTGCTGGGGCTGGTTCACCTGAGCAATCGCATCCGCATTCATCGCCCCTTGGGTGGCGTGGGCGACCTGAGCATCGGCGTCTATGCGCATAACCTGAAGCCCCACGCCAAGGGCGCGACCTTTGACATTGTGACCGTGGTCGAGGATGCGCTTGGGCTGCTCTGGGAGGCCGAAAGCCAAATGCTATGTCGCGGCGTGAAGCTTGAAGGCGAAGCCGTGGATAAAACCTTCCTGGCCCCTGGCCCGACCAGCGAGCTGACACGCTGGAAAGCGCCTGCCGATATCGGCCGCCGCTATGCCCGGGTGTCGGGCGATTACAACCCGATCCACCTCAGTGCGCCGACGGCCAAGTTATTCGGTTTTCCCCAGGCCATTGCCCATGGGCTGTGGAATAAGGCGCGCACCCTGGCGGCGCTGGGAGCACATCTGCCGGCTGCCAATATTGAGATAGAAGTCGAGTTCAAGAAACCCGTGCGCCTGCCCAGTGAAGTGATATTGATGAGCAGCACGGCCGGTTCCAGTGGCGAGCTGGCACTCCAAGGCGCGGGCGACATTCAGCATATGCTCGGCAAGTGGCAGCCGATCGCCTGAAATACCCTGCTTAATTGTATATATACACCCAAAGTTATAGCGGACCTCACGAGGTCCGTTTTTTTATTTAACTCCCTGATTTAAAAAACTTAAGTTTTCATCAAAGTCTTTTCTATTACACCTTTCGTATTAGTCGTTAAGCCGACTAAGACCTTATCTATATAAATCGTTAATACCAAGTTGAGCGTTGCACGAAAGAGCGCCTGGGCCTGTGATAACCACACGGACAAACCTATCGCTACCCCAAGAAGTAACGAGGGTTTGAAACAACCAAGGTTGTACCAGGTGCAAGGAACTCAATCATGAAAACTCAAGTAGTGTTTTGGAAAGCAAGTACCGCTCTGGCCCTGATCATGGCGTTGAGCCTCGGTGGCTGCAGCAGCGGAGGTGGCGGGCATAAATCCAGCGTGGCAGCGTCCTCACCAGATGCCGGAGCAGGTGCAGGCACAGGTGGTGGTGACGGCGGCACGGGCGGTGGCACGGGCGGAACTGGCGGTGGTACCGGCGGCACTGACGGCGGCACGGGCGGAACTGGTGGTGGCACTGGCGGCACTGACGGCGGCACGGGTGGGACCGGCGGCGGCACTGGCGGCACTGACGGCGGGACAGGTGGTACGGGCGGCGGCACGGGTGGAACCGGTGGCGGTACTGGTGGGACCGGCGGAGGCACTGGCGGCACAGGTGGCGGTACTGGTGGGACCGGCGGAGGCACTGGCGGCACAGGTGGCGGTACTGGTGGGACCGGCGGAGGCACTGGCGGCACAGGTGGCGGCACCGGCGGAACGGGTGGTGGTACTGGCGGCGGAACTGGCTCGACAACCACCCCACTGATCACCGGCCAGATCGCTGGCACCCTCGGCACCACCGTGGGCAATGTAGGCGCAGCCGTGGGTGATCTTGGCTCGACCTTGAACGGTGTACCCGTCGTCGGCGTTACCGCTGGCGGCCTGGTGACCTCGGCAGGCACTGCTGTCACCAGCATCGGTACCGGCGTGACCACCGGCCTGGGCTCGCTGGGCACCAATAGCAACTCCCTGGGCATCACCGTGGCAGGCGTAGGTAATGGCGTCGCCGACCTGGGCGGCGGCCTCTCGACCACCGGCCAATCGCTGTCGACCACCCTCGGCGGCGTCGCCGTGGTCGGTGGCTTGACCGGCGGTGTCGGCGGTGCGGTCGGCGGCGTAGTCGATAAAGTCGGCACCACGGTGACCATGCTCGGCGATACCCTCAGCACCGCCAGCACCACTGGCCCGCTGGGTTCGCTGACCAACACCCTGGGTGGCAAAATAGTGGTGCCTGTGGTGTCGCTGGTGGAAAACACCACCGGCAATCTGGGCACCGCAACCGGCCTGGGCACTCCCGTCAATGGCCTGCTGGACAAAGTCGGCTCGACGGTCACCAGCCTGGGTACCCAAGTCGCCAGCACTGGCGGCACCGGCAACCCTGTCACCAGCGTGGTCGGCAGCGTGCTGACTGGCGTCGGGGGCACACTCGATAAGTCCGGCGGTTATGTCGCACCTGCGGGTGGCACGGCAGCCCCCGGCATACCGGAACTGGTGGGTGGCCTGGTAAGTAACGTGGGTACTGGCCTGAATGTGGGCAACACCAACGGCACCGTCAGTGCAGCCGGCGTAACCGGCGGCGCGCTGGGCAACACCATCGCCTCCGTAGGCACCGTGCTGGGTGGTACCGGCGTCGCCAACACCGGCGCCACGGCACCGGTCGCAGCAGTCGCAACCAATGTCGGCGCAGCTTTGAACCCAGTGACTTCCGGCGTCACTGCACTGACGCAAAACATTGGTACCACCACTGGCGTTGGTGCTCCAGTCAACGGCCTGGTAACACAAGTCGGCGGCGCTGTGAGCAGCCTGGGCACTAACCTCACCACAGCCAATGCCAACCCGGTCACCAACACCCTCGGCACCACCGTTACGGCGGTCGGCAACACCGTGAGCTCGGTAGGTGGCCTGGTCACCGGCGGCACTGGCGGCACCAGCGGTGGCCTGCTTGGCGGCCTGAACGTCGGCGCCAGCACCACAACCACCGGTACTGCAACGACAACAACCGGCGGCACCACAGCAACGGGCGGTCTTGGCGGTTTGTTGAACGGCCTGACCGGAAAATAGAATTGCACCTGGCCGATTAGACGGCCTCCCCTACAGCGCCTACGCTTGGTTGAGACGAGAGACCCTAAATAAGTCTCTCGTCTTTTTTATGGGCGGCGACATAGGTGATGAACCGCCGCCCTCCCGAACCGCGTCCTAGAACCCGGCGGGCCCGAAGCGCTGCTGCAGTTGACCATGGAGTGTCCTATGCGCGTGTTGACACCGTTGTTATTGATGACCCTCAGTGCCTACGTACAGGCCGAGCCCCTTCCCAGCTTTTTGAACAGTAACGACACAATCCGCACCCTGCCGGTCCCCAACCTGCCCGCCGACGCCTACCGCCCGGCCACCCCGCAAACCCAGGTGCCCGAGGCGCCGCCGACGGCGGGCCAGCCGCTGCTGATGGACACCAAGGTCACCATCCGCAAGCTGCAAATCGAAGGCGGGACGATCTACCCGCTCACCGAGACGGCCAAGGCCTACGCGCCGTTGATTGGACGTGAGACCAACCTCGCGCAACTGATCGAAGCCACCCGTGGCATCACCCGCCGCTACCAGCAAGACGGCTACCTGCTGTCCTATGCGTTCCTGCCGCAGCAAAACTTCGAAAACGGCCTGGTCCGCGTGGTCCTGGTGGAGGGTTACATCAAGGATTACCAGCAGACCGGCGACATCGGCCCGGTGTCGGCCTACGTCGACAAGCTGGCGAATAAACTCCTGGCCGAACGCCCCCTGACCCGCAAAACCTTCGAACGCTACACCACTCTGATGAGCCGCATCCCGGGCCTCACCGTGCAGGCGCAAGTGCCGCCGCCGGGCACCACCGATGGCGCCACGCACATGCAGATCCAGGCCAGCCGCAAGCCCTTCACCACCAGCATGAGCCTGGTGCAGAAAAGCCGTGGCGGCACCCAGGCGTTGCTCAGCGCCACCAGCAATTCGCAAACCTTCCTGGGCGAACAGCTCACCGTCAGCGGCCTGTTCCCGCCGGGCGAAGATAAAGAGCATTACTACCGCGTGGACTACAACCAGTTCATCAATGCCGAAGGCAGCCAGTTCGCACTGGCCGCCGAACGTTACCGCGCCGACCCCAATGCCAATGTGCAACTGGACGGCGGCTTCCAACTCAAGCCGCACCAGTCCGTGGACCGCTACTCCATTGGCCTGAGCCACCCGCTGATTGCCTCGCCCACCGAGTCGCTGACCCTGGGTACGCGCCTGTACGCCGTGGACCAGACCACCCGCTACAAACTGGTGGGCTACCCGCTGCGTTTTGATATCGAATCGAACCTGCGTGCGCTGGCGTTCGAGGGTGATTGGCGCAAGGCTGATGCGCGGCAATTGCGCATTATCAGCGGCGGCTTGTACCGGGGTATCGACGGCTTGGGCGCCAAAGCCCGCAGTGACCTGGACGTGGCAAAGCCCGACCTCGACTTCTTCCGCCTGCGGCTGTCCGGGGTGCAAAGCAACAAGTTCTTCGATAACTGGCAAGGCGTGCTTTCAGGGGCCTTCTACTGGAGTAACGACACCCTGCCCGACAGCGAGCGCGCCACCTTCGGCGGGCAGAACTTCGGCCGCGGCTACCCTGATGACCAAGGCTCGGGCGACAAGGGCTGGGGGGCGGCCTACGAGGTCAACTACAGCTACAACCGCGCCGGTGACTGGGTGAAAGTCCTGCAACCCTATGTGGTGCTCGACCGCGCCAAAACCTGGTTCAACGAGCTGCCGGTGAAGGCCAGCGACATGTCATCGGCGGCCGTGGGCCTGCGCTTTGGCGACAACAAGTACTACAACATCGCCCTGGAAGCGGCCAAACCGATGTCGGACATAGCCCTGGACAGCTACAACCGGCGGCCGCGGTATACGTTGAGTTTCAGTTATCAGCTCTGACCCAGCCGATGCCTTAACTAAAAATGTGGGAGGGGGCTTGCCCCCGATGAGGGAATGCCAGCCAGCAAATCTGTGACTGACACACCGCCATCGGGGGCAAGCCCTCTCCCACATTTTTTTGGAACTGCGCGGGCCAACTACCGACGGGACTTCGGCAGAGGAAACAGGCTGTTGAGGGTATCGATCAAGCGCACCAGATAGATCGGCTTGCGAAACAGATCCAGCACCTGCAGACGCAGCATGTCACTGACATCATCCATCTCGGCATGGCCGGACATCACGATCACAGGCAAATGCGAGCGCGATGTGTGTTCGCGCAGGCGCTTGATCAAGGAAATCCCGCTTTCCTCGGGCATGCGCAAGTCAGTGATGACCAACGCTATATCAGGATGAAGTGTCAATTCTTGCAGGGCGAAAGTCACGGACGTGGAAGTGAAACAGACGAATCCCTCGTTTTCGAGGGATTCGGCTAACTCGACCAGCGCATCCTCCTCGTCGTCCACCAATAGGATTTGTTGGCGGGCTGACGACGGGGGGCTCATGGGCAGTACCTGATTAAAAAGATCATCGAAACGACAACCTACAGTACTTACGGTTATGTCGCTGCCGGCAGTGCATCGGACACCTTCTGGAAAACGCCTTTTATTTTATCGCCCAGCCCAGTACCGAACCCAATGATCACCAACGCAACTATCGCCACGATAATCACATACTCAATGGCTGATGCTCCGTCTCTGCGACGCAAGAATAACTGAGCATGAATGTAAAACTTCAAGAACAGATCAAGGATCATAAGACTTCTCCTTCATGCGCCACAAAGCGCCGTTGCTGCTGGCCCGCACGATGATTGCCGTGTGCCACTAGAGCATTGTCAACAAAGTTGACACTCACAACTGTAAGAACGAATTAATCACAAAGTATTAGTCGCAGCGCTGCCGCCCCAAATCCGATTTTACGGGGGTCAGATGTAGCCTACAGATAATTTTTTCATACGGTAATGGCATTTCGTCCTAGCTGAGCTACCTTCAAATAGCCAAATCGTTAGTTGTTCATCACAGCTAAGTTGCGAAATTAACTCGTTTGGATTAACGGGCATAAGCAGTGCAACGGGATAGGGAGAGCCGTCATGAACAGTCGCATCAGCATGGTCCTGGCTGGCTTGCTGCTTGTCGCAGCTTTAATTGCAGGGTATTGGGGGCTGGTGCTGAGTCGTCCTCCGGAATCCGTAGTGGCCCCATCGCCGGAACCTGTCATTTCCGTTGAAAAAACCCTGACTGCCGTGGAAGACCAAACCCGCCAACCGGTGGTGGTACTGGTACACGCGGTGCCCGCTTTTGCCCCCCTTACCGCTGCCGACGTGGCCGTGGAAAAATTGCGCACCGTTCCGGCCGGCAGCCTGACCAGCCTCGACCAGGCTATCGGTCGTACGCCCTTGCGCGCGCTGGGTGCAGGGACGTGGCTAAACGATGAAAGTTTCACCGCCGGTGGGCCTCTGGCTCGCATGATTCGTGCAAATGAACGCGCACTGGCGGTCGCCGTCGATGAGGTCATCGGTGCTGGCGGCCAACTGAGCCCCGGCGATTACGTCGACGTCCTTCTGTTCCTGCGTCAGGACAACGCCAATGCCGAGCAATCGGCGCAGGTGATCATTCCCGCGATTCGGCTGCTCAGCGTCGGCGACCAATTGGGGCTGGCCAACGACGGCACACCGGCAGTGCCCCCACCGGCCACCGCCGAAGAGCGCGCCCAAGCTGCCCAACGGCGTACCGCAGCGCGCAGTGTCGTGCTGGCGGTGCCCGAACCGTTGCTGAGCCGGCTGATGCTCGCCTCCCAAGCCGGCACGCTGCGCCTGGCTGTGCGCAGTGCCGACGAACAGTTGCTCAGCCGCTATTGGGCCGGCGAAAGCGACACGCCGGACAAAGTGCAAAGCGCCAACCGCGACCTCTACCTATTCACCCAACTGGCCCTCACCGGCCCGCCGAAAAAAGTCGCCCCCACGGTTGCCGACACCGGCCAGCGTCGGGGCGTCGAAGTGATTCGTGGCGCTTCGGCGGCCCAACAAACCCCTGATTGAACAAGGATGCTTTGAATGAGCCCACGCTACGCTCAATTGGCCTTGACCTTGATGCTACCGTGCCTGCCCGTGGGCCTGGCAATGGCAGCACCTGGCAATTGCAGCACCTTGGGCCAGTTGCCCGCCGTGGTCGAGGTGGGCGAAGGCTTGCAAACCGAGCTGCAATCGTCAGTGGCGATCACGCGCCTGGCCATTGGTGACCCGAAGATCGCCGATGTGCGGGTCAATGGCGAGCGTAACTTCCTGCTGACCGGCGTCGGCAGCGGCGCCACAAGCCTGATGGTGTGGACCGGCTGCTCGACCGCGCCGCGCCAGAGCATGGTGTTCGTCAAGGGCAAGGCCACCTCGGCACTGACCAGCCAATCGCTGTCGCCCTCGGAAGACCCGACACTGCCCAGCCAGGTACAGACCGATATCCGCTTCGTCGAAGTCAGCCGCACCAAGCTCAAGGAGGCCAGCACCAAGATCCTCGGCATGGGCAAGAATTTCTTCCTCGGCAGCCCCGACCTGCTCTCCCCAGCAGAGAGCGTGTTCAAGCTGCCGGTGAGCGCTGACAGTTTCAACATCGGGTTTGGCGGTGGCCGGGTCAAGGCGTTGATCAACGCCCTGGAAAGCAGTGGTTTTGCCTACACCCTGGCGCGTCCGAGCCTGGTGGCCATGAGCGGCCAGAGCGCGACCTTCCTGGCCGGGGGCGAAGTGCCGATCCCGGTGCCCAGTGCCGGCAGCGATACCATTTCCATCGAGTACAAGGAGTTCGGCATCCGCCTGACCCTGACGCCCACGGTGATCGATCACAACCGCATCGCCCTGAAAGTCGCACCGGAAGTCAGCGAGCTGGATTACAACAACGCGATCCAGATCGAGGGCATCCTGGTGCCCGCCCTGACCGTACGGCGCACCGACACCAGCGTATCGCTGGCCGATGGCGAAAGCTTTGTCATCAGTGGCCTGATCAGCAGCACCAACCGCTCCACCATCGCCAAGCTCCCCGGCCTGGGCGATATTCCGATAATTGGCGCGTTTTTCCGCGACTCCAATATTCGCAGCGAGGAAAAAGAGCTGCTGATGATTGTCACCCCGCACCTGGTCCGGCCATTGGCGGCCAACGCACAGTTGCCGTCGTTGCCCGGGGAAAAACTGCGCAACTACGACCCGAACTGGTTCCGCCTGTTCTTTCTTGAAAACGGCAACTTCGACCGTCGCAGTGGACTTTCCCAATGAGCGATAGCCTGGGCCAGACCTTTCTGGCAATCACCCGCAACAACACTGACCTGGAGTGGCTGCAGGGCGCGCTGGCCCCGCTTGGCCAAGTGATCAGCGTCGGCGGTGGCAGCCTGGATGAATTGCTGGCACTGGTGGACGTGACCTTCGCCAACCTGGTGTTCGTGGGCCTGGACCGCGAACACCTGGTGGCCCAGAGCGCCCTGATCGAAGGCGCCCTGGAAGCCAAGCCGATGCTGGCCGTAGTCGCCCTCGGTGACGGCATGGACAACCAGTTGGTACTCAACGCGATGCGCGCCGGCGCCCGGGATTTTGTCGCCTATGGTTCACGCTCCAGCGAAGTGGCCGGGTTGGTGCGACGCATGAGCAAGCGCCTGCCGCCTACCGCGCCGAACGCCCACCTTGGTGGCCTGACGGTGCTATACGGCACCCAAGGCAATACCGACGGCGCCCTGATCGCCAGCCACTTGGCGATGGTGGTGCAAAAGAGCGGTCAACAGACACTGCTGCTCGACCTCGGCCTGCCGCGGGGCGACAGCCTGGCGCTGCTGGGCCTGGAGAGTACCTTCAATTTCGGTGACGCCTTGCGCCACCTGCGCCGCCTTGACACCACACTGATCAACAGCGCCTTTACCAGCACCGACGAGGGCCTGCGCATTCTTGCGTATGCCGCCAGCGACGAGCCCCTGGAAATGACCAGCGCCGCCGAGCTGTACATGTTGCTCAGCGCCTTGCGCCAGCACTTCCAGCACATCGTGGTCAACCTCACCGGGCAGGCAGACAGCGAGCCGTTGCGCACCTTTGTCAGCCACTGCGACAAACTGCTGTGGTGCACCGACCAAGGCGTGCTCGACTGCCGGCGCAACCTCGCGGTGCTGAACCTGTGGCGCGAAAAAGGCATGAAGCTCGACCACGCCCGACTGCTGGTCGACCGCTATATCAAGGGTTGCGCGCCCGACACCGAAACCCTGGAAAAAAGCTTCGGCCTGGAGTGCATCGCGGTGCTGCCGCTTAGCCCTGAAGTGCGCCTGAATGCCAAGAACCAGGGGCAAAGTCTGTTCACCCTGGCCCCGCGCGAAGCCCTTACCCACACTTTGCGTCAGTTGGGCGAGCGCCTGGCAAAACGTTCCGAGGGCATGGAAAAACCGTCCACGCGCTGGTTCGAACGTCTACTGGGGTCAGGTCGATGAACGGTGAAAAGCTCTTCGGCGCCCCCACGCGTGGAGCCGCCGGGCGCAACGACCACGACAGCCTGAAAATGGTGCTGCACCGCTACATCATCGATGCCATCGAAGAGACCGGACAGAACCTGCTGGAAGGCTCGCGCCAATCCCTGGCGCAATTTGTCATCGACAAGGTGGCCGAGTACATCACGCGTATGCACCTGGCGATCTCGCGTTACGAGATGGAGCGCCTGGCCGAAGAAATCGTCGATGAGCTGACCGGCTTCGGCCCGCTGGAAGTGCTGCTGCGCGATGTGTCGGTCACCGAGATCCTGGTCAACGGCCCGCACCGGGTGTTTATCGAACGTGATGGTGTGCTGCACCAGAGCGACCTGCGCTTTATCGATGCGCACCATGTGGAGCGGGTGATGCAGCGTATCCTCGCGCCCCTCGGGCGGCGCCTGGATGAGTCGTCGCCGATGGTCGATGCGCGCCTGCCCGACGGCAGCCGGGTCAATGCGATCATCCCGCCGATCGCCTTGGACGGCCCCTGCCTGTCGATCCGTAAATTTCGCAAGGACATGCTCAAGAGCAGCGACCTGGTGGCGATGCAGACCATCGACCAGAGCATCTTCGAGTTTTTCCAGGAAGCGGTGGGCAAACGCTGCAATATCCTAATCAGCGGTGGTACCGGGACCGGCAAGACCACACTGCTGAATATTCTCAGCCAATTGATCAACCCCCACGAGCGCCTGGTCACCATCGAAGATGTGGCCGAATTGCAACTGGGCCACCCCCACGTCGTGCGCCTGGAAACCCGCCCACCCAATGCCGAAGGACATGGCGAGGTCAAGGCCAGCGACCTGATCCGCAACGCCCTGCGGATGCGCCCGGACCGCATCATCCTCGGCGAGATTCGCGGCGTCGAAGTACTCGACGTGATGACCGCCATGAACACCGGCCATGACGGTTCCATGAGCACCGTGCACGCCAACAACGCCCAGGACGCGCTGCTGCGCCTGGAAACCCTGGTGGGCCTGACCGGGCGCGTGGTGGCGGAAAAAACCCTGCGCCAGATGATCTGTGCCGCACTGGATGTGGTGATTCAGCTGACGCGCCTGCCCGATGGGCGCCGCTGCGTCAGCGAGGTGGTGGAAGTGGTCGGCGTGCGCGACGACGTGTATGTCACCAATACCCTGTTCCGCTTCGACCGCCGTGCCGGCTTTGGCTTCCTGCGCGAAGCGTTGCACCCGGCCGGCGACAAGCTGCGGCGCGAAACGCCATTGCCGTTGTAGGGAGGCGTCATGACCGGACTTATCCTGCTGCTTATCTGCGTTCTGCTGGTCAGCATGTCCATCTGGCTGTTCCAGCGCGGGCTGCGCCAGGCCGGCACCGACCGCGTGCTGGAGCGCCTTGCCGAGGGCCAGCCTATCCCCCAGGAATCGAACAGCAGCTGGGTCGCCATGGAGCGGATGTTCCAGCGCGCCGGCCTGGGCAAGCCCACCGATCGCCTTGGGCTGTGGTTGAGCGGCTGGGCGGTGGCCATGGTGCTGGGCTACCTGTTGGCCGACTGGCTGGGCCTACTCGCCATGCTCTTGGTACCACCGTTGCTGTTGCGCCTGTACATCGCCTGGCGTTACCAGCGGCGTGTGCAACGCATGATCGAACAACTACCGCAGTTGCTCGACCACAGCGTGCGTAGTCTCAAGTCCGGACGCACTCTGGCCGATGCCGTGCTGGGTGCAATCGAAAGCACCGAGGCGCCCCTCAAGCAAGCGATGAGCCGCATCCAGCGCAATGTGCAAATGGGCGTGAGCCTGCCGGAGTCCGCCAGCGATTTTGCCGAGTTCTACGAGCGCGATGAGTTTCGCCTGTTTGCCCTGGGCCTGAAGGTCAACCACCGCTACGGCGGCAACGCCAGCGAGTTGCTGGAAAACCTGATCAAGATGATCCGCGAGCGCGAGCAGGGTGCGCGCCAACTCAAGGCCATGACCGGTGAAACGCGCATGACCGCGTATGTGCTGGCGGGGTTGCCCATCGCCATGGTCGGCTACTTCCTGATGGTCAACCCGGGCTACCTGATGAGCATGTGGAATGACGGAACCGGGCGCTACCTGCTGCTCGGTGCGGTAGCGCTCGACATCACGGGCACCTTCGTCATGTGGCGCATGTTGCGGAGTATTTGAGATGGCCATCCTGATCAGCCTCCTGCTGTTACTCGCCGCCGTCGTCTTGATCGCCGGCAGCCTGCTGGAACAACGCCGCCGCCAGCGCATGGTCAATCAACGCCTGCAAGGCCAACTGGCCCGTGAAGACAAACTTGGCAGCCTGATGCGCCAACTGGGCGCCAGCGCGGTGGCGCAGCGCTCGGTCAGCCTGGACAACGAAACACAGACCTTGCTCAACCGCGTCGGCTGGCGTAAGCCCAACCAGCGTTCCATGTTCGCCGCCTGCCAGGTCGGCGGGCCCATTGTGCTGTTGGGCCTGACCGTGCTCGGCCAGCAACTGCTGTTTCCCCATGTGGGCTCGCCGTGGATCGCGCCGGCCATTGCCCTGGGGGTCGGTTACCTGTTGCCCAAGCGCGTGCTGGTCCTCAGCGCGAAATACCGCCAGGAACGCATCGCACGAGAGATCTCCACATTCATTCCGTTGCTGCGCATCCTGTTCGAATCCGGCATGGCGGTTGAACAGTCGCTGCGGGTGTTGAGTATCGACGCCCAGCGCCTGCTCCCGGACCTGACCCATGAACTGCGCCTGATTCTGGTACGGGTCGACTCGGGCCTGGAGTTGTCGGAGGAACTGGGCAAGACCGCGCGCCTGCTGGCTGTGGATGAGTTCACCGACACCTGCATCATTCTCCAGCAATTGATCCAGCAGGGTGGCGGTGCCATGAAGTCACTGCTGGCGCTCAAGCAATTGCTCGATGACCGCCGCCTGACCCGCCTGCAGGAATACATCTCGAAGATGTCGGCGAAGATGTCCGTAGTGATGATGGTGTTCCTGTTTCCCGCCCTGCTGACTGTGCTTGGGGGGCCGGCCTTTATCGCCATCGCCCGGGCCTTGAATAACTTCTGAGGAGCCTGCCATGAAGCCACTGATTGTCGCCTTGAGCCTGCTGATGCTGGGCGGCTGTGCCAGCAATGGCCAGGTTCCATGGGCCGGGTTGCTGCAGCCCGGCAGTTGCCCCAAGCCCAGCTCGGACCAGGAGCTTTCATTGAACCTGGCCGATGACATGGCCAACGAAGGCAAGCTGCACGCCAGCCTGGCCAACCTGCAGAACCTGCCCAATGCCCTGCCCCAGGTGCGCCAGCGCCAGGCCCGTGCCTATCGCTTGCTGGGGCGCAGCGAGGCCGAGCCGCTGTACCGCAGCCTGTTGGGCACCTGCCTGGCTGCCGATGGCGAGCACGGCCTGGGGCAATTGGCGTCGGCCAGGGGCGACAACGGCCAGGCCATGGCCCACCTGCAACGTGCTGCAAGGCTGGCGCCCACCGACGAGAAAATCCGCAATGACCTGGGCGTGGTGTACCTCGATCAACTGCGCCTGGAAGACGCCCGTTTCGAATTCATGACTGCCATCGAGCTCAAGCAGAGCGATCAATTGGCGGCGTTGAACCTGGTGACCTTGCTGATTTATCAGGACAACTGGGAACAGGCCGCAAAAGTGGTCGGCCAACTCGGACTGAGCCCCGAGCAGGTCACCGAAGCCCAGGCGCGGGCACAACAACTCAAGGGTTCACGCACGGTACCGGTGCGTTCAGCCAAAGACCAGGTCGCGACGGTCAGCGACACGCTGCCGGTACCTGTGAAATAGGGAGTCGATGATGAAAATCCATTACCTTGCCGGCCTCGCCGTGTTGACACTGCCGCTCATGGCATCGGCCATCGAAGCTGGGCCGTCTTCTCCACGGCAAGCGGAAACCGAAAACTGGATGGCGCTGCAACTAAGCGGCCGCGCAGCCTCGGCCAACCCGCAGAAGACCACGCCGGCAGAACGCGAGCAGGCACTCAAGCGCTGGCTGGACAGCAACAAGCACCCGATCCCGGAGTTCTTTGATCAGAAGGTGGGCGGGTCTGCACAGGGTGGGAGCCAATAGCCAAGCCTATAACCCACTGTAGGAGCGAGCTTGCTCGCGAAGAACCCCACGACACCGCGTTTATGCAGGATTCACGCGTTATCGTTGACGTTTTTCGCGAGCAAGCTCGCTCCTACATTATTAGCGCAGGCGCCGGGCCTTCAGTGCGCCGTCACCCGCTGGTGCATCGCCGAGTTGCTGGGTGACAACGCCAGCGCCAGCTGGGTACGGTTGTGCATATGGGTAAGGCGCAATATCTGGGACACATACAACTTGACCGTGTTCTCGGTGATCCCCAGGTCACAGGCAATCTGGTAGTTGGTCTGGCCTTTGCCCACCAGGCGCGCCACATCCAACTGACGCGGTGACAATTGACTGAAGATCGCCGGGACTTCGAGCGGCCCGGCATCATCGGCCAACGGTTCGCCGTCACCCTCTTTGGGCACCGGCTTGCGACGCACCCTGTCCAGGTCCATATACAAGTCGTTGATGGATTCGGACAGGTACTGCAACTTCTGGTTAAGCGTGCCCAGTTGCAGGTCTTTTTGTCGTTCCTCCAAGGCCGCTTCCTGGCGCTTCAAGCCTTCGAGCACCTCATCGAGATTGATCGGCTTCTGGTAGTAATCGGCGATCCCCGCGCGCAGGGCCTTGATCACATCCTGTTTGTCGGCACGCCCGGTAAGCATGATCGCTTCGAACGCACGATGTTTGCCGGCAACCTGCTGCAGGGCCTGCACCAGCTCGATGCCGTCCATGTCCGGCATATGCAGGTCACACAGCACCAGGCCTATCAAGGGGTCATCGCCGAAGCGCTGGATCGCCTGTTGGCTGGACTCACACGGGACACAACGGTACCCGCTGCTTTCGAGAAATTCACAGAGCTCCTCCACGATCAAAGGTTGATCGTCGACCACGAGCACTTTTACTGCAGATGTGAGCTTGTTCACGCGCTACTCCATGCCTGGCAAGCCAAAGAGGACCCATCCTTTTTGACGAAAAATCCTATACAACTACTCATTAAACGTAGACGTACTTTCTGACTATGTACATAGCATTATTCAACGCGCGCGCTTAATGGATCCAAAGCCAACACCCGACGAAACCTGTCAAAACGAAAGGCGCAAAAGGCTGTTTTTTTGACACTTTTTCTGCCCGCTCAAACTGGCTCGAGCTAAGCCCTTGATGCACAAATGTCCAGGCCAGCATGGCGACCGCGGCGCCGATTAGCGACCCCAACAGAATGTCGATATTGGACGCCAGGCCCAGGGCGGCGAGCAGCTTCACATCCCCCGCGCCGAAGCGGCCCAACGCATACCCGGGCAGGGTCAGTATCAGCGCCAGAACCAAGGCCAGGCCGCCTTCGCTGCGGGGCGCACCGACCCAGGTCGACCCTGCCCACAGCAGGTAGATCAACGCCAGCAAACCAGCACCCAAGGTCAGCGTATTGGCAATCTGGCGCTGGCGAATATCCTGCACTGCACACAGGCCCAACCACAGCAGAATCACTACATAGTGGATCACGTAAAAAACATCCCTTTTTGCCGAATGATTCTATGCTGATATCAGGTACTCGCCTCAGGGTAGACGCAGTGATGAAATCAGGCTTCCCTAGAAAGCAAAAAGGTGCGGCGGCCATCGAGTTTGCCTTGGTCTTCGTGATCTTCTTTGCGGTGTTCTACGGCATGCTCAGCTACAGCTTGCCGCTGCTGTTGATGCAGTCCTTTCATCAGGCGGCAGCGGAGGGAGTGCGCCGCAGTGTGTCCCTGGACCCAAGTACCGCAGGCTATTCGGCACTGGTGGTACAGCGCGCCAAGGATGCGGCGCAGGCCCAGTTGAATTGGATCCCCGGCTCGTTGAAATTCTTGCCCGGCTACATCACTGCCACCTACACCAATAATTTGCTGACGGTAAAAATCACCTACCCCTCGGCCAATATCAAAGCGGTGCTGCCGGCCTTGGTACTGCCCGGAGTTGGCAGCGTACCGAACCTGCCCGCCAACCTCACCGCCACCTCGAGCCTGCAGTTTTGACGGCAGGGGATAAACTGTTCGCGCGCCTGCGCGGGCGCCACAGCGCTCCGGCCATGACCGCGCTGGGCCTGCACCTGCAACTGGACAACCTGGGCCATGTGCTGAGCATCGCCGGCACCTTGCAACCCTTGCTCACCCACCATTTCACCCACACAAACACCCCTCCGTTGCATGCCTTGCTGTGCGCCAACAGCGCATTGAGTGTCGAGGGCACACCGCAGCAATGGCAACGCCATGGCCTGGACCTGGACTTTCAGGGTGCCGGCGGCCAGGTCCTGCATACCCGCGGCTGGATGGAGCCCGAGGGCGACGGCTGGGCCCTGCACTTGCTGGATATTACTGACCTGCTGGCCGACCGAGCATTGGAACAGCAGCGCGAACAGAACCATCAGATCACCGGCCTAATGAACGAACAATTGCGCGTGTGCAGCCTCAACCGCCTACCCCAGGTGTTCAACGAGCACCTGCGCACCGTCGCTCAGCGCTGGCGCATGCCGTGCGTGGCTATGGCGCTGCTCGACGAGGAGGACCAAGGCTGGCGCATCTACAGTCAATATGCCGCCCATGATGCGCCGGCCCTGTGGCAAACCGGGCAACACTTGGGCACCAGCCTGGACAGCATCAACGGCAACACGCCGCTGAGCCTGGACATTGCCCAGGGCCGCAGCGACAACCCGCGCCTGCACAGCGTGTTTGGCAATGCCGATGGCTTCCTGGTGCCTTACCGCGACAGCCAAGGTGTCGCGGCGTGGTTGCTGTGTGGCTTCTACAGTGGCCAGGCCCAACATACCCGTGAGCGCGACTGGCTTAATCTCTGCGCAGCCCTCGCCGCACCGTTGCTCAGTCGCCTGCGTGAACAACGTCATCACCAGCAACTGGAACGGGTAGAAGCCCTGCAAGGCCTGCTCGGCACCGGCTGGTGGGAGTTGTTGCCCGCCACCCAGGAAATCCAGCTGGCGCCACAATTGCTGCGCAACCTGAGCCTGGAGCAGGGCCCCACTCGCCAGGCCCTTGGCACTTGGCTTGAACTGATCCACCCGGTCGACCGCCAGGCCCTCAACAGCCGCCTGCAAGACTTGCAAGCTTTGGGCAAACCCTTGCTGACCAGCGTGCGCCTGCTGCGGACGGAGGCCGAGCAGGCGCCCCTCTGGTACCGCATACAGGGACAAGTGCTGGGAGTTGGCAATGAGCGACGCTGGATCGGTTTCATGCTCGATATCAGCGACATCAAGAACCAGCAACTGCAAGCCGCCGCCGCCCATGCGCGGCTGGACAACCTGATCGCCAGTTCACCGGCGGTGATCTATGTGCAGCGCTACGTCAACGGCGCGCTGCATCCGGCGTTTTTCAGTGACAGCCTGCTACCACTGCTGGGCTGGACCCTGGCCGACTGCAACCTCGACACCCTGGCGGCGCTGATCCACCCCGACGACCGCGAACTCTACTTTGAACGCACTCGCCAATTGCTACGCGAAGGCAACGTGCGCAGCCGCTACCGACTGCGTGACAAACAGGGCCACTACCACTGGCTGCTCGACGAAGCCAAACTGTTGCGCGACGACCTCGGGCTGCCGGTGGAGGCCGTAGGCTTGTGGCTGGACGTGACCGAGGCGACCCTGGCCGCTGAGCAAGTACGCCAGAGTGAGGAACGCTATCGCATCCTGGTGGAAGATTCGCCAGCAATGATCTGCCGCTATCGCCCCGACCTGATCCTGACCTTCGGCAACACGCCGCTGGCCAACTACCTGGAATGCCTGCCCGCCCAACTGCCCGGCATCGACCTGGGCCAATGGCTGTCGGATGAACAGCGCGCCGCCTTTGTGCAGCGCATTGCGCGGCTGACCCCGGAGTTCCCGGTGAGCACGGCTGAAATCAGCCTGCAACTGCCTGGGCGTGAGCATGCCTGGTGGGTGTGGTCGGACCGTGGCGTGTTTGATCAACACGGCACCTTGTTGGAAGTGCAGGCCGTGGGCCGCGACAACACCGAAGTGCGTCGCTCCCAGCAACAACTGACCCAAAGCGCAAAAATGGCCACCCTCGGCGAAATGGCCACCGGCCTGGCCCATGAGATCAACCAGCCGCTGAACGTGATGCACATGGCCGTCGTCAACGTGCTCAAGCGCCTGGGCAATGGCGATGTACAAGTGGATTACCTCACGGAAAAACTCCAGCGCATCGACGCCCAGGTACAACGCGCGGCACGAGTGGTCGACCATATGCGCGTCTTCGGCCGTCGCTCTGAAATCGAACAGCAACCCTTTGACCCGGCGCAGGCGCTGGAGGGCACCTTGGCCCTGCTCAGCGAAGGCCTGCGCGGCAAGGGTGTGGAAGTACGCATCAGCCCTGCGGACTTCTCAGTGCAGGTCAAAGGCTATGTCGATCAATTGGAACAGGTGCTGATCAACCTGATGGTCAACGCCCGCGACGCGTTGCTCAGCCAGCGCGAAAAGACTCCCGGACTGCGCCCCTGGATTACGCTGCACAGCGAGCATGACGGCCGCCACGTACGCATCTGGGTCGAAGACAACGCCGGCGGGATTGACCCGCGCTTGCTGGAGCGGATTTTCGAGCCGTTCTTCACCACCAAGCCAATCGGTGTGGGCACCGGGCTGGGGCTGTCGGTGAGCTATGGGATCGTGGAAAACATGGGCGGGCGCCTGAGCGTCAGCAATGGCGAGGCAGGCGCGAAATTTTGCGTGGAGTTGCCCATCGTACCGGATCAAATCACCAGGTAAGCCCGACCCATGTGGCAGGTGAGGTTGGCACCGACTTCGGCGTTTCCGAGGTTGATGCCCAGTGCACTCAACAAGCCATCCACAATCGGGTCGAGTACTGGCGACAAAACGTTCTTGATCGCGGTGACCAGCGTATTGGTAATGGTCGCGAGTAAACCCGACACCGCCGGTAGGATGCCGCCAGGGGCACTACCGGTTGGGGCAACATAATTCACCTGGATCGCCCCCAATGTGTTGACCAGCCCTTTGACCACCTCTGTCGAGGGAGGAACAGACTTATAGGTGGGCGCCAGATTCATGTCGTTGACCGGAGAAAACAGCAGACTTTGACTCGTCCCTCCCACGGTCGCATGGACGACGGATAGGGATAGGCTACCGCCTACGCCTGCCTTGCGTGGACCACAGCCAAATATCCCCTTGCAGGTCTGTACGCCAATATCCACCAGGGCTACTGGATTCACTTCGGATTTTACTGCGGAGGAAAAGGCCTGCGCCGCATCCACTTTTCCTACGGAAACATCGGCAAGCGCAGTCTCAACCTGAACAGTCAGCGATTTCGTCGCATTGCTCGCACAATTGAAATCCGTGACATGGCTTTTCGCGCTCGCCACCTCGATATTGATATCCAGGCCGCTCATCAACTGAACATCGGTGTGATCACAGGGCTTCAAAATCAGGCACAACACCGGATCCAGCAGGCCCACCAAATTCAAATGCAACAAGTTATTTACGACACCTGTCACCGGAGTGGTGATGGCGGAAACCGCAGATGTCAGCCCATTAATGCCATTCAATACGGGCAGTTGAATAGACACCAGCGTACGCACTTGTGCGGTGCGCACAAAGATCTGATCGGTCGGCGGGTTCTTCAACAAGCCCTTCTTCGCCAGCGCCGGATTGCCGATAGCCGACAACTGCGGCGGCTCGATGACTTTGGTCTGGATCGACACATTGCCCACCAGCGGAATAGCGAGCTGCGCCGCCGCACTCACGGCGTTCTTGCTGCTGGATAACTGCGCCACGGCTTCGAGCAATTGAAACAGCTGCACATTGGAATTCAGCGCCGCCGTCGGGGTGCCGGTGGCGATATCAATCAGGTCGCCCACCGTCAACAGCTTGGTGTTCGGCGCAATGGCTTCAATCGAAATCACGTCATTGATAACCGCGGTGACCGCCGCGCCATTTTTCTGCAAGACCTTGACCGCGGCGTCGATCAACTGGGTGGCGGAGACGGCCGTGCTGAGTAGCGCGTCGTAATCGCCGGCCTTCACGTTCAGGTCGATCGCTAATTGATCGAGGTAACCGAGCAGGTTGACGTTGGTCTGCAACAAACCGTTCCAACTCGCCGCCGTGAGCGACAGGCTTCCACCGAGCAGGTTACCCATCACCAGATTAAGCAAGGGGGATTTACTTGAGTCGACGCTGGCCAGGCTGCTGCGGATCGTCAGTTGCGCCACCGGCGGCGGTGTAGCCGCTACGGCAGTGGCGCTCAGGTTGAGTTGCGGGGTGATCGGCGCGCCACTGAACAGGTTCCACAAGCCGTTAGCGATGCTGGTCATCACGGTGTGGGAGGCCACCACGCGAATCGCGTCGCTCTTGGTGGCATCGGCGGTAAACACGCGAGTGTTGGCGGCATTGGTCGCCAGGGTGCCGCACGTCACGACCAGGGTGCGGCCATTGCCGACCACGAAACCGTTACGCGAGGCATTTTGCGTGGCATAGGCGTTGGCCGTGGTGCTGGTGCCGCATTGGCCACCCAGGCCAGCCGCTTCCAGCGCCGACGTATCGGCGACGGACTGCAGCTTGCGTTTTTCCAGGTACAAACGCCCGCTGTCGACCGCCAGCAACGTAAACACCAGGGCCAACGCCAAGGTGCCTGCCGTCATCAAGCCAATTGCTCCACGCTGCCTGGAACCGAATCGGGGAGACATCGAAGCACTCCTGCGCTAACTCTCCGGCGTTGCACTGGAGTGTAGACAAGGCTTTGGCAGGTTGCTGGCAACTCGCCACATTGGCGACTGACGGAGATCCCGTGAATGTTGGAACATGTGGAAGGGGGCTTGTCGAATCGTCGCACCGCGCCTCCCACAGGAGTGCAGCGGCGCCGGTCAGTGTGGTGGGTAGTTGGAGAGGATCCTGGTCACAGTGCTGCGGATAGCCTTGCTGCGATCCTCTGGGTTAGGCGTGCTGGCCATTATTTGCTCGTCGCTGCCGCGCCATACCAGTTTGCCGTCCTTGCCGTCGAGCAAGTCGATCTGGATGGTTGCCACTTTGTAGGTAATGTTGCGCGTTTCGTTATACATCGGCGCGCCCCAGTAGCCATTCCAGGGGCCGCCCCAAGCACCTCCATAGTTGGTGGTGACTTGTTGCTGGCGGTCTTCGACGATCAGGTAGGCCTGAACATTCAGGTCCGCCTTGGTGCCGGCCGCTGCGGGGCGCAGGCCGCGCTGGTCAAGCTGTTCGCCCACCGCTTGGCGGATGCGTTGCTCGGTAAGGTCGCTCTTGATTCGCGGATCATCCGGGCGGTACTGCAACGCCGGGTCTTTCCAGGCCCAATTGCGGTAGGCGCCGAAGTCTCGGCTGGCGTCGAAATCGTGATTGACCTGGTTGCTCTGGCAACCGCCCAGCAACACAACGACAGCAAGTGCAGCGATACGACGAAACATGGCACTTCTCCAAAAACAACGTGAGCCTGAAATGAGAATAGCTGCTAACTGGGCGGATAGGCAGCCATTGCTTTCTGCATCGCCTTGCGCAAGCTATCGGCGCGCTCGCTCAAGCTGCCCTGGCTGGTAGTTTCCGCGCTGGTGCTCCACACCGGCTGGCGGGTGCGGGCGTCGAACAGGCTGATACGCGCCACTGCCACCGTCACTTCATAGGTGCGCACTACGGGCACGCTGTTGTACATGCCATAGCCGTTGCCGTAGCGGTTATAACCGCCGTAACCGTAGCCATAGTCATCCTGCACCTGGCGCAGGCGTTTCTCCAGGCGTACGTCGGCGCTCACCAACAGGTCGGGGGCACGCTTGTCATGCAAGGGCCGCAGGCCACGCTGGTCGAGGGCGCCGCTGACCGCCTCGGCAATCTGCGCCGAATCGGCCCAGGCCGTGCCCGCAGGCAACTGGCCGTTGAGCCAGCCCCAACTGCGGTAGGCGCCATAATCGCGCACTGGCGCCGGGTAAGCGCTGGCATCAAAAGTGGTGGCCGCCTGGGCCGGGGCCGGCGGCATCGGTGCCGACGAGGCGACGTAGGGGTTGGGGCTGGAACACGCGCCCAGGCCGAGGGATAACAGGATCAAACAGAGACGACGCATTTCGACCTCCGCAGGCTGGTCCGCTTAAACCGGACGGCAGACCCAGTGCAAATAACGCCCAAGTCCGGCAAAGCTTGGGTGACGACGGTGAGCGAGCTCCATCTCCAACAAGTCCTGCAAATCGGCGCGGGCCTGGAATTCTACCGGCATATAGTCGTGAAACACCCGCACGCCACTTTGGCTTTCGACCTGCCACATCCCTTCAAGTTGCGCCGCCAACTCCCGTGGGTCGAGGGGCTGTTGCGGCGTAAGGCTCTGCTTTTCACCGGCCATGTCGTTCTTGCGCATTTTGCGGAAGTGGCCTTTGAGCAGGTTGCGGTAGATCAACGCATCACGGTTGTAGAACGCCAGGGACAACCAGCCGCCGGGCAGCGTCAATTGGTGCAGCACCGGCAAAATGGCATGGGGGTCGGCCAGCCATTCCAGCACTGCATGACACAGCACCAGATCGTAAGGCTCGGTGAGTAGGCCGAGCAAGTCTTGCCACGGCGCATGGATAAACGTCGCGGTCTGGCCGGCGTCGGCAAAGCGCTGGCGCGCGCCTTCAAGCATCGGCGCGGCGGGCTCGGCCAAGGTTACCTGATGGCCGCGCTCGGCCAGCCACAGCGACATATGCCCCAGGCCCGCGCCGATATCCAGCACGCGCAACGGGCGCTGCGGCAAGGCCTCGGCCAGGTCGGCCTGGAGCACCGCCAGGCGAATCGCGCCCTTGGCCCCGCCGTAGATTTTTTCGGCGAAACGCGTGGCCAACTGGTCGAAATGACGATCACTCATGGGCAAACCGCCGCTCGCTGTCGGCCAGCTTGGCACGCACGACTTCGTTCATGTCCAGACCCAGCTCACTGCACAACAACAGCAGGTACAACACGATATCGCCGACTTCCTGGCCGGCATGGGCAAGTTTATCGGCGGGAAGCTGGCGGGACTGGTCTTCGGTAAGCCACTGGAAGATTTCCACCAGTTCGGCCATTTCCACACTGGCGGCCATGGCCAGGTTTTTCGGGCTGTGGAACTGCTTCCAATCGTTGGTATCGCGGATGCGGTGCAGGCGTTCGGTGAGGTGTTCGAGGTTCATTAGGGGACTCCTGAATGGGTATAGCTTCAGGGGGATGGGGAGTGAAGGCAAGTGAATAGCGGTCATGTGCTCAAGGCCGCCATCGGGGGCAAGCCCCCTCCCACATTTTGGAAGTATTCACAAATCAAAGTGTGGGAGGGGGCTTGCCCCCGATGAGGCCCTAATCAACAACACTGAACTCAAGCCTGGCGGTCTGCCCAGCCTCATCCAGAACGCTTAGCTGATAGCGGCCCAACCGCTCGAAACTGGCATTGATACTGTCCTGATTGGCGCTATCACCCAACGGCGCGCCGTTAAGGAACCACCAACGCCGACCACTGCCACCCAAGGCGGAGATTTTCAGACGCAGGGTTTGTTGGCTGGCAACAGGCAAGCGCAGTTGGTCGCCTTCGCGTACGCCGACGATGGACAACGGCGACGACGCAGCCAGCGCCGGTGGCGGGCAGTCCGGGTCAGGGGCCGGGATGCGTGCTTCACGGCGCTCGATCCTTGGCAGCCAGGGTTCCAGCGGCGCCGGCCACAGGGCAATGTGCTTGGCCTGTGCGCCAGGGCAATGCGCGTCGACCCTCAAACCCTTGACGTTGACCCAGATGCTTTCCATCAAGCCCACACTCAAAGGTTGGTCCAGTGCCTGCAAGGTCGGCGGCGTGGTGTTGTCCAGGGTCCAGGCAAACCGCTGGCGCCGACAGTTGGGGTCGCTGCGGCTCATGGGCTGGCCCAGCGGCCAACAGATTGCCGCCACGCCGATATTCGCCGGCACCGGTTTGACCGGCGCGCTGATGCCGCGCTGACTGTCGCGGTTGGTCAGTACGTCATGTACCTGCAACATCAACGGCGCCGCCGACGCCAGGCCGAACTGGCCGGGGACGGGCGTGCCATCCGGCCGGCCGATCCATACACCGATCAAATAACGCGGCCCTACGCCAATTGCCCAGGCATCGCGAAAGCCATAGCTGGTACCGGTTTTCCACGCCAGCACCGGGCGCTGCACCAGCTCGGCACGCGGGTCGCGATCGGGCCGTGCCTGGCCGCTGAGGATGCGCCGCACAATCCAGGCCGCCCCGGGTGACAGCAGTGGCCGTTCCCTGAGGGTATCGTCCGGCTGCAGTCGCAGGGTGGCGCTCTTGCCGTCGCGGGCCAAGGCGCTATAGCCGCTCACCAGGTCTTCCAGGCGACTGCCCGCGCCGCCGAGGATCAGCGCCAGGTTCGGCTCGGCCAGCGCCGGCAATGCCAGCGGCATGCCGCCGATGCGCATCTGTGCGGCAAAGCGCTTGGGCCCGTACGCTTCCAGCAATTGCACCGCCGGCAGGTTCAACGAGCTGGACAGGGCCGTGCTCGCCGGCACCGCCCCGGTAAAGCCCATGGAAAAATTGCCCGGCCGGTAATCGCCATAACGCCTAGGCACGTCCTGCAACAGCGATTCGGAGTGAATCAGGCCATCGTCCAGGGCCATGCCATACAGGAAGGGTTTCAACGTGGAGCCGGGCGAACGCAGCGCGCTGATCATGTCCACATGGCCAAAGCGCTTGGTGTCGTTGATATCCACCGAGCCCAGGTAGGCACGCACCGCCATGCTTTCTTCCTCCACCACCAGGATCGCTGCCGAGGTGTGTTCCGGCAGCCGTGCGCGCCAGCCCAGCAGCAGGTCTTCGAGACGTCGTTGCAAGGTGGCATCCAGGGTGGTGCGGATCAGCGGCGGACTGTCCGGGCGATTGAGGCGGCGCGCCAACAACGGCGCCAGGCTCGGCTCCAGGCGCGGAGCGAGCAGCAGCGGTTCTTCCAGGGCTTCATCGACCGCCGATTGCGGCCATACCTTGAACTCGGCGAGGCGGCGCAGCACCTTGTCGCGAGCCTCCTGGGCGCGCTGCGGATGACGATCCGGGCGCAAACGGCTGGGCGCCTGGGGCAATACCGCGAGCAAGGCGGCTTCGGCGTGAGTCAGTTGTGCAGGCGACTTGCCCAGGTACGCCCAACTCGCCGCCGCCACACCCTGCAACGTACCGCCGAACGGCGCTCTGTTCAGGTACAGGTTGAGGATTTCGTCCTTGGAGAGGTGCCACTCCAACTGCGCAGTGCGCCACAGCTGACGCAACTTGCCGTGCAGGGTGCGCGAATGCGGGTCGAGCAAACGCGCCACTTGCATCGATAAGGTGCTGCCGCCGGAGACCACCCGCGCACCTGTAAGGTTTTGCCACGTCGCCCGCACCAGCGCCAACGGGTTGACCCCGGGATGCCGGTAGAACCAGCGGTCTTCGTAAGTGAGCAATGCATCGAGATAATACGGCGACACTTCGCTGGTATGCACCGGATAGCGCCACATCCCATTGGCATCGGCAAAACGCCACAGTGGTGTGCCATCTTCGGCCAGCACCACCCGAGCCAGGTCGTCCTGGGGCAAGGGCAATGGCCAGATCCGATCAGCCAGCCACAGCAAGGCAATCACCAACAGCAGGCTCGCCAGGGTCCAGCGGGCAACAAAACGCAAATTCAAGCGGGCAAACCTCTATGCTTGTAGGGAACTAGCCTGTGGCAATAACGACCAAAGGCACAGTCACGCCCACCTTCTTATTCAGGACACGCACATGCAGGTAGAAAGCTTTTTCGAATGGTTGGGCCAGGCGCTCGGCTCCGTCATCCGGTTCATCGTCGACGGTCTCAGCGGACTGTTCGGAGCCTTGACCCACGCCGGCGGCAACTTTATCGATGGCCTGTCGCGCACCTTGGGCATGGACACCTCGATCATCAGCATCATCACCCTGATCGTTGGCCTGCTCTTGCTGTACTCGGCGGTACGCGCCTTTATGCGCGCCTCGATCATCATGGGCATCATCTGGCTGCTGCTGGGCCTGTGGTTGCTCAGTTGGGTTGTGCACTGATTTAACTGACAGCCCCAATCCCTTGTGGGAGGGGGCTTGCTCCCGATAGCTGAGTGTCAGCCAATGACATTTTGACTGACCCACCGCCATCGGGAGCAAGCCCCCTCCCACAGTAGTCCCCATTTCAACTTGAGCAATCAGCGGCCCTTGATCACCATATCCACCGGCGTCTCGCCCACCGCCTGCCAGTTCGGCCGATACATCGACTCCACCTGCGGCGGCGGCACGCGATAGATTCCCGGCGTCACCGCCCGCGCCAAGTACAGCAAGTGCGTGGTGCCATAACCGTCCAGACTCATGGCCGCCACATAACGATCATCCCTGAACTCCTGATGCTTGAGCGATGCGTTCTGCATCGACTCGCGCCACTGCTTCACCTGGCTACTGGCGTTTTCCAGGCTGGCCGCGCTTTGGGCCAGGTTCTGGTTTTCCAGTTCCAGGCCGGCGGGGAGCAGGTCTACCACCAGGGCATCCGGCACACGCTGCTTGGCGCTGACGGCCAGATGCACCAGCACCAGGTCGCCGCTGGCGAGGCTACGCAGGTTGAGCGGCTGGCCGTCCATGCCCAGGTATTCGCGGCGGATACTCAGGTTTTCGCCACCGGCAGCCGGCGGCACTTGTGGATAACCCGAGACCGTCAATTGCTGATACACCGGCGCTTCGCCCTGATTGCTCAAGGCCAGGTCGCTGGACAGCAGCTTGCCGTCCAACGCCAGGGTCGATTGCTGGTTATTCAACTCATGCGCCCCGCCGCTGCCGGTGAGCGACACTTGCCAGTTGGCTTCCGGCTTGGCAAACCCGAGGCGCCCGGCGAGGAACAGGGAGTTACGCTCCTGAGTCGATAGGTATGGGCTGGCGGCCAACTGGTCCGACAGGGTGAACAAACGCTCTTCACGTTGGCCCTTGGCCAAGTCATTTTCTTCCAGCAATGCCAGGATCATCGCCTGGTCACGCAATGGGCTACCATAGTCGGCCAGCCATTCTTTGCTACCGCGCTGTGCCGCCAAACCGGCCAACAACGCCTGATCCGCACGCGGTTGATCGCCCATTTTCTGCAGGGCGATGGCCAACTGCACCAGCGGCAACCCGGAGCGCGCATCGCTGCGCCGCTCGAACAGGCTGCGCAACGCTCCCAACGGCGCCTGCTGACTGCGCGCCAGCACCATGCCGGCGTAAGCCTGCACGGCAAACCGCGTGTGCTCGGCGTTGTCGCTGTAGTCGACTTCGATCAGGTTGCGCTCCTGCACATAACGCAACAGGCGCTCGCTGGCCTTCTTCAAGGCTTCAGGCGGTACGGCAAAACCCTGGTCGCGGGCACGCAGCAGGAAGTCGGTGACATACGCGGTCAGCCAATATTCTTCCTCGCCGTCGGCGCCCCACAAACCAAAGCTACCGTTGTAGCGCTGCATGCCCAGCAGGCGTTCGATGCCCAGCTCGATCTTGCGTTTGCGCTCGGCATCCGGCTCGCCCTTGATGCTCAGGCGCTTGAGCAGTGCGTCATCGGCATATAACGACGGGTACAGGCCACTGGCGGTTTGCTCCAGGCAACCATAAGGGTAGGCCTTGAGTGCGCTGATCTGTGCCCCCAGGTTCAACGGTGGACGGCTCGACAGGCTCAACAGCGCTTCGCGCCCGGAGGCATCGAACTGGTCCAGCGTACCGGCGGGCAGGCTCCATGGCTGATCCTTGAGCACTGCGCGGTAGTGCTTGAGCAGCGCCGGATACGCTGGGCGCACGCCCAAGGTCCATTCGCGACTGAATGGCGGCAGGTTTTCCCCCGGCAGGTCCAGGCCGTTCACGCTGACCTTGATTTTGCCCTGGCCCAGACCGCCCCAGGCTTTCACCGGGATGCGCAGGGTGGTGCGCTGGCCTTGCTTGAGTTCAACCGCTTGCGCGCCGCCGTTGACCAGCTCCAACTGCCCTTCGGCGGTCAATTGCACATCGAGCTTCTGCGCCTTGCCCGACAGGTTGGAGAGGTCCAGGGCCAAAGTGGTCTGGTCGCCTCCCGCGAGGAAGCGCGGCGCCGACAATTCGGCGATCAGCGGTGCGGCGATCACCGTCTTGCCTTCGGCCATTCCGTAGCGATCATCGCTCCAGGCCTGGGCCATCAGGCGCAGTTCACCGTTGAAGTCGGGGATGTTGACGCTGACTTCGCCCTCGCCTTTTTCGTTCAGTGTCACCGGCGCGCTTTGCAGGGCGACGATGGTCACGCTGGTGTCCGGGCGCTTGCCGCCCTTGGCCAATGCCGCGTCACCACCAAACGCCAGGCTGGCCAGGCGCCCCTGGCCGGCTTCGATCAGTTGGCCGTAGATGTCGAACTGATCGACACCATAGGCTTTGCGGCCGAACAGGCTGGAGTAGGGATCGGGCGTGGGGTATTCGGTGATATTGAGAATGCCCACGTCCACCGCCGCCAGCAGCACATGCACCTGTTTCGGTACGCTGCCATCGGCATTCCTGGCGGCGATCTTCACCGTCAGCGGTTGTTTGGGGCGCATTTTTTCCGGCGCAGTGAGGGTCAGGCCGAGCTTGCGCTGTGTGCGGTCCAGCGGCAGGTGCAACAGGCCCACGGCGCGCTTGGGGGTGATATTGGCTTTGCGCTCGCCGGGACGGATCACCAGGGCGCTCACATACAGATCATGGCGCGACCATTTCGGGTCGAGCTTGACCGCAAAGCTCTTGCCTTCGGCCGGCACGTCGATTTCCTGCCACCACAGCGGGCCTTCGGCAGATTCCACCAGCAGGTAGCCCTTACCGGCAGCCGGCGGGGTGACAGTGACGTTGGCGGTATCGCCGTCGCCATAGGCGGGTTTATCCAGTGCCAGCTTGACCTGGTCGGGGCGCACGGCGCCGCCTTCGGTGTTGTCCTGGGCCTGGTAGCCGGCCCAGAAACGCACGCTGCTGACCAGTCCGGTCTGCGGGTCTTCAACTTCAACCCGGTAAGGGCCCCACTCCACCTGGAAGCTGACCTTGGCGGTGTCACCGGCCTTGATGTCCAGGGTCTGCTCGTCGAGGTTGAGGAATTTCTCGTTGTAGTGGTAGCTCCAGCCGTCGTTGTCGGAGTAGTTCCAGTAGTAGTCACGGCGCTCGCGCACCAGGCGCACCTTGAGGCCTTGGGCGGCGAGTTTCTGCCCGTCCTGGTTGGCCACCAGCACTTCGAATTCCACCGGGCCATCGCCATTGGTTTCCTTGCCATCAAACAGCCCGCGCAGGCCCGGCAATTGCTCGGCCGGCCAGATCGGCTGCACCAAGCGCCGAGTGATCGGCCGCCCGCCCGACTCTTGCAGGCTGGCCTGAACAATCAATTGCAGCGGCGACTTGGCCTCGGCCCATTTGCTTTCCAGGGTCAGCGCCTCCTCGCCGTTGGCGTCGAGTACGCTTTCGTCCAATTCGAAATCCTGGCTCAGTTCTTCTTCGGTGACGGAGCCGAACTGATAGCCAGGCAGGGATTTGACCGCTTCACGCAGCGGGCGCACATAGACCTGGCCACTGACCCGATTGCCGGATGCCGGCGCGCCATACAGATAGCGGCCGTTGACCTGGATAACCGCGTTATCCGCCGGGCTCAGTGCCGTGTCACTGCCTTTGAGTTCCAGTGCCAGGCGTTCGGGCAGGAAGTCTTCGACGAGGAACTCATAGAGCTGCGGTTTGCCATCGCCCAGGTCGAACACCAACTGCCAGCGCCCGGTCGGCGCTTCGCCGGCCAGTTGCAGCGGGTATTGATACAAGCCGGAGGCATCGGCCTCCCATACGAATTTGCGGCTCACCTGTTCATCTGGACGGCGGACTTCGACACTCACCGGCTGCGGCTTGACCGCGTTGCCATCCTTGTCGCGCAACAACGCATTGAGCAGCACGGTTTCGCCGGGGCGATACAGGTCACGCGGGCCGAACACAAAGAATTGCAACGGGTGGGACGGTTGCCCACCGATATCGAACTCGGCGAGGTCCAGCGCGGCGCTATCCAGGCGCAACAGGCTGGTCTGTTCACCCAGTTTTGCCAGCAGCACCTGGGCTTTTTTCGGCAGCGCCAGCTCGGCGTGGCCACCGTCTTCGGTCTTGCCCTGGCCAAGCACGCGGCCTTCGGCATCGAGGATTTCCAGCTCAACGTCGTTCAGCGCCTTGCCGCCTTCCAACGCCTGGGTAAACACATCCAGGCGGTTGGCGTAGCGGTGCACCGACAGGCCAATATCGCTCAAGGTAAACAACGTGGCCGGTTGCGAATAGTTGTAAGTGCCCGAAGCACGCATCACCGCCAGGTACACGCCCGGCTGCTGCAACTGCTTGAGGCCGGCAATCGGCAGCAATAAGGTTTCGCGGGTATTGCGCGCCGGGTTCAAGTCGAAGCGCCCGCCGTACACCAGGTCGGCCATCGGCAGCAGTTCCCGGGACTCATAGCTTTGCAGGCTGGTATTGCGCCCCCACTGCGCCAGGAACGACGGCAGGGATTCGGGCTTGATACGGAAGAATTCGACGTCGATCTTGTCGACATTCAGCGCGATCACCGGCAGGCCCTCGGCCAGGCGCGTCGGCAGCAGCGTACCTCGGCTGGCGAAGCCGACGGTGGCTTGCAGGTCGCGGGTTTCCAGGCGGGCGGTGTATTCGGCGGCGAGCTGGTTGTCGTTGACCGCCTTCAACCCGGCGTCCACTGTCAGCACCAGCTTGCGCTGCGGTTCCAGGTGGCGCAGGCGCAGCTCCATGAGGTTATCCGAGAGCTCCCAGGCGCCATCGACCTTGCCGGACTTGCTGTCCACCAAGTGCAATTTATCGGCGAATTTCTGCTCCGGGTCCAGGGGAATGGAAAAGCTCACCGATAAAGTGCTGGCCCCATCCAGTTGCACTTCGGACACGTCCACCACACTCAGCTCACGCCCGGCATAGCGCTGCTTCAACGCCGCTACGTCCACCACCGCCTTGGCAGGTGCAGGCGCTACGCTTGGCGCGGGGGGAGCCGTCGGTGCAGCCGGTTTATCGGAAGAATCACAGGCGCTCAGCAGGGCCAGCGCGCAAGCGAGGAACAGTCCTTTGTTAAGCATGAGGCACTCATAGTCAGAGGGAACCGAGGGGTGAACTATATATCAGCGCAGGCCAAGCCGCTGTGGCGCTGATCACATTGACCGACGGAGGGAGGGTTGGTTCTGAGTGCCTTCCAGACTAAACCAAACCCCACAGCCACTGGAGATCAAAATGTGGGAGGGGGCTTGCTCCCGATGGCAGTGGATCAGTCAGAATATTAGTGACTGACACACCGCTATCGGGAGCAAGCCCCCTCCCACATTGAATCTGGTGGGCAGGTACAATGCCCGCTCCACCAAGGAGCCTTCATGACCGCCCTGCTCGCCGACTGGCGCCACCGCCCCACCCATCGCCGCGTTTGGGCTCTGGCCGCGCCGATGATCCTGTCGAATATCTCCGTGCCGCTGGTGGCCCTGGTCGACAGCATGGTCATCGGCCACCTGCCCCACGCCCATCAACTGGGCGCCGTGGCCGTCGGCGCCAGCCTGTATACCTTCCTGGCGTGGGCCATGGGTTTTCTGCGCATGGGTTCCACCGGGTTCGCCGCCCAGGCCGCCGGGCGCAATGATGGGGCGGCGCTGCGGCAAATCCTGTTGCAAGGCTTGCTGCTGGCGCTGGGGTTGGCGACGTTGCTGGGTACGGTAGGTGTTCCACTGAGCCATCTGGCTTTGGAATGGATGCAGCCCTCCCCTGAACTGAACCAACTGACCCGCGAATTCTTCCACACCCGCCTGTTCGGCCTGCCGGCAGCCCTGGCCAGCTACGCACTGGTCGGCTGGTTCCTCGGCACCCAAAACGCCCGCGCGCCGTTGGCGATTCTGCTGACCACCAACCTGGTGAACATTGCGCTTAACCTGTGGTTTGTACTCGGCCTGGACTGGGGCGTGGTCGGCTCTGCCCGCGCCTCGGTGATCGCTGAATGGACCGGCGCCCTGCTTGGCCTGGCCCTCACGCAAAAAGCCCTGCGCGCCTACCCCGGTCATATCGCCTGGGCCGCGCTCAAACGCTGGCAAAGCTGGCGGCCGTTGCTGGCGGTCAACCGCGACATCTTCATCCGCAGCCTGGCCTTGCAGTCGGTGTTCTTCATGATCACGGTGCAAGGTGCACGGCTGGGGGACGCCACCGTTGCAGCCAATGCGCTGCTGCTCAATGGCCTGTTGCTGACGGCCCATGCGCTGGATGGCCTGGCTCACGCCGTCGAAGCCCTGTGCGGCCACGCCATTGGCGCCCATGACCGCCAGGCATTGCGCCGCTCGCTGGTGGTTGCCTGCGGCTGGTCACTGATCGCCAGCATCGGCTTCGCCCTGCTGTTCACCTTCGGCGGCCATCTGTTTATCGCCATGCAAACAGACATTCCCAGCGTGCGCGAAACGGCCGACATCTACCTGCCTTACCTGGCGATACTGCCGTTGATTGCGGTGTGGAGTTACTTGCTCGATGGCCTGTTTATCGGCGCAACGCGTGCGCGGGAGATGCGCAATGGGATGTTGCTGACGGTGGTGTTGGTGCTGCCGGTTGCCTGGGCGTTGCAGGGGTTGGGTAACCACGGGTTGTGGGTAACCTTCCTGCTGTTCATGGCGGTGCGCAGCCTGACACTCTGGGCGATAGCCTGGCGCTTGAATCGGCAAGGGCTGTGGCTGGGAGCAAACTGAAGGAATGCAGATCCAAATGTGGGAGGGGGCTTGCTCCCGATAGCTGAGTGTCAGTCAACAGATTCATTGACTGATCCACCGCTATCGGGAGCAAGCCCCCTCCCACATATATTACGAGGACAGGTACGAAGAACGGGTCAAGCCCAGGCGCAACGCATCCAGGAACTGGGTACGCTCAGACGCGGAGATCTTCGCACTCGCACACTTGTCACGGTAATGGGTCATCAACTCTTCCGGCGACAAATGCACATAGCGCAGCATGTCTTCGATGGTGTCGTGGGTCTCGATCCCGGCGCTGTACACCGAGCCGTCTTCACGCTGGTAGATGTTCACCGAGTCGGTGTCACCGAACAGGTTGTGCATGTCACCGAGGATTTCCTGGTAAGCGCCCACCAGGAAGATGCCCAGCAGGTAGTCCTCGCCTTCGTTCAAGGCGTGCACCGGCAAGCTGGTCTCGATGCTCTGCTCGTCGACGTATTGCTTGATCTTGCCGTCGGAGTCGCAGGTCAAGTCCTGCAATACCGCACGGCGCAGCGGCTCTTCGTCGAGGCGATGCAGCGGCAGG
>Ga0160430_100286_pt1 | contig 34943 bp, 36 predicted proteins | sample HID1971I_E0MG_FD_108274 | JGI IMG/M metagenome (GOLD analysis project Ga0160430, IMG submission 108274) | Enriched millipede-associated microbial communities from UW Madison campus, WI, USA - HID1971I_E0 MG | ecosystem: Host-associated > Arthropoda: Insects > Digestive system > Unclassified ...
CACCGAGCGCGGCGCGATCGACATCGACGACCACATGCGCACCAACGTCGAGGGCATCTACGCGATCGGCGACGTGACCGCCAAGCTGCAGCTCGCCCACGTCGCCGAGGCGCAGGCCGTCGTCGCCGCCGAGACCATCGGCGGCGCGGAGACCCAGACGCTGGGCGACTACCGCATGATGCCGCGCGCGACGTTCTGCTCCCCGCAGGTCGCCTCGTTCGGCCTCACCGAGCAGCAGGCCAAGGACGAGGGGCGCGAGATCAAGGTCTCGACCTTCCCGTTCATGGCCAACGGCAAAGCGCACGGCCTCGGCGAGCCCGTCGGCTTCGTCAAGCTGATCGCCGACGCCGAGCACCTCGAGCTCATCGGCGCGCACATGATCGGCCCGGACGTGTCCGAGCTCCTCCCCGAGCTGACCCTGGCGCAGAAGTGGGACCTCACGGCTCTCGAGCTGGCCCGCAACGTGCACACGCACCCGACGCTGTCGGAGGCGCTGCAGGAGGGCTTCCACGGCCTCGCCGGCCACATGATCAACTTCTGATACAGACGGGCTCAATGCGACGAAGGAGCGTTGAGCCCGTCTGTATCAGGGTTGAGCGAGCGCAGCGAGCCGAAACCCACGCCCCCCTTCACGAAGGCCCGGTCCCCCGCACATCGCGGACCGGGCCTTCCGTGCATCTCGGCCCTTCCGTGCATCTCGGCCTTTCGTGCATCTCGGCCTTTCGTGCATCTCGGCCTTCCGTGCATCTCGGCTTGTCGTCAGAGACCGCGCATCGTGAGCAGTCCGGCCGTCCACCCGCGCAGCGGCGGCGCCCCGAGCCCGCGCATCAGCAGCTCCCTGCCGCGCACGACCGGGATCGCCGCCGGAGCACCCATCGACATGTAGAACCCCGAGCGTCGCTGAGCGCGGGCCGCAGAGCGACGCACCCGGCGCTCGAATCCCGTCAGATCCGGCATCCGCTCCGGCAGTGCCCGTGCCAGCTCTGCGGCGAGGCGAGCCGCATCCATCCAGCCGAGGTTCATCCCCTGACCGCCGATCGGGCTGATCTCATGCGCGGCGTCACCGAGGAGCACCACCCGCCCCCGGTGGAACCGGGTCGCACGGTGCTGTTCGGCGACGAACGAGGTCGGCACCACGCCGGGCCCGACCGCGACGCTGATCCCCGTGCGCTTCTCGATCGCCGCACGGAAGGCGTCGGCGGTGCGCAGACCGCCGCCGGCCTCGCGCACGACCCAGCGGCGATGCCCGCCGGGGAGGGGGAACGACTCGACGAGGCCGTCCGGCTCGCAGTGCAGCACGGCCTGCTCCCCCGGTGCCGCATCCACGACATCGAGCATCGCGTACGAGGCACGGCCCGGACGACGGCGCCATCCGGCATCGAGGTCGGGGCGGAGTCGACCCCGCACGCCGTCCGCGACGACCACCACGGCGGCCGAGAGCTCACGCGGCCCGTCGGGGGTCTCGGCCGCCACGTGCACGGCGTCCGCGGTCTGCCGGAAGCCCCGCACGGCGTATCCGAGACGGAGCGAGTCCGCGGAGAGCGCCTGCAGCCGGTCGCGCAGGAGCGCGGCGGTGCGCGGCTGAGGGAGGATCAGGACCGGGCGATCCGGCGCGAACGTCAGCGTCGCGAGAGTCCGACGCCGGCTGCGCACCTCGCCGCCTTCCAGCCGCAGCGCCTCCGCCCGGACCGCGGCGCCCACACCTGCCGCATCCAGAGCGTCCAGCCCCGGCCGGTGGATGCCGATCGCCCGGGTCCGGGTGTCCGCCTCCACCCGGCGCTCGCAGACGACGACATGCAGCCCCTCCTGCACCAGCACGCACGCCAGCAGCAAGCCGACCGGCCCGGCGCCGACGATCAGCACGTCATGGTCGGGCATGATGGCCCTCCCACCGCAGTTCCAGGCGAGAAGGCACACCCCCGCGCACGGTCCAGCCGTTCGGGGCGATCGTCCGGAGCTCCGCGACCGTGTAGGAGCGTCGGATGCTGATGAGCCCGTCCTCGCGGATGAAGGAGTCGGCGAGGACCGTGCCCGACAGCGGCCAGGTCGCGGCGGCGAACAGCGCGTGGGCGCCGCGGCTCCTGGCGATGTCGCGATGCGTCACCAGACCACCGGGGGCGAGCAGACGCAGGGAGTCGTCGAGCACGACCCGCAGCTCGGCATCGTCGAGGTGGTGCAGCACGTGGTTGGAGAGCACGACGTCGTAGGTCTCACCCTCCGCCACCAGCTCGGTGGTCAGGGCGCGGCGGTAGCGGATGCCGGCACCGCGGTCGTGCGCCGATGCCCAGCGGATCGCCCGCTCGTCGACGTCGAGGGCCGTGATCTCCGCCTCGAGGCCGTCGCGCCGCAGCCGCCCGGCGAGCATGCGGCAGAGGTCTCCCCCGCCCGCACCGACGTCCAGGATCCGCAGCGGTCGGGAACGCGCCGCCCGCGGACGGATGTCGCGCCGATAGAGCGTGCCCGGTCGCGAGACCAGCGCGTTCACGAGACCGAACCGGCCGTAGGTCCTCGCCAGCATCCGCGCATCGGCGTGCGGGTCGTCCATCAGCTCGCGGGTGTCGACGTCCCGCTCCCTGAGCGCCGGACTCATGAACCGGTCGGTGCGACGACGGTCATCAGCGCGCTCTCCGCGGTCAACCCGGGACCGAACGCCATCGCGGAGACCCGGTCGCCCACTTCTGCGCCCTCCTCGTCCAGGATGCGCTTGAGCACGAACAGCACCGTCGCGCTGGACATGTTGCCGTTCTCCCGCAGCACCTCCCTGGCGGGGTGCAGCTGCACGTCGCTGAGCTGCATCCGCTCCTGCACCTTGTCCAGGATGCTGCGTCCGCCGGGGTGGATCGCCCAGTGCCGGACCGCGTCGCCCACACCGCCGGCGTCGAAGGCGGCGGACAGCTCGTCCTCCGCGGCGTACAGCGGTCGGAGCGCGCCGATGATCGTCTCGCCGATGATCTGCGGCACGGCGGTCGAGAGGATCATCTCGAACCCGGAGTCGCCGATGGTCCAGGCCATGTCCTTCTCGCCCTCCGGAGCGATGGCGGTGTGGAACCGGTCCAGACGCAGCGCGGGCGTCGTCGAGGGGAGGTCGCGCGCGGTGACGATGCCGGCGGCCGCGCCGTCGGCGAACAGGGAGGAGGCGACGATCGTGTCGGGGTTCTCCGAGGAGCGCAGGTGCAGCGTGCACAGCTCGACGCTCACGACCAGGACGACGGCGTTCTCGTCCGCGGCGCAGAACTGACTCGCCGCACGGAGCGCGGGCATGGACGCGTAGCAGCCCATGAAGCCGAGATGGAAGCGCTGCACCGCGTCGGACAGCCCGAGCGCGCGCACGATCTCGTACTCCGGGCCCGGGGCGTGGAAGCCGGTGCAGGAGACCGTGATGACGTGCGTCACATCGGCGGGTCCGAGGTCGGGGTCGGCCTCGAGCGCTTTGCGCGCCACATCGACGAAGAGCTTCGCGGCCTCGCGGGTGTAGATGTCGTTGCGCGCCTTCGTACCCGGCGCGAGGAGCGCACCGGAGGCGCGGTCGAAGAACACCGGGTCGGCGACGTCGAATTCCAGCGACAGCTCGTCGATCACGGTGTGCCGCGTGTCGATGCCCGAGACGTTGAACGAGGTCGTGACGATGCGCTGCGCCAGCCGTCCGAGGTCGGGCTGCTGCGCGAAGACATCGCGCACCTGCTCCTGCACGAGGACGGTTTCGGGGACGATCGTCTGCAGCGATCGAAGCACAGGCGGTCGGCTCATGCTGTCACTCAAGCACTCCGCGCCGCCCCGAGGAAAGGGGTTGCGTGCGACCGCCGCCTCCGACTAGAACCCCAGAGCGCGGGCGAGCTTGGAACCGGATGCCGATTCGTGCCCTCCGGCAGCCTGCACGGCCCGCTCCACCGCATCGAAGAAGGCGGCGCGTCCCTCGTCGTCGGCCGGGGCGGCAGGACCGAGCTCCATCTCCCACTCCCGCCATTCGCGCTGCACGCCCTGACGCAGGTCGGTGGCCCGCACCCGGTCGTCGACGAACTCCGCCACGACCCCGTCGGGGCCGGTGAGCAGGTACGCGGTGCGGTCGTTCTCGATCCGGGCGAGCGGAGTGAGCGGCGCGGTCGTCCATTCGGACACGGTCTCGGCGACGGCGGCCGGGAGCTCATCGCCCTCGGTGAGCGGCCAGCCGAGTTCCAGCCGGCCGTCCCCCTGCCGCGGCCCCTTCACGTGCCAGCCCTCATCGGGACCGCCGGTCCGGCGACGCAGCGCCACACCGGCGCGGGAGAGCGCACCGTCGGAGGTGTCGAAGTACCGGGCGTCCAGCGCCCTGACCTCGCCCGTGCTCACGGTGCCGACGCCGGGGAGGGCGTCCCACCGCGGCAGCGGAGTCTCGGACTCCGCGTCGTACTTGCGCTCGACCTCGACGGTGCGGGAGGGCTCAGTCATCGTCGAGCGTGAGGTCCTCGAGCGACTCCTCGAACCAGTAGTCGACCTCGGTGGGACCGTCGGACGGACCGGTGTTCTGCGGTCCGCCACGGCGGTTGTACACCACCTGCGTCTCGCTGTAGGGGACGATCAGCTTGTCGTCCGCGTCGCCGAGGGGGATGATCTGCCCGTCCAGCGGGCCGCCGTGAAGTCGCGCGAGTGCCATGTGCTTCAGGGTAGCGCCGTCCCTGCGGTATCGGCGCGAGGCGAGCGGAATCATCCGAGGACGATGCCGAGGAGCGCACCGGCGATCATCCACGGACCGAAGGCGATGCGCGTGGCACCGTCCGCCCGCCGCAGCAGGATGAGCACGAGCGCGTAGAGCGCGCCCAGCACGAAGGCCGAGGCGGCGCCGATCGCGAGCGACGTCCAGCCGTGCCACCCCAGCACGAGGCCGATGACGGCGGCGAGCTTCACGTCTCCCCCGCCCATCCCCGCACGGCTGATTCCCCGCAGGACCGCGTAGAACCCGCCGAGGATCAGCATGCCGAGCACGGCTCGGACGAGGTCCCTGCTCTGCCCGGTGCCCAGCGCGTCGATCCCGGCGAGCACGACCAGGCAGGCGAGCGTCGGCAGCACGATCCGGTTCGGCAGGCGGTGGGTGCGGGCGTCGACGACGACCAGCCATCCGCCGACGCCGACCAGCGCGACGTGCACGAGGGCGAGGAGAGCGAGCCGGATGTCCATCCCCGCAGGTTAGGAGATCTGCGACCCTCGCACGGGACCCCTGTGGACAACCCCGCCGATGTCCGATGTACGAACTATCGTCATTCCCACGACTTGGTATATTAGAATATATCTTCGAGAAAGGATGCAGGGTGATCGGTCTCGATGCGGTGGCCTCGCTCTCTCCGGCCGGGGACTCCCGTGCAGGTGAGGTGCTGCGACTGCGCCGCGAGATCAGTCGGATGCAGCGGCGACGCAGCGAGCATACGCTGCTCCCCCTCGACCCCGCCCTCACCGCGCTCCTGCCGGAGGAGGGGCTGCAGACCGGCACCTCCTACACCGTCTCCCCCTCGCCCAGCCTCGTGCTCGCACTGCTCAGTGCCGCATCGCAGAAGGGGCACTGGTGCGCCGTGGTGGGCATGCCGACGCTCGGCGTCGAGGCGGCGGCCGCGTTCGGGATCGACCTCGCCCGCCTGATCCTGGTCCCCGAGCCCGGAGAGCGCTGGCTCGCGGCGACCTCCGCCCTGGCCGAGGTCGTGCCCCTGATCGTGGTGGCCCCCGGCTCACGGGCACGCGACGCCGACGTCTCCCGCCTGAGCGCACGCCTCCGCGACCGCGGATGCACCCTGCTCGTCACCGAGACGCCCGGCACCGGACGCTGGCCCCAGAGCGAAGGGACGATCCGTCTCCACGACCCGCACTGGCACGGCCTCGGCGCCGGCTGGGGGCTGCTCTCCGACTGCACGGTGACCGTCACGGCGCAGACCCGGCACAGCCCCCGTCCGTCGAGCGTGCGGGTGCAGCTGCCCGGAGGCCATGGCGCCGTCGAAGCTGTCGGGGCGGAGCTCACCGCGCTGCCCGCGCTCTCCCCGGAGACCGCCCCCGTCGAGGCGGCGCCCCCCGAGCTCCTGCGCTGGGCGGAGGCCGGATGAACAGCCCGCTCCGCGTCCTCGTGCTGTGGTTCCCCGATTGGCCGATGCGGGCGGCACTCGGCGCACCCCCGCATCCGCCCACCGCCCTGGTGCAGGCGAACACGATCGTCGCCTGCACCGCCTCCGCCCGGGAGCACGGCGTGCGCACCGGCCAGCGCCGCCGAGTCGCCCAGGGGCACCTCTCGTCCCTGCGGGTGCTCCCCCACGACCCCGACCGGGACGAACGCGCCTTCCTCCCCGTGCTGCACCTGATCGAGAAGCACGCCCCCGGGGTCACGCTGCTGCGCCCCGGGCTCGCGATCCTCCGGGCCAGGGGCATCTCCCGGTACCACGGCGGAGAGGCGGAGGCGGCCGAGGCGCTCACCGCCGTCCTCGCGGAGGCGGGCTTCCCCGAGGTGCGGATCGGCGTCGCCGACGGTCCGTTCACCGCGGAGATCGCCGCGCGGGGTCCCGTGCCCTGCACGGTCGTGCCCCCCGGCGGCTCTCGGGAGTTCCTGGCCCCGTACCCCGTGCAGGTGCTGCGGGACGAGCAGATCGCCGGTCTCCTCCTCCGGCTCGGAGTGCGCACCCTCGGCGAGTTCACCGCCCTCGCCCCGCTCGATGTGCGCGACCGCTTCGGCGAGCACGGCGCCCGGCTGTACGCGCTCGCCGCCGGCGCCGACTCCCGTCCGCTGACACCTCGTCCCCCCGATCCCGAGCTCGTGCGGAACATCGAGTTCGACTCGCCGCTGGGCGGTGCGGATCAGGTGGCGTTCGCGGTGCGGCAGACGGCCGACGCGGTGATGCTCGCGCTCGGCGATGCCTCGGTCGTCTGCACCGAGGTGCGGATCGATCTGACCGACGACAACGGCGTGGTCTTCTCCCGGTCCTGGCTGCATCCGACCTGCTTCGACGCCTCCGACCTCGTCGACCGTGTGCGCTGGCAGCTGGAGGCACTGGCGGCGCAGAGCGCGAAGGATCCGGTCGACGAGGCGCGGGCGTTCGGCGGGATCGTCGCGGTGCGCGTCATCCCGGTGGCCGTGGACGATGCCGCCCATCACCAGCCGGGGCTCTTCGGCTCGGGTACCGATGAGCGCCTGCACCATGCGGTCACGCGCGTGCAGACCATGCTGGGGCATCAGGGCGTGGTCACCGCCGCGGTCGCGGGCGGTCGCTGGCTGGCCGACCGTCAGGTGCTCACCCCCTGGGGAGAGCGCACGGTCGCCCCGCGGGACCCGGGGTCGCCCTGGCCGGGGAGCCTCCCGGATCCGCTGCCCGCAGAGGTGTTCCTGCCCCCGCGTCCGATCGGGGTGCTCGCCGCGGACGAGACCACGGTCGGCGTGGATGAGCGCGGGGCGCTCTCGGACGACCCCGCCCGCATCGACGGAGCCGCCGTGCAGGCCTGGGCCGGCCCCTGGCCCGTCCACGAGCGACGGTGGACGGCCGGCGGCGGGAAGAGAGGTCATCGGCTGCAGATCGTCGACGACCTCGACCGCGCCTGGCTGGTGTTCCACACCGGCGAGCGCTGGTGGGCCGAGGGGCGGTACCGCTGATGGGCTGGCACAACCCGCCACTGTCCTGGGACGAGCTGGAGCGCACCCTCAGCGGGGAGGAGTCGGCGCCGCACCCCCCGGGTGCCGAGCCGCGGGGGCAGCGGACCGATCCCGGACCGGTGAGCCGTCGCCGCAAGCGCACCCCTCCCACCGCCGTCGCCCGCCCCGAGGACGCGGTCCCCTACGCCGAGCTGCACGCGCATTCGTCGTACTCGTTCCTCGACGGGGCGTCCTCTCCCGAGGACCTCCTCGCCGAGGCCGAGCGCCTGGGCCTGACCGCACTCGCCCTCACCGACCACGACGGCTTCTACGGTGCCGCGCGCTTCGCCGAATCGGCCGACCTCATGGAGAGCCCCCTGCAGACGGTGTTCGGCGCCGAGCTGTCGCTCGACCTTCCTGCGCCTCAGCGGGGCTCCGCGGATCCGACCGGCGAGCACCTGGTGGTCCTCGCCCGCGGCATGGAGGGGTATCACCGGCTCTCCGGCGCGATCACGGCGGCGCAGCTGCGCGGCGGCGAGAAGGGACGCCCGGTGTACGACCTCGATGACCTGGCCGCCCGTGCGGGCGGCCACTGGACGATCCTGACCGGATGCCGCAAGGGCGCCGTGCGCCGCGGGCTCGAGGCCGGAGACGCGGCCTCCCCGCTGCGCTCCCTCGTCGACCGGTTCGGGAGCGACCACGTCGCGGTCGAGCTGTTCGATCACGGCGACCCCCTCGACACGCGTCGCAACGACACCCTCGCCGCGCTCGCCCGGCGGATGCGGCTGCCGCTGGTGGCGACGAACAACGTGCACTACGCCACCCCTGCCCAGGCGCCGCTCGCCGAGGCCGTGGCCGCGGTCCGCGCGGTGCGCAGCATGGACGAGCTCGACGGCTGGCTGCCCGCGCACGGCGGGGCGCATCTGCGCAGCGGGGCCGAGATGTCGGCCCGCTTCCAGCGCTACCCCGGAGCGATCTCGTACGGGCTCGAGCTGGCGGCGGCCTCCGCCTTCCCGCTGCGCCTCGCCCGGCCGGCGCTGCCGCAGCAGAAGGTGCCGGAGGGGCACACGCCCATGAGCTGGCTGCGTCATCTGGTCTGGGAGGCCGTGCCGTCGAAGTATCCGCGGCTGGACGACGACGGCCGGCACCGGATCGCGCGCGAGCTCGACGTGATCGAGGAGAAGGACTTCCCCGGGTACTTCCTGATCGTGCACGGCATCGTGACCGAGGCGCGCAGGCTCGGCATCCTCTGTCAGGGCCGAGGCTCGGCCGCGGCGAGCGCGGTCTGCTACCTGCTGGGCATCACCGCGGTCGATCCGATCCTCTACCGCCTCCCCTTCGAGCGGTTCCTGGCGACCACGCGCACGGAGGAGCCCGACATCGACGTGGACTTCGACTCCGACCGCCGCGAGGAGATCATCCAGTGGGTCTATCGGGAGTACGGCAGGGAGCGGGCGGCCCAGGTGGCGAACGTCATCCAGTACCGTCCGAAGAACGCGGTGCGCGACATGGCGAGGGCGCTCGGCCATTCCCCCGGTCAGCAGGATGCCTGGTCCCGCCAGGTCGACGGCTGGGGTGCGGGGCTGGAGGCCGTCGAGGGGCATGACATCCCCGCGAACGTGCTCGCCTATGCCGGTGAGCTGCTGAAGGCGCCTCGGCATCTCGGCATCCACTCCGGCGGCATGGTGCTCACCGCGCGCCCGGTCGGCGAGGTCGTGCCCGTGGAGCACGCCCGCATGGAGAATCGCACCGTCATCCAGTGGGACAAGGACGACTCCGCCTTCATGGGACTGGTGAAGTTCGATCTGCTGGGGCTCGGGATGCTCGCCGCCCTCCAGCACTGCTTCGACCTGATCCGCGAGACCACCGGGGAGGAGTGGCGACTCGAGACCATTCCCAAGGAGGAGGCGGCGGTCTACGACATGCTCTGCCGCGCGGATTCGATCGGGGTCTTCCAGGTGGAGTCGCGCGCGCAGATCGGCCTGCTCCCCCGTCTGCAGCCCCGGTGCTTCTACGACCTCGCCATCCAGATCGCGCTCATCCGCCCCGGACCCATCCAGGGCGGGGCGGTGCATCCGTTCGTGCGGCGCAAGATGGCGAAGGACCGTGTGGACGAGGAGAACCGGGAGCGGGCGACCCGCGGGCAGGCGCCGGTGGAGTTCACGATCCCGTACCCGCACGGCGATCTGGAGGACATCCTGAAGCGCACGCTGGGCATCCCCATCTTCCAGGAGCAGCTCATCCAGATGGCGACGGCGATCGGCGACTGCACGGCCGACGAGGCCGATCTGCTGCGCCGGGCCATGGGTTCCAAGCGTGGGCTGGAGAAGATCGAGAAGGTCAGGGACAAGCTGTACGCCGGGATGGCGCGGCGCGGACTCGTCGACGAGGCCGCCGACCGCATCTACGCGCAGATCCAGGCCTTCTCGAACTTCGGATTCGCCGAGTCGCACTCCCTGTCGTTCGCCCTGCTCGTCTACGCCAGCTCCTGGCTGAAGCTGCACTACCCCGCCGCGTTCCTCGCCGGCCTGCTGCGCTCGCAGCCGATGGGCTTCTACTCCGCGGCGACCCTCACCGCGGACGCCCGGCGGCACGGGGTCGAGGTCCACCGCCCCGATCTGCATGTCTCCGGTGCGACGGAGACCCTGGAGCCGCTCGACGGCTTTCCGGAGAACGGGCCGACCGGCCGGGACACATGCCTTGCCGACCCCCAGCCCCCCGCCCTCCGCTTCGACCGGGAGGCTCCGGATGAGTCCGCCGCGCATCGCCGGGACGGGAGGTTCGCGGTGCGACTGGGGCTGAGCGGCATCCGAGGCATCGGCGTCCCGATGGCGGAGCGGATCGTCGCCGAGCGCGAGGCGCACGGCCGCTACCGGGACCTGAACGATCTGGTGCGACGGACGGATGCCACCGCCGCGCAGCTGGAGGCTCTCGCGACCGCCGGCGCGTTCGCCTGCCTCGGGCTGGAGCGACGGGAGGCGATCTGGCTCGCGGGCGCCGCGGCGGACGACCGGTCGCGGTTCCTTCCCGGGACCACGGTCGCCGTGCAGCCGCCCCTGTTCGCCGACCAGACCAGCTACGAACGTCTCTCCGCCGATCTCTGGGCGACCGGGGTGTCGACCGACGACCATCCGATGGCGCACTTCCGTGAGGCGCTGCGCACCCGCGGGGTGCTGACCGCCGCCGATCTGCAGGGGCACGAGGTCGGACGACGCATCGAGGTCGCCGGGCTCGTCACCCACCGCCAGCGACCGGCGACGGCGGCCGGGATCACGTTCGTGAACCTCGAGGACGAGAGCGGCCTGGTGAACGTCGTCTGCTCGGCGGGGGTCTGGAACCGCTACCGCCGTGTCGCCCGGGAGTCACCGGCGCTCATCATCCGCGGCATCCTGGAGCGGTCGGCCGAGGGCGTGGTCAATGTGCTCGCCGACGGGTTCGAGGATCTGCGCACCGGTCTGACGCATCGATCCCGGGACTTCCGCTGAGGGACGCGGAAAAATCACCAGAAGCGTTCGGGCTCTTCCTCGAGCGGTCGGTCCACACCGCCCCAGCGGTCCGCCTCGGCCTTCGCGGCATCCGCGGCGGCGTCCGCCCCGCGCAGCGCGACCTTCGCTCCCGTCGCGCCCGGACCGATCGGATCGACGAGCAGAGCGGTGCGCGCACCGGCACCGCCGATGGTCACCGTGCACTTCAGGACTCGACCGATCCACCGCGAGACGTCGCGGCCGGGCTCCTCCGGACGCCGGTAGCGGATGCCCGTGTCGAGGTCGACGAGGGCGAGCACGACAGGCTCCTCCGTGAGCGGATCGACCTGCTCGGTCACCTCGACCCGATGGCCGTGAGGGATGGCGACCTGCGCGTCGAAAACCAGCAATCTGTCCATGGATCCACCCTAGGCACACGCTGCCGGAAGACAACAGGGACCACGCGTCGGATACATTCGGATATTTCTTTGTCCCCCAAATGGCGGACAAGCCGATTAAGAGGTACTCTTCTCTCGTAGCAGGGGCTACGAGGCTGATGGACTGGGGAATCAGCCGTGAGCGCAGCGAGATCTTCGCCGCCTCCCCAACCGTCCGGGAAGGACGGTGAGCCCTCTCGGCGACACCGTCTGGGGCGGGTCGTTCGGGAGGGCATACCTCCCCGCACGCGCCGCCCGGAGCGCGGCCTCAGTCGACGGGGATGACCTCGAGCGTGTTCGAACGCACCGGCTCCTGGCCCATCTCGGGCGCATACGGGCTCGGGGTGTACTTGTCGAGATACGCCGCGTCGATCGCCGCGTTCGTGGCCTCGTCGGTGACGCTCTCGAAGCGCACGTCCTTCGTCACGCCGCCGGCCGATACCCGACCGCGGAGACTCGCGAGGGCCGGGGCGTACCACTTGCCCTCCAGGCCCGTGTACGAGCGCACGAACAGACGACCGTCCACGGCGACCGCCCAGATCCCGACCGTCTTCGGCGTCGTCCCGTCTTCGAGCTGCGCGGACAGATCGAACATCTCCGGCGCCGCGATCGCCGCGAGCTCTTCGGCATTCCACTTCGTCATCTGAGAACTCTAACTCTGGTCGCCGACGTGCCCCGGCGCCGTGAGCGACAGCACCCGCTCGACGAAGGCCGCGTACTCGTGCATGTAGTGCCGCAGGAACTCCTCCGTCGCCTCGTCCTTCACCTCGCCGTCCGCGCCGAAGACCTCGGGACGGAAGGTGATGTAGGCCTCAGGGGCGTTCAGCTGCGGGGCGTTCAGGAAGCTCAGCACGCTGCGCATCGACGACTGCATCACCGCGGTGCCGATGGCACCGGTGGAGGCCCCGATGATGCCGGTGGGCTTGCGGGCGAACGAGTTGTGCCCCCAGGGCCGCGAGCCCCAGTCGATCGCGTTCTTCAGCGCGCCCGGGATGGAGCGGTTGTACTCGGGCGAGATGAGGAGCAGCCCCTCGGCGCCCTCGACCGCACGCTTGAACACGGTGACCGCCTCGACCGGATCGAGCTCGTCGTCGCGGTTGTAGAGCGGGAGGTCGCGGATCGGGATCTCCACGAGCTCCAGGTCGGACGGCGCCAGCCGCACGAGGGCCTTCGAGAGGACGCGGTTGATCGAGTCCGTGGCGAGGCTTCCGATGATGTAGCCGATGCGGTGGGTCATGTCCGTTCCGCGGGGAGGCCGGTCGAATCTCGTCAGCGTGATCCCCGCGTCCTTCCATCTCCAGGATATCTCCGCGATGGGGGCTTGCCGCAAGGCCCCCTCCGTGGGGCAGAATCGACCCTCGCTCGTGCGATCTGCGCGCGTGCGTGAAGGAGACTCATGCCCACCGATCCCTTCCACCTCCCCGACAACCTCGAGGCGAAGTCCTCACCCGCACTCCTCGACGCCGACCGCGCGCACCTCCGGCGCATCGCGGATGCCCTGGACGAACAGCGCGCCGACGTCGCGCTGCGGCTCGAACAGGCGCGCCGCCAGCACGCGGGGTACGGAGACGCCGCAGTGGACCGCGACCTGCAGATCCGTCGCCTCAGCGGACGACTGCGGGTGCTGGAGCGCTTCGGGATCGACATCTGCCTCGGCCGGATGACGCCGGCCCACGGCGAACCGGTCTACATCGGCCGCACCGGGCTGGCGGCGGCGGACGGCACCCGACTCCTGATCGACTGGCGGACACCCGCGGCCGAGCCGTACTTCGCCGCGACCATGGAGGATCCGCGCGGGATCATCTCGCGGCGCCGCTACCGCTGGACCGATGGCCGGGTCAGCGACTACTGGGACGAGGCGCTCACTCCGGACGGCTTCGACGGCGCGGCGTCGCTCGACGACCAGTCGGCGTTCATCGCGAGTCTCGGAACGCACCGGACATCACGGATGCGCGATGTGCTCGCCACGATCCAGGCCGATCAGGATGCCATCATCCGCACGCCCTCCGCCGGAGCCCTCGTCGTGGACGGCGGACCGGGCACCGGGAAGACGGTGGTCGCGCTGCATCGCGCCGCGCATCTCCTCTACGCGGAGCCGCACCTCACGCAGAGCGCGGGCGGCATGCTGCTCGTCGGCCCCAACGCCCACTACCTCGCCTATGTCGGGGACGTGCTGCCCAGCCTCGGCGAGGACACGGTACGCCTGAGCACGCTGCGCGACCTCGTGCCGGAGGGAGCCGCCGCCGGCGAGGAGAGCGATCCGCGGGTCTCCCGGCTCAAGGCCGCCCTCGATCCGGGCGCCGTCCTCGACGCCGCCGCCCGGGCGTTCGAACGTCCGCCCCGGCACGCGATGCGCCTCGAGTCGCCCTGGGCCGACCTCTGGATCAGCCGGACCGAGTGGACCGAGCTGTTCTCCGGTGCGGATCCCGCCGCCTCGCACAACGAGGCGCGGGACGAGGTCTGGGAGGAGGTGCTGGAACTGCTCGCGGACCAGGTCGACGACGACGAGGTCCCCCCGCACGCCGTCCGCCGATGGCTCCGTCAGGACGAGGACCTCACCGGGACTTTCGTGCGCGCGTGGCCGATGCTCTCTCCGACGTCCGTGGTCTCCCGACTGTGGAGCTCGCCCGAGTTCCTGCGGCAGTGCGCGCCGGAGCTGTCGGCGACCGATGCCGCACTCCTCCGGCGCGACGGCTCCGCGCCGTGGACGACCGCGGACCTCCCCTTCCTCGACGCCGCCCGCCGCCGCATCGGCGACCCGGACGCGGTGCGCGAGGAGCATCGCCGTCAGGCCGTCATCGCCTCGGCGCAGGAGCAGATGTCGCACGTCGTCGACCACCTGATCGAAGACGACGACAGCGAGATGAAGGTCATGTCGATCCTCCGCGGACAGGACGCACGGAACGTCCTGATCGGCGTCGACGCCCCGCCGCCGCCCCGCCCGGACGAACTCGCCGGACCGTTCGGACACATCGTCGTCGACGAGGCGCAGGAGCTCACGGACGCCGAGTGGAGGATGCTCCTCGCACGGTGCCCGTCCCGCAGCTTCACGATCGTGGGCGACCGCGCCCAGGCCCGACACGGCTTCACCGAGAGCTGGGAGGTGCGGCTCGCTCGCGTGGGTCTGCGGGACGTGCGGATCGCGCATCTCGGCGTGAACTATCGGACCCCGGCCGAGGTGATGACAGAGGCCGCGCCCGCCATCCTCGCCGCGATCCCGGATGCGAACGTCCCGACCTCGGTGCGCGAGAGCGGGGTGCCCGTCCGGTTCGACGCGGTCGCGTCGCTGGCGTCGGTGCTGGAGACCTGGCTCGACGCGCATCCGGAGGGCGTGGCCTGCGTGATCGGCGACTCCGGGTTCCGACCGACGGCCCGCGTGCGGTCGCTGACCCCCACCGGGGCCAAGGGGCTCGAGTTCGATCTCGTCGTGCTGGTCCGCCCCGAGCAGTTCGGCGACGACGTGACCGGGGCGGTGGATCGCTACGTCGCGATGACCCGCACGACGAGGGAGCTCGTGGTGCTGAGCTGAGCCCCGAGGCCGTCGCGTCCAGCCCCTGTACCCGACCCGCGGACCGTCCTACTCTGGACGGATGGAGATCCTCGATCAGACTCCACCGCACTGCCCCGAGGATGACGTCGTGATGCGGGAAGTGGCCGGTGGGTGGCGGTGTCCGGAATGCGGGCACCTGCGACAGCGCCAGGATGTCGAAGCGCGGTGGTCGGCGGACCGGAGGCCGGGCGCCTGACGCCGGGCTCAGCCCACGAGGACGCGCCCGGCGCGGGCCTGCCAGCGCTGATCGCGGCGCTCGATCCGGATCGGATACTCGAAGCTCTCCGTCACCAGCTCCGTGGTGAGCACGTCGTCGGCGGCGCCTCGGGCGACGATCCTCCCCTTCGCGATCAGCGCGGCGTGCGTGGTCGTGGTGGGCAGCTCCTCCAGGTGGTGCGTGACGAGGACGGTCGCCAGCCCCGGCTGCGACTCGTGCAGCAGGTCGAGCGTCTCCAGGAACTGCTCGCGGGCGGCGACGTCCAGTCCCGTCGAGGGCTCGTCGAGAAGCAGCAGGGCGGGATCCGGGAGGAGGGCCCGCGCGATGAGGGCACGGCCGCGCTCTCCCTGCGACATGGTCGGCCACGTCGTGCCCTCGAGCGCTCCCAGGCCGAGCATCGCTATGAGACGGTCGGCCCGGTCGAGGATCGTCGGATCGGGAGCCCACCTGTTCATGAGCTCGGTCGTCCCGGTGGCACCGGTGAGCACGACCTCGCGGACGGTCAACGGCGAGCGCAGCGGGTGACGCGGGTTCACGTGTCCGATCGACTCGCGGAGGAGACGGATCTCGACGCGACCGAGCTGCCGCCCCAGCACATGCACCTCACCGCGTGTCGGGTGGGCCTGCGCTCCGCACATGCTCAGGATCGTGCTCTTCCCGGCGCCGTTGGGGCCGATCAGCGCCCAGTGCTCCCCCGCCCGGACCGTGAGGTCGATGGCGGCGAGGATCCGCCGGCCGCCACGGACCACGTCGACCCCGCTCAGCCGCAGCACCTCGGCGGCTGCAGACGACTCTCCCGTCACGTGCTCCCCGGTTACGTGCTCCCCCGCCATCACGCGAGCCCGTCCCGCAGGGCGCGCAGGTGCGCACGGCTGCGCTCCGACGCGGCGACCGCATCCCGGTCGGCGATCGCGGCGGCCTGGTCGGCGTGGGCCTCGTGATCCTCGTCTCCGCCGAACTCCCTGCGCATGCGGAGCATCTCGATCATGGCCTCCCGCAGTCGAGGGGTGAAGGTGTCGAAGAGGTCGAGCAGCACGGGATTGTGCGCGGCGGCGACGACCGCTCGGTGGAAGGCCGTGTCGGCGTCGACATGGCCCTCGAGGTCGGAGCGCTGCGTCTCGCGCTGGTCGAGAGCTCGGCGGATGGCGCGGAGGTCGGCCGGGGTGCGGCGTTCGGCGGCGAGCGCGGCGGCTTCGGCCTCGATCGCGATGCGCGCCTCGATCACCGCGACGACTCCGGCTTTGCGGAGCACCGCGTCCCAGTCCTCCGGCGCGTCGAGTGCGGTCACGAACACACCGGCGCCCTGCCGCGACGCCAGCACGCCGCGGCCGGCCAGCTGGCGGATGGCCTCACGCACCGTCGAGCGGCCGACGCCGAGCTGGGGCGCGAGCGTGGTCTCGCCCGGGAGCTTCTCACCCAGCGCCCATTCGCCGGATCGGATCCGCTCCAGAAGCAGTTCCGCCGCCTGATCCGCGAGCGGTGCGCGTCTCACCTGAGCCATCTGCGCTCTTTCCCATCTCGTCTACTTGTCTGAGGAGTTGTGTTACAGTCTAGCCATGTTCTCGGGCGAGTTCCTCCTTCTTCACCGCCACGACGGGGCCCAGCCGGACCGGCTCCCCGTCGTGGAGTCGAACGTGTGCCGGTCGCCGACTCGTTGAAGGAAGCAGCACCGACATGACCACGACCCCGTTCACCCGCATCTCCACGCCGGCGGGTCCCATCCCCGACCAGGCACCCTCCTGGAACCGTCAGCGCCGGTCCCAGATGCCCTCGCATCGCTACCGGGACGTCCACTCCCGCGTGGAACTCCCCCTGACGCGACGCGACTGGCCCAGCCGGCGCCTGACCGAAGCGCCGCTGTGGGTGCCGGTCGACCTGCGCGACGGCAACCAGGCGCTCGCGGAGCCGATGGACCCGGCACGCAAGCGGCGCTTCTTCGAGCTGATGGTGTCGATGGGGTACAAGGAGATCGAGGTCGGATACCCCTCGGCCTCGCAGACCGACTACGACTTCGTGCGCCTGATCGCGGAGGGCGGCATCGCCCCGTCGGACGTCACGATCGTGGTGTTCACCCCCGCACGGCGGGACCTCATCGAACGCACGGTCGCGTCGATCCAGGGCATCTCCCAACCGGTCGTGATCCATATGTACACCGCGACCGCTCCGGCCTGGCGGGACCTCGTGCTCGGACACTCGCGCGAGGGCCTCAAAGAGCTCATCCTCGCCGGCGGCCGCGACGTCCTCGAATTCGCCGGGGACATGCCGAACGTCCGGTTCGAGTTCTCGCCCGAGGTGTTCAACCTGACCGAGCCCGACTACGTGCTCGACATCTGCGATGCGATGACCGAGCTCTGGCAGGCCACGCCCGAGCGACCCGTGATCCTCAACCTCCCCGCCACGGTCGAGGTCGCCACCCCGAACGTGTACGCGGACCAGATCGAGTACATGCACAGGAACCTCGCACGCCGCGACGCCGTGATCCTGTCGGTCCATCCGCACAACGACCGCGGCACGGGGATCGCCTGCGCCGAGCTGGCCGTGCTCGCGGGCGCCCAGCGGGTGGAGGGCTGCATCTTCGGCAACGGCGAGCGCACCGGCAACGTCGACATCGCGACTCTGGCGCTCAACCTGCACGCGCAGGGCATCGATCCCATGATCGACTTCTCCGACATCGACGAGATCCGCCGGACGGTGGAGTACTGCAACCGGATCGACATCCCCGAGCGCCACCCCTACGTCGGCGACCTCGTGCACACGGCGTTCAGCGGCACCCATCAGGACGCGATCAAGAAGGGCTTCGCCGAGCATCGTGCCCGCGCGATCGCCGAGGGCCGTCCGGAGCGCGACATCGAGTGGCGGGTGCCCTACCTGCCCATCGATCCTGCCGACATCGGCCGCGACTACGACGCCGTGATCCGGGTGAACTCCCAGTCCGGCAAGGGCGGGATCGCGTACCTCCTGGAGACCGGATACGGCATCGAGCTGCCCCGACGGCTGCAGATCGACTTCGCCCGGTACGTGCAGCGGCACACGGATGCCACCGGGACGGAGGTCACGGCCGCCGAGCTGTGGGACGTGTTCGACCGCGTGTACCTCGGAGCCCCGGACGACGCGGCCCCGGCCCCGGTCACACTGCGGGCTTACGACACGGCGGAGAGCGAGGACGGCTCGCGCACCCGGATCACCCTGGACGTCGAGGGGCGCGAGCACATGAGCACGCACGAGGAGGGCGGGCCGGTGGAGGCCCTGATCGCGGCGCTCACCGCCGAGGGGTTCCCGGTCGACGTGGTGAGCCTGCACCAGACGAGCGTGGGCACGGGCGACGACAGCGACGCGCTCACGTTGCTCGAGCACCGCACCGCCGACGGCATCGAATGGGTCGCCGGCCAGGGACGGTCCGTCCTCACCGCGAGCCTGTCCGCAGTGATGGCCGCAGCCCGGAGCGTCGCGCGGATCCTGCCGGAGGCGCTGCCGCAGCGGTAGCGGTCGATCAGCCGGCGGCGCGCAGGGGGACCTTCACGTCGCCGCCGGCTTCCTCCGTGATCCGCTCCCCCATCTGCACGAACGTCGGGGCGGAGATGAAGCCGCCGGCGAACAGCGCCTGCCCCTGCAGGAACTCCGCGGACCGCCGGATGGCGTCCTCCGACGCGAAGCCGAAGACGTCGGCCAGCTCGGCGAGGTCGCGGGGCGCGTTCACCCGCATGAGTGCGAGGTTGTCGCACTGCGAGAGGACGTTGGGGTGGATCTTCGTGGGGCGCTGCGTGGAGAGCAGCAGCCACAGGCCGAACTTGCGTCCCTCGGCGGCGATCTGCACGAGCTGCTCGGTGAGGGCGCGCTCGACCGCGGTCTCCGGATGCGGCGAGCACAGGTTGTGGGCCTCGTCGATCACGATCAGCACCGGACGCCGCTCTTCCCGACGCGCCCACAGGTGCTCGAGCACGGCGAGCGCGGCGACCTTCGGCTCCGCGCGATGCTCGAAGCCGCCCAGGTCGAGGACCGTGGCACGGGGGCGCTCCTCGATCACGTCGACGACGGATGCCGCGCCCCGGGACCAGAGCGCCCACTCCAGCACCTGGAGGTTCTCCATCCGGTTGGCGAGCCGCACCCGCGCCGGGTCGCCTGAGCCGCGCAGCGAGGGGAGCATGTCCCGGGCGTCGAAGGACTCGGCCTCCCGTTCCTCGTGCAGCAGGGCGTTGTACTCCTCGGCATCCGCGATGGGGTCCATCTGCAGCACGGCCGCCTTCGATGCCGCCGCCAGATCGACGTAGCGCACGTGCAGCGGCTCGCCTTCACCGGCACCGGAGCGAAACACCCGGATGTCCATGTCCGCGATGCGGGCGGCATCCGCATCGTCTGCCGTCGGACGGGTCTCCCGCAGCCGCGTGTAGTCGCCGTTCGGGTCGAGGATCAGCAGCGGCAGCTCGGTGTGGAGCAGCAGCTGCTCCAGCACCACGCCCAGCGCATAGGTCTTGCCGCTGCCGCTCTGACCGACCCAGAACGTGTGCCGGTTGAAGCGTCGCGCATCGAGCGCGACATCGGTGTCGGGCTCTCCGGGAACAGTCCCGATCGTGAGGTTCGTCATCGCCTGGGTACGCCTTTCATCCCCGGTGCCGTCGTGGTGAACGACATCATCCTCGCTCGCGCGGGTACGCGCCAGTGCGGGGACGAGCGCGAATCGCAGACCGTCAGCGATCGACGGTGAACCAGGCCGTCGGGCCGTTGGTGAGCGACGGGGCCTCCTTCGCCCCGAAACGGGATGCGGCGCCCGGCCACGCGATGAAGCTCCTCTCGGCGCGCCGCGCGGTGTCACCCGTCAGCGGATCGACGGCGAACACGCCCGTCCCGCCGGTGCGCACCACACGCATCAGTTCACTGACGTACTCGGCGGTGTGGGTGTCACCGAGTGGCACGGATGCCCGCAACTCGCCGTTCCGCAAGCCGCCCTCCTCGGACCGTGACCGCACGAGGCTCGCGAGGCCGGCGCCGACGATCGCGTACACCCACCCCTGACCGGACGGGTGACGCACCACATAGTCACGATGGAACATGCTCTCGGAGATGATGCTCGTGTCCACGAGGGTGACGTGCGGGCCTGCGCACTCGCTCAGCGAGGGGCGGAACGTCGGGGTGCGCGTCTCGGGCTGTTGGAATGCGTCGACGAACCTCACCGCGGGGAGGCTGGTTCGCACCGCGTCGCTGAACTGATCTTCGTCCGCGGGCGTCATGAAGACGCAGAGCCGGTGGAGCTTCGACGGTGTACTCATGACGCCAGTGGCGACGTGATCTTGGTCGCCCGGTAGGACTGCCCATCCTTCGTGGCACGCCACCGCCGCCAGTGCTTCGTCGACATCCGGATAGGCAGGTGCTCCTGAACGTGAGCGGCAGCATCGTGCAACCGGTCGTCGGCGGGGAACCCGAGCCACAGCGAGAGGGACGAGGCCGTCGTGCCGAACGTGGCGCGCACTCCGGAGGCGCCCAGGAGGCGCCCGTAACCGTCCACCGCGAACCGACCGAACGCATCGGGGTCGATCCCGTCGTACGGCGCGCGTGTCGCCGGGTCGACCAGCGCGATCTGCGCGGTCCAGACCAGCGAGGCCAGCGGATGCCCGTGGCCGGTCACCGCTCCCGCGTCAGCACCGCTCAGGGCATCGAGCGTGGCATCGACGTCATCGGAGCGAACCCGCCACCGGGTGTGGGTGCGCTGTCGACTCTGCGGTCCGCCGAGGTGCGCTGCCGCGAACGCCTCGAAGCGCCCTGCGACGTCGGGCGGGCCTCCGGCCCAGAGCTGGAAGGACGTCTCCGGGGCGCCGATGGTCACGCCGGCGGCATCCAGGAACGCCTGCACGCTCTCGTGAGCTGTGCGGGGCTTCTTGGTGCGAAGCGAGTGCGCACCTCCCGCCGAGGTCGGCAATCCGTCGTAGGTCACGACCTCCTGAGTCCACGTCACCCCTCCATTATCCCGACGACCAGGACGCGCGAAGCGTGCGCAGGCGCTGCGGGACCGGCGCGACGCGGCAGGAACGACGACAGCAGGCGCCGCTAATCTGGGTCGGGGCATGGCGGACAGCCGGCGGATTCAGGGGTGAGCGGATGCGGGCGTCAACGGGTAAGCGGACCATGGTGCTGCACAGCGCCCACCGGCATCAGTTCGATGCACCGGACCGGGACCTCATCTTCTACGACCAGCCCTCCTCCGCCGAGCAGCTGTCGCGCGTCACCGATGTGCACCTGTGGGCTCCCCCGGACGGGCCCATCGACCGTCTCCCGGAAGTCGTCACGGCGATGACGAGCCTGAAAACCCTCAGCATCGGCCCGGGCAGGGTCCTCCCCACCGTCGTCACCGGGCTGCGGCAGGGCGACCTCCCCGAGAGCCTGGAAGAGCTCTCGGTGCACATCGGCGAGCGGACCCTGGTGTGGCCGGATGTGGTGGTGCCGAATCTGAAGACCCTCTACGTCGGCGAACCCTTCCGCTTCCAGAACGAGCACTTCCCCCGGCTCCGCGCGCTCTCGCTCTACCCGCAGCGCTCTCTGAACAACGTGCGGCAGGCGCTCGAACTGCCGCTGGAGGAACTGAACCTGCTGAACGTGCCCACGGACGAGGAGATCTTCCGCCTCGTCGAACCGGCCGGGCTCCGCCGGCTCGGGTTGATCGGTGGACGCACGCTGACGAGCCTCACCGGGATCGGCGTGCTCCCGCAGCTGGAGTCATTGCGACTGAAGAACCTCACCGCCCTGGGGGACATCTCGGAGCTGGGTGCCCTCCCGCAACTCGAGATCCTGAACATCCAGTACTGCAAGAAGATCACCGGCATCGCCGCCGTCAACGACCTCCCGCGACTGCGCAAGCTCACGCTGGTCGGATGCGGCCACGTCGGCCTCGAGACGATCGAGGCGAAGATGTCGACGCTGGAATGGGCCAACACGGGCGCGACCACATGACCGCCAGCCGGGAGACACCGCTCGGTGAGGAGGAGAGCTTCCGACGTGCCATCGAGCGCTTGCGCGAAGCCGGCTGGACGTGCGAGCCGCCTACCTCCGCGGAAGGCGATGTTCCGTCCGCGCTGCGCACGGCATCCGAAACGGTGATCCGCTGGGTGTCCTCGTTCTCGCTGCTGTCGAGTTCCGATGACACCGTGTGGTTCCTGTCTCGCGACGACTACTCCACCGGAGCGGTGAGCACCTTCGCGTGGAACGAGTGGGAACAGCTGAGCATCCAGGCCGCGACGACGGATGAGGAGGCGCTCGCGGTCTCGCGTTTCTGGGAGCACCACCTCCCCATCCTGCTCTCCGTTCGCAACGGATATGAGTACTTGGCTGCGCGAGACGACGGGGCAGTCGTGCACGGAACGGAGTCGGAGTTCGAAGAGGCGGTTGTCATGTTCCCTCACTTCGAGGATCTGCTGAGGTACATCGACGCGCGGCCGGCGCGATGCGACGACGTCGTCGACGGGTTGCTCTTCGATGGCGACACCGTCCCTGACACGACGCCGGGCCTCTAACTCTCGGCCTCCGGGTCCAAGGGCAGATCGTCTGCACGCCCCGCAGCCGCGGCACGCGCATAGCGCTGCGCGTATGCGGCACGCGCGGCATCGGCCTGCTCCTCGCCGTCCCATTGGTCGGGCAGCGGCTCGCCCTCACGGCGCGAGCGTGTCACGCGTGCGGGACCGAACGCGACGGACGTGTTCACGAAGGTGCACCGGGTGAAGGTCGTGCTCGCGGAGAACGTCGCATCGGCGAACGTGCAGTCCGTGAAGGTGGTGTCCGAGAAATCTGCTCCGCTGAGGTCGGCACCGTCGAACTGGCAGCGTTCGAACCGAGTATTCGGCAACGACCGCAAGGTGCGCAGATCCGACCCGGCGAAGTCGCAGTCTGTGACGTGCGGTCCGATCGCCAGTCCCTTCAGTGACGCGGCACGGAAACTGCACCGCACGAAGCTGCGATCGAAACGGGGTTGCCCGGTGAGCGATGCGGAATCGAACAGGCAGTCGGAGAGCTCGGACTCGAAGAACATCAAGCGGCCTCGGGCATGACGGAAATCGGCGCGGGACAGCGTGAGGAACCGGAACTGCAGCCCTTCACGCCCCGCTTTCACGCCGCGCAGGTCGAGCCGACCCTCATCCGTTTCCGGCCACTCGGTGTCGAACCGATGCGGACCCTTCACGATGCGCGCCTGCTGCAGTATCTGTTCCTGCAGCGCAGCCAGCCGATCAGGTGTCCACCGGCGTGACAGCGCGGCGTTGCCCGGCGCTTTCACCGGCTCATCCTGTCGGCAGCGGCTGGATCTTCGTCGATGAGGAACGCAATCTTCCCAAGCACCGCGTCCGCGTCGAAGGCCGCGTCACGAGCGGCGATGCGTCCGATGAGAACATCGACTGCTCCGTGGATCGTCTGCCGCAGGAAGGCGACCGGATCAGGGGCAGCACTGACGTCGTCGTTGCTGATCCGGATCTCTCCGGTGACGGTGCGTCGCGGCAGAGACACTCGCGGGTTCCGCAACCCGGACGGCCTGGGCACCGGAGTGATCTCGCCACCGACGGTCAGGAAGAGGTCGAGTTGATACGAGAAGTCCACGGTGCGCAGGTGCTGCTTGATCCGCCCGACCTCCTCGATGAACCCCGCCTGCGGCGACGGACCACCCCACACCGTGCGAAACGTGAGCCGCCCGTTCGGCACGGTGTCGCGTGCCGTTGTGACCGGCTCTCGCGGGGCTTCGCTTCCGGAGGGATCAGTCATCGTGAGTCCCCACCGGGATCGGGTCTGTGGCACCGTCCGGCGTCACGACTTCCCACCGCAGAACGGGCGTTCCCCTTGGGATGAGCGGGTCGATCCATTCGGCCACGGCTTCGACGATGGCATCTTCCAGTTGTTCTCGCGACCAACCAGCGGGTCGGGACGGAACCGGGGGCTCCCAGCCTTCCTCGCCCCAGATCACGCTGAACAGCTCCCGTCCATCGCCGAGTTGCCGGTCGAGGCTGAACGAGTCGGCGCCCTCGAAGCGCGCCCAGACACCGAACGGACCCTCGGCATCCGGATCGAGGAACACGTCGATCAGCACGCCGTCCGCACCCGCAGTTGCCGCGCGATGGAGCACGGAGAGCCGTACGGCCGTGGACGGTGACACCGAGTCGAGCACGGCTCTCAGCGCATCACGGTATTCGACGGTTCCCACCGGATCACCATATCGACAGCGCTTCGAGGGCTGCGCGCGGCATGCTCCGTATTCGCATTCGGTTAGAAGTCGATGAAGCCCGCGACGACGTCGCGCACGGTCCCGTCCGCGCCCGGTGTGCCGTAGAAGTACACCGAGCCGTATCCCCACAGATACTCCGCGATGACGTCCTCGAGCTCGCCCTCCACAGGCCACCCCTCCTCATCGATCTGGAAGAGGAATCGATGCCCATCGGCGCGCACCGCATCAGCGAACGCAGGTTCTCCCTGGATCAGGACGGGTTCGTCATCGATCCGCACCAGGGCCGGCATGGACTCGGCATATGGCGTCTCGGTCAGCGCTGTCGCACGCAGGCCAGGCCACCGACGGACACTGACCCTGACTTAGCCCAACTGACCAGGGGAACCCCGGGGCGAGGCTCTCCGCCTACCGCGACATGCAATCACAGGCACGCTCGGTCCTCGAGGCCGCCAAGCACGGCCCACTGCAGTCGCTCACGGAGCGCGAGATGGACGTGCACGAGCAGCCAATGGCTATCTACCCACGGCCGAAGCGCGTCCGCGCATGGGTGCGCTTTAGCCCCGAAGCCGTGCGCATCGATGCGAAGCTCGTGCGGTCCACTCCCCTCCGCCGCCGGCATCGAGTTTCGCGCGGAAGATCAGACGTTCCGCTGCTGGACGCTTCTCTATCTGTCAAGTGAACCTCGTTGCGCTGTCGCTCAGTTCCGACAGCGCAACGAGGGACGGATCGTTGTTGAAACAGATGACGCTAGATGCAGGTGCTCTGATCGGGCGCCATCAACGTGAGTTTCCGGGGTGGTAACGGAACGGTGCCGAGTGCCCCGATCTTGAAGTGGAGCGATGCTGCAACAAGCTCAAGCAGTGCCGCGAATTGCGACGCGCTCAGACAACACCGCCAGCAACTACCCGCTGGACTCCGCCTCGCCGCAACTCTCCACTGGCTCACCAACAAATCTGTGCGAGAGTCGCAGGATGTCGTTGGAGAGTGAGAAGGAAGAGGAGTTCCTCAGGGCGCTGCCCCCTTTAGTGCGCGCAGCCGCTGTAGGTGACCTCGAGCGGGTATGTGTGCTTCTGGCCGCCGGCGCGTCGGCCAGTGAGACCGACGATGTCGGATGGACTGCTCTGCATGCAGCAGCTGTCCGCAGATACCCTCAGATCGTCGAGGCACTACTCGCGGCTGGCGCTGATCCGAATGTTGCCGACTCGTACGGTTTCACACCGCTTCTCAACGCGTCCGGCCCCGGGGACGCTGCAAGCGTCGAGGCGCTGCTACATGCTGGCGCCGACGTCGAAGTGTCGGACGCCCACTTAGGATGGCGCCCACTGAGTCGTGCCGCGGAGTGGGACAACTTCGAGGTGCTCGTCCTCCTTCTGAGCGCTGGTGCGGACCCGAACCAAGATTCGCCACTGATCGCCGCCGCTGAAGCGGGAAGCCTACGTTGCGTCCGCGCGCTCGTGGCCCACGGCGCCGATCCGGCCATGCGGATCGAGGGCCACACCGCGAGCCATTACGCGCGGCGTCGAAACCACCACGACATCGCCGCATACCTGGACAACCTTGCCGCAGGCCAATCCTGATGCACAGCCTGGGACGACACCATCAGCAACGCACTCTAGCCCGTTGCTCCGATGAGCCAGAACTGTGAGGGGTCACAATCCTCGGGCTGGAGAAGCCTCTAATCATGCCATTGAGGCGGGCCAGAGCGCCATCAGCCGCCAGCTCCAACACGGACAAGTCGATGAATCGGTCGCAATCCACTCGCGAAGGTCGAGTTCCCGCGCGACGAGGGAGACATCGAGAACGATCTCCCCTCACTCTCGTACGTGCAACTCGTCGGCTGTGACCGCGGTCGCGCGCCGGCCGATCGACGGCGTTCTGTTCGACACGCTCGCGCACAGCGGACCCCGCATCGGCGAAGCCACCGCGCTGAAGATCAAAGACCTCGATCTCGATCAGAAGCGTGCCCGCATCCACCGCACATGTACGACTGATCGCGCGGGGCTGCGCAAGCCTTGGCCGGTGCACACCTGCGAGAAGCGCTGGTTGCCACTCGCAGACTTCGTCGTCGAGGGCATCCGGGAGATCGTCACCGGTCGCGACCCCGAGGAATGTGAGACGGACGCCAAGTCGCCCTGATCCGGACACAGAAAAAGCCCCGGAGATCCGCATGATTCTGCGGTTCTCCGGGGCTTTGTGGTCGGGCTGACAGGATTTGAACCTGCGACCCCTTGACCCCCAGTCAAGTGCGCTACCAAGCTGCGCCACAGCCCGTTGTTCTGCACTCTCGCGCAGGCAACTCCCCTATCTTAGCCGCATCCCGGCCCCCTCCGCGAACCGGCGGCGTTGCGGGTGTCGGATGCCGGGCGTAGCGTCGCGGGCATGGTGACGATCACGACCGAGGTAGCCACGGCGGCGCGTTGGGATGATGTCCAGCACGCGCTCACCGGTGGCGGCGACGGCGCCAGCTGCCAGTGCATCTGGCCAGTGCTGACCAACAACGATTGGAACACGACGACGACGACGCAGCGCACCGAGATGCTCCGCGCCGAGATCGACGAGGGCCCACCACCCGGGCTCATCGCGTACGTCGACGGTGGGGCCGCCGGCTGGATCCGGATCGGCCCGCGCACGAGACAGGCCCGGATTCCCCGCACGAGGATCATCGCGGCGGCGACCACCGAGCCCTTCGACGACGAGTCCGTGTGGGCAGTGACCTGCTTCGTCGTGCGCCGAGAACACCGCGGTTCGGGACTCAACCTCGAACTGCTCACCGCCGCGGTCGACTTCGCGCGGGAATCCGGCGCGCGGCTGATCGAGGGATACCCCGTCGACACCGGCGGCGAGAAGCAGCGCACCAACGACCTCTTCCACGGCACGCTCAGCACGTTCCTCGCGGCCGGCTTCACCGAGAAGACCGCGCTCAAGCCCGGGCGGACGCTCGTCGCGCTCGACCTCGCCGCATGAACGAGCGACACGACTGAGCCGCTAGCGTGAAGGCATGAGCGACGAGAACCCGACCATCGACGATCCCGAACTCGGCACCTTCACCCGCGCCCGCTCCGAGCTGACCGACGGCACCGTGCTGACGCATGACTGGTTCGTCGGCACCGTCTCCGTCGAGGGCACCGAGATCGAGCTCATGCTGGAGGGCACGACGGCGGACGAGGTCACCCCTCTCCTCCCCCGCCTGCGAGACACCGTGAAGCGCCTGCACACGCTGCGCCGGATCGCGACGGATGCCGTGGTCGCGAAGTTCAGCACGGGCGACCCCGAACCCGACGACCTCGACGATGCCGCCACCGACCTCACGATCGAAGCCCTCGAGGCCGCCGCCGACGGCACCGTCATCCTCCACCTGATCGACACCTGCGCCGAGCACTTCCCCGAGGGGTACTGGCCCGCCGTGCACCTCGCCGTCGACGACAGCGTCGCGCAGGTCACCGTCGAGTCGTGAGCAGCCGACGCGCGGCGAGCACGACGTCGGAGACACCGACGTCGCGACCATACGATGAGAGGATGCAGCGTCGCGCCCCGCTCACCGCATTCGTGTGGGCGTTCCTCCCCTTCGCCGTGGTGTCGATCTTGCACGTCGTCCTGCTGGCCACGGGGAGCCCGCTCGCCGGGCCGACCAAACTCCTGCTGATGCCGATGCTGGCGGTGCCCGTCCTGCTTTCCGCCCGACGGTTGACGCCCCGCTCGACGTTCGTTCTGCTGCTCGCGGCCCTGCTCTTCTCCTGGCTCGGCGACGGTGCGGGGGCCTTCTTCCCCGCCGCCCCCGAGCTGCCCCTGATGCTCCTGTTCTTCGGCATCGCCCACATCGCGTACATCATCCTGTTCGCCCGCCATCTCGCCGTGCGCCGGATGCCGTGGTGGGCACTCGTCTATGCCGCCTGGTGGATCGCGATGATCGTGTTCCTCGGCCCGCACACCGGCGGCCTGCTCGTCGGCGTCGCGATCTACGGACTCGTGCTCGGCGGCACCGCCGCGTTCTCGGCGCGATGCCATCCTCTCGTCGCGGTCGGCGGCGCGTTCTTCCTCGCGAGCGACACTCTGCTCGCCTTCCGACTCTTCCTGCCGGACGGCCTCCCCGCCTGGAGCAGTCCGGCTGTCATGCTCACGTACACGCTCGGCCAGGGACTCATCGTCGCCGGTGCCCTCATCACGCTGCGGAAGCGGAGCGCCTGATGGACGCGGCACGCGTCGACAGCTGGCTCTGGGCCATCCGGGTCTACAAGACCCGATCGGCCGCGACGACTGCATGCCGCGCAGGGCATGTACGTGTCAACGGCGACAAGGTGAAGGCGGCGCAGCAGGTGCGCGTGGGCGATGAACTGCGCATTCGCATCGCGGGATTCGATCGGATCCTCATCGTCCGTCAGCTTCTCGTCAAGCGTGTGGGTGCCCCCGTGGCCGCCCTCGCCTACGAAGACCGGACACCGGAGCGGGAACCTCAGGCAGCCCTCGGACTGCGGGATCGAGGAGCCGGCCGCCCGACCAAGCGGGAGCGTCGCGACATCGACAAGCTGCGTGGCCGGAACGACGAGTGGCCGGGTTGATATCCCGGTATGGACCGCTAGCCCTCCTCGAACGTATCTTCTAAAGTGGAGGCATGGCAGACACGACCGATCTCGATCTCGAACTCGAGGAACGACGACGCGTCCTGGATGCCTGGGTCGATACGAGACGCCGGATAGCCGTCCTCGAAGCGGAAGCGGCAGAGCTGCTCGTGGAGCAGATCGCCCTTCACGACGCCGACGTCTCGACCAGCCCCCACCACCGTGACGCGATCTACCGGTCGATGATCGCGGAGTTCTCGGCTGCCGCACACGTGTCGAAAGGCTCCGTCGAGTTCGCCTTCGCGGATGCGCGAGCCCTCGACACACACCTCCCCGCTGTGCGCGCCGCGTTCACACGCGGGTCGATCAGCGCCGGGCACGTTCGGGAGATCGCGAGGGCGAGCGCGCTCGTCGACGAAGCGGTCCGCAACCGGCAGGCCGACCCCGCGGTCATGGATCTGTTCGAGACCGCGGTGCTCGTCGTCGCCGAACAGGACACGGCTGCGCGCACGAGAGCCCACGCACGGCAGGTCGCGGCCGCCCTCGTCGGCGACACTCTCCTCGAACGGCATCGACGCGCGGCAGACGAACGATGCGTGACGGTGAAGTCACTCGACGACGGACTCGCACTGCTCACCGCGGTTCTCCCAGAGTGGATCGCGAACGCGATCTCCGACCGTCTGAGCCGGATGACCCACGAGGTCCTGCGCGCCCGGAACGATCGAGAGGTCCTGCCCCTCACGCGGTGGTTCGAAGCGGATGCCGACAGCCTCCGTCCTGAAGACTTCGCCCTCGACGACCCCTCTTTCGACCCCGCCGGTGACGGCGTCATCCGCAGCACCGAGGGCGACACCTTCGCGACGGACCCGGAGATCGAGCATTTCCCGCCCGACACCCGGACCTGGGCGCAGACCCAGGCCGACCTCTTCACCGACCTGCTGCTCACCGCCGACCCCAGCACCGCGAACGGCGACGGACTCGACGGCATTCAGGCCCGCATCCAGGTCACCGTCGCCGCGACCACGCTGCTCGGTGCCGACGACCAACCCGCCGAGCTCGACGGTCATGGCGCGATCCATCCCGACATCGCCCGCGACCTCGCCGGACGCCACGCCGGGTGGACTCGCCTGTTCCTCGATGCGGCGGGAATGGTCGTCGAGACCGACACCTACATCCGACCGAGGGGATGCGCCGGTTCCTCCGCGCCCGCGATCGGCACTGCCGGTTCCCAGGGTGTCGCATGCCGGTGCACCGCTGCGAGATCGACCACAACCACGATCATGCGAAAGGCGGGAGAACCCGCCTCGACAACCTCGGGCACTTCTGCCGCAGCCACCACACCCTCAAGCATCCGGACGTTCCCGACCTGCATCGATGGACCGCCCGGCAGGAGAGGGACGGCAGCGTCACGTGGCACAGTCCGCTCGGACGCGACTATTCCGACCCGCCTCCCCGGCGAGTGATGTTCGTCTGACCCACGCAGCCCGTCGGCACCGCGTCGCCTGCCCGTCCGCCGGCCTTGCCTGGATGGATGTCGCCGGGTCAGCCGCGCCCGTCGAGCAGGTCGCGCAGCCACCCCGCCGACCGGACCTGGGCGGCCCCGGCGCGCTCGACGCGTTCGCGGAGCCCTCGGTCACTGGTGACCGCCACGACGGTCTGCGCGGATGCGACCCGGCGCTCGACCTCGGCGACGATCGCGTCATCCCCCGCTGCCTGCGCGCGAAGGACCGACACCTCGCTCGACTCGTGATCGATGTCGCGCGCCTGTCCCTCGACGACCATCGACACCTCGGGGAACCAGACGTCGCCCTCGAGCTCCAAAGCCCTCGCCGGCACGGTCAGACCCTCCAGGCGAGCACGCAGCCGTGATGCCGCACCTGCACGGTCCTTCCACCAGCCGTCCGGCACGGAGCCCACGACATTGGCTGCATCGACCACGACGGCCGGCCGCACCTCGAGCAGCGCGCGCAGCGCCGGCCAGGCGGCCCCGAATCCCGGGTGCAGCGGACGATCCGCGACCTCATCCAGCGGAACCCACTCCAGCGCGACGCTCTCCGGGTCGCTGATCACCGGATCGAACGGGACCCGCACATCCGCGACCACGGTCGTGTACGACCAGATCCCGAGATCGAGGACGCTGGTGAACCGCGGCCGCACCGCCCCATCGGGCACCCCGGCTTCTTCCTGCGCCTCGCGGATGGCGCCGACGATCGCGCTCTCACCCTCGTGCAGTGCCCCACCGGGCAGGCCCCACGTGCCGCCGAAGTGACTCCACGAGACGCGATGCTGCAGCAGGATCCCCCGCACCGGGTCGGAGGCGAGAAGACCGGCGGCGCCGAAGCGCCCCCAGTACTTCTCCCCCGACTCTGCGATCACCCAGGCATCACCCGGGTTCCGCGGCCCCTCGGGGCGGCGCGGCTCACCTGCGGCAGGAGGTACGACGGTCACCCCCACAGCCTTTCACAGCATCGGGGTACGAGCACCACGGCGCGACATGCGCCGGAACAGGTCAGCGCTGGCGCTTCTCGCGCACGCGCATGTTGATCACGATCGGCGTGCCCTCGAACGAGTACAGCTCGCGCAGGCGGCGCTGGATGAACCGGCGGTACCCGGGGTCGAGGAACCCGGTCGTGAACAGGACGAACGTGGGCGGGCGGGTCGACGCCTGCGTGCCGAACAGGATGCGCGGCTGCTTGCCGCCGCGCAGCGGGTGCGGGTGCTCGGCCACGAGCTCTGCGAGGAACGCGTTGAACTTGCCCGTCGGGATGCGACGGTCCCAGTTCTCCAGCGAGGTCTCCAGCGCGGGCACGAGCTTGTCGAGGTGGCGTCCGGTCTTCGCGGAGATGTTCACGCGCGGAGCCCAGGCGACGTGCGCCAGGTCCTGCTCGATCTCGCGCTCCAGGTAACGACGGCGGTCGGCGTTCTCGAGGTCGTCGTCGTTCAGACGGTCCCACTTGTTGAACGCCAGCACGAGCGCGCGGCCCGACTCCAGCACGAGGTCGATGATGCGCACGTCCTGCTCGCTGATGGTCTCCGACACATCCAGCACGACGACGGCCACTTCGGCCTTCTCCAGAGCCGCGGAAGTGCGCAGCGAAGCGTAGAAGTCCGCGCCCTGCGCCATGTGCACGCGACGACGGATGCCGGCCGTGTCGACCAGGCGCCACATCTTCCCGCCGAGCTCCACGACCTCGTCGACCGGGTCACGAGTGGTGCCGGCCAGGTCGTTGACGACCACGCGCTCCTCGCCGGCTGCCTTGTTCAGCAGCGACGACTTGCCCACGTTCGGCCGGCCGAGGATGGCCACGCGACGCGGTCCGCCGATCTCCTGCTTCGCGACGGCCGAGACCTCGGGGAGCTTCTTGAGCACGGCGTCCAGCAGGTCGGCGACGCCACGTCCGTGGATGGCCGAGACGGGGTACGGCTCGCCGAGCCCCAGGCTCCACAGGGCTGCGGTCTCGGGCTCCTGGCGGGCGTCGTCGATCTTGTTGGCCACGAGGAAAACAGGCTTGCCGCTCTTGCGGAGCAGCTTCACGACGTGCTCGTCGGTCGAGGTGGCACCCACCATCGCGTCGACGACGAACAGCACCATGTCGGCGAGGTCGATCGCGACCTCGGCCTGCATCGCGACCGAGCGGTCGATGCCGCGGGCGTCGGGCTCCCACCCACCGGTGTCGACGAGCGAGAAGCGGCGGTCGGCCCACTCGGCCTTGTACGTCACGCGGTCGCGGGTCACGCCGGGGGTGTCCTCCACGACGGCTTCACGGCGGCCGAGGATGCGGTTCACGAGGGCGGACTTGCCGACGTTCGGGCGTCCGACGATCGCCACCACGGGAAGCGCGGGGCTGTAGTGGATGCCGTCCTCGCCGAGCGTGATGCCCGCGAGGAGCGCGGCGTCCTCATCGTCCAGCTCGTAGTCGGAGAGGCCGGCGCGCAGGGTCTCCGCGCGCTGCTCGGCGAGATGCTCGTCGAGCTGGTCCATCTTCTCGGCGAGCTGGTCGGGGCCGCCTTCGTATTCTTCGTCAGCCACGGTGTGCTCCTTGGATTCGTTCGATCACCGTGAGGACGGCGTCGATGGTCTGGGGGAAATCGAGCTCCGTCGAATCGACGACCTCGACGCCTTCTGCGGCGTTCAGGAAGTCGACGACGGCGCTGTCGGAGGCGTCGCGCTTGTGCAGTGCTGCGGCGACGGCCTCCGCGTTCTCGCCGGCGAGTTCGCCGGCACGGCGGGCGGCCCGTACCTCGGGGGCCGCGGTGAGCAGGATGCGCACGGGGGCATCCGGTGCGACGACGGTCGTGATGTCACGGCCCTCGACGACAACGGCGGGGTACGACGACTCGGACACGAGACGTCGGAAGAGTTCGTTCACCTGCACGCGCACCTCGGGCACGCGCGCCACGCCGCTCACGGCGCCCGAGACCCGCGGTTCGCGGATCGCCTCGGTGATCTCGGTGTCGCCGACGAGGACGGTCCGGTCGTCGGGGTCGAGCCCCAGACGCACCGGGAAGTCGGATGCAGCGGCGAGGACGGCGTCGGCGTCGTCCGTGTCGGTGCCGCGGTCGAGCACGTGCCACGCGAGAGCGCGGTACGCGGATCCGGTGTCGAGGTAGCCGAAGCCGAGCTTGCGGGCGACGGCCTTCGAGACGCTGGACTTGCCGGAACCGGCAGGCCCGTCGATCGCGATGAACTTCGTGGCGTCGGCGACGTGCTCCGGCGCCGTGGAGGAGGTCGAGGTGTCAGTCATTGGTGTTCCCTGCAATCCGCCAGCCGCGTTCCTGAAGTCCGGTGATCGCACCGTGCAGCGCGGCCGGGTCGACGCTGATCTCCGCCAGACCGAACTGCGCCCCCGGAGAGTGCTCGAGACGGAGGTCTTCGACGTTGACGCCGAGTTCGCCGAGCTCGCCGAACAGACGACCCAGCTGGCCCGCCGTGTCGTCGACCATGACGATGAGCGACTCGAAGCGACGGTTCTGCCCGTGCTTGCCCGGCAGGCGTTCGACGCCGTCGTTGCCCTGGCGGATGGTCTCGGCGACGATGCGCCGGGCTCCGGGCGCCGCCGGCTCGCGCAGCGCGTCGGAGATCTCTCCGAGGTCGGAGGCGAGGGCGTCGAGGATCTCGACGACGGGTCCCGCGTTCGCACCGAGGATCTGCACCCAGAGCTCGGGAGCGGATGCGGCGATGCGCGTCGTGTCGCGGACGCCCTGCCCGGCGAGGCGGAGAGCCCCTTCTTCGGCCCCTGCGAGGCGACCGGCGAGCAGGCTCGCGACCACCTGGGGCACGTGCGAGGTGAGGGCGACGGAGCGATCGTGCTCCTCCGGCGTCATCTCGAGCGGCATCGCGCCCACGTCCAGGGCGAGCGCTTCGACGAGCGCCAGGTCGGAGGCCTTGGTGTCCTCATCGCGGCACACGACCCACGGGCGTCCGATGAACAGATCGGCGCGGGCGGAGATCGCGCCGCCGCGCTCGCGTCCGGCGAGCGGGTGAGAGCCGATGTAGCGGGTGAGGTCGACACCGCGCGACTTCAGGGTGCGGAACGGGTCGAGCTTCACGCTGGCGACGTCGGTGACGACGGCTTCCGGGAAACGCTCGAGCTCGGCCTGGATCACGTCGGCGGTGACGTCCGGCGGCACGGCCACGACGATCAGCGACGGAGCATCGTCCTCCGCGGCGAGACGTCCCGCGCCGTAGTCGACGGCGAGGCGCAACTGTGCGGGCGAGGCGTCGGTGAGCACCACGTCGACGCCCTTCGAGCGGAGCGCGTGGCCGACGCTCGCGCCGAGGAGTCCGGCGCCGACGATGCGGACGGTGCCGGAGAGGCGCGGCGCGACGGTGCCCGCTCTCCGCGCCGTGGGCGCACTCGTCGTATCGGTCATTCGCTCTCCTGCTCGCCTGGCGCCTCGGCGACACCGGAATCACGGCGCGACAGGGTCAAAAGCGCGCCGAGTTCGATTTTAC